>ERZ773072.4-NODE-4-length-163132-cov-10.669101_pt1 | contig 163132 bp, 131 predicted proteins | sample MGYA00580617_ERZ773072 | MGnify/ENA primary metagenome ERZ773072 (study PRJEB29015, sample SAMEA2737970) | human oral metagenome | biome: human oral; feature: human-associated habitat; material: dental | place: China | collected 2122 ...
CAGTTCAAATCGTATGATAATCAGGCAGCTTATTCCCTCTAATATCAGAGATAATCTCAGATATCTCACGCAACTTTTCAAAAGGAGAAAGCTGATCAAATTCAGATTTCTTTTCTGATAAAACTTTCTGAATATCAGCATATTCGATAACAAATTGATAGTCATCATTAACTTTCTTGAGTTCAAAAATGATATGCGTGATAATAAACTGATCCTGAAGCTCATGCTTAAAAATACTTTCACGATAGGCAAACTGACACTCCTCTTTTGTTAATTTTTGAATTGTTTTCGTCTCTAGATTTACACCGATAACCTCAGAAATACTACTACTCGCCTCCTGTCCATACGCTCAAATATTTGAAACCGCACTCGTACCGACAGTCCCAGGAATATCAATCAAATTCTCAACCCCACCAAGCCCTCTCTCAGCTGCCCAATATACAAAATTATTCCACGGTTCACCAGCTCAAACCTGAACTTTTAGAGTTGTTTCATCTTCAGAAAGGATCTTAAATCAAGGGATTTCCATCTTTACAACAATCCCATCGAATGCCTCAGCACAAAAAAGCGTGTTTGCTCCTCATCAAAGTATCCAATGTTTACACTCGTCCCAAAGTGGAGTCTCAATAAGATTCAAAAGCTGATAGGTCGTAGTAATTGGCATAAAATAACGGGCAATACAGTTCGTCTTAAGTGTTGTAAAGGGTTTTAGGTTAATATTTTCTTGCATCTAGATAGGAAAAGAAAATAAAAGTCAGATTTATATTATTTGAAAAATTACAGAATACATCTACAATCTACTATAAGTTTTATCAGTATAGTTCTTCAAAATATCTAAAGCTCTATGCACATCTTGGGCTGTTGCAGCAGGCGTTCACTCCAAAGGATATTCCCATCAGAGTTTTTTCCGCTTATCCTTTCCTAAATTATGATACGGCAAGATCTCAAGTCTTTCCATACTTTTTAGAGTTTGGACATATTTTCCATACTGATGAAGATCTTCCTCATCATCAGTCAATCAAGGAACCAATACATATCTCAGCCAATAAGGTTTTTGAATCTTCTCAAGATACTCAAGTGTCGCTAAAGTATTAGTATTTTCCTGTCAAACAAGCAAAAGATGCTTTTTAGGATTAATCTGCTTAAGATCTGGGAGAATCAAATCAGAAAGCGCAATAACTTCTAATGCTTCAGGAGTCCTCACAAAACCATTCGTATCAATACATATATGATATCCTTCAGCTTTTAATCTTTTTACGATTGGTAAAAGTGCTGGAGCTTGCAAAAGTGGCTCTCCTCCAGAGAACGTAATCCCTCCACCATTTGCAAAATAAGGACGATTTCTCTCAGCTAAATCTAGGATTTGTTCTTCGTCCATTCGCTTCGCTTCCTCATTTTCCATTGGTATCGTATCTGGATTATGGCAATACAAGCACTTAAACATACAGCCTTGCAAAAAGATCGCGACTCTAATCCCAGGTCAATCCTGCGTTGCAAAAGTTTCTACAGTATTTACACGGAGCATCTTTGCAATAAAAAATAAAAAAATCTGATTTTTCTCTCTTTTTTTATACTCTATAGATACAAAAGGGAATATTTATCTAAAAAAAATCTCCGCACTTCCTGAAAAGGCGGAGACCAAGACACTTTCTATTAGATAACCTCAATCTGATATCCACTGAGCTGAGAAGCAAGTTTGATATTGCTAGCTCCTTTTCCGATAGCGAGTGGTTTTTGAGATTCATCAATCTTTACAACAACCTTTCCATTAGGCTTAAATTCAACATTTTTTTCCTCAACCTGAGCTGGTTTTAGAAGTCCGATGATGAGCTGAGTTGGATCTTCAGTATTTTGAACGAAATCAACCTTTTCTCCATCAAGAAGTGAAAGAACAGTATTGATACGATCTCCCTTATGTCCAACCATCACTCCAACTGCATCTACTCAATCTTGCGTACTTGAAACCAGAATTTTAGTCTTTTTTCCAGCAATTCTGGCGATATTATCAATCTGCACAGCTCCAGATTCAAATTCAGGAACAATCTTTTTGAGGATTGCCTCTACATAATCAGGACTTGATTGTGTGATATCGAGGACGATACCTCCAGTATCTCTACTAATCTTCTTGAGATAGACAAAGACTTCTTCTCCAATTTCATACACCCTATTTGGAATCTGACTCTCAGGAGGCAAAACAACTGTTGTCCCATCGATATCAAGAATGATACTATCTGAATGCACTCTCAAAACCTTTGCTTTCAAAAGTTCTTCTTCTTTATCCTGAAACTTCTCGTAGAATCTCTCTCTTTCAATATTTTTGATCCCTTGCTTAATAGTCTGAGCCGCAGCCTGAGCCGCAATTCTTGAAAGTTCAAGCTTCGCAGGAGTAATATTGATCAAAAGCTGTTCTCAAACTGAGATATCTTTTCTCTCTTCTTTTGCATCAGCAAGCAAAATCTGAGTATCTTCATTTTCAATCTCTTCTACTACTTCAAGTGCCTTATAGATACTGATCGTACCATCATTTTCAATATTTACCAGCACCTCAGCCTTTCTATATTCAGGGAAATCCTTTTTGAATCCTGACTTAATTCAGTTTCTAATCACTTCTAAGACTTGATACGGATCAAGTTTATATTCTTCTACGAGCTGCATCATCGCAGCCTGGATACTTTTTCCATCGAGTTTCATGCTCGTATTTTTATTAGTAAGATAAAAAGTTCTCTTCAGGATTGACTATAGTTATTCTGATTGTTTTTGCAAGAAGAAAAACTATGCACTACCTAAATTTTATTTTTTATATCCAAAACATCTGATAAGATATTTTTTGCTTCCTTATAGGATGAACCATTTTTATCCCTCGATCTCAATGGATCCTGTAAAAGTTGGTTTAAGACTTTTTCAACATATACTTTATAAGCCTCTGACTCATCATCTTTATACTTTAAAAATTCTTCTGAGAAGCCTACTAAGGATTGTGCAAGCACTAATTTATATCCATAATCTTCAATAAGAGTTTTTTGTTTTAAGTATTGAGAAGAACAAAACCATGCAGCAGCTCAGGCTAAAGGAAGCATAGCTAACCTTCAAACAATCAGTTTCCAATCATTATTTAATGAATGATTTCCCAAGAAATTAGTTAATTGTTCTACATTATGGAATTGTCCAGAAATTTTTCATAAAATCGCGATCATATATTCAGGAAACGCAATAAGTGCACCAAGAGCAATAGTCAAAATAAGGAAAATTAGTGCTCATAATAACCATAGTACTAGATATCGCTTATTGTTTTCTGCATCGTGTTTCGTTTGAATAGCGGAACTAATTCATTCCGCAGTTTTTAATCTTAAGGCATTTTTTGCATCTTCTATTAAAGTGATTGCTTTTTTTTTCAAACTTTTATGCTCTTCTTCATAGTCATGCATATGCTTTTCATATTGCTCTATTTTATTTTGTAAATTTACTAGGTCTTTCTGTCTATTTTCTATCGCTTTCGCAAATGTTGTAATAACTCATTCATTACTCTTACTTTGATTTAAAAGGTTTGTAATTTTATCACTTTTTTCTTCAACATCAACTAATTTTTCACTTAAATCAGTATAAGTTTCCTCTAACTTTTCAATATCATTAATTGCATCTTTTTTATCTTCTATCATCTGTTTCAAATTTTTGAGATAGAATTGTATATCTGAATATTCCTTTTTCAACTTAACTAATTCTTCCTCAAAGTCTGAAATCTGATCCTTTTTATGTCATAAAAAATTTCAGTATTCTCTTACAGTTTTCTTTAGCAAAGAGATATATTCGTACGCATTATAATAATCTCTATTATCTAGACAATAAATTAGACTATCAAGTCGTCCCCTAATATTATTTCTTTCATTATAAGTCGAAATAGACATAAATACGTTATGAGATTTTATAAGATATCTAAATTGTTGTCCCAAAAAATTTACATCAGCAATAAAATTAGAAAAAGATAATTCATTGATAACAATATCACTGTTATTTCTATAATTTTCACTTTTTTGAAAATTTATAAAAGCAGTTTCAAGTCTTTTTAAGCTATCAGAAATTTCCTCTATCGATTTTAACATTTTCTATAATTACTAAATAAAATAACCTTCTTGGACAATAAAATATAATAAACAAAAAACCAGGGATTCTTAAATCAACCCCTGCTTCCTCGCAATCGTCCTGGCAGACTCAGTCAAATACTTCTTTCTAATTCTAATCGCCTTTGGCGTAATCTCAACCAGTTCATCCAGTCCAATATACCCCATTGCCTGCTCCAAAGACAAATGTACGATTGGATCAATTCTCATTGCTTCATCATTTCCAGAGTTGCGGACATTGTTCATTTGTTTGTTGATGGTAAGGTTTACGGTCATATCTCCTCCCTTCAAATGCTCCCCTACGATCATTCCTTCATAAATTGGCTGAGCTGGGTCTACGAAGATTGGTCCTCTCTCCTGGAGTTTGAAGATTCCATACATCATCGCTTGTCCGGTGGCAGACGAAATCATAGATCAGACTTGTCTCTTTACGATTTCTCATTTAAATGGTTCATAGTGAGAAAAAGCTGAATACATAATTCATTCTCCCTTGGTCGCGAGGATAAATTCCCCACGAAATCCGAGGAGACCTCTGGTTGGAATGATAAATTCCATTGTAGTGAGTCCATTTTCTGAGCTCATATTTTGCATGAGTCCTTTACGAGGTGCGAGCATATCAATCACCGTTCCAGAGAGTCCATCTTCCACGCTAACGACAAGGTTTTCCATTGGTTCAAGTTTTTGTCCGTTTTCTTCTTTATAAATTACTTGAGGCGCTCAAACTTGGAGCTCCCATCCTTCTCTTCTGATTGCTTCAATCAATACTCCAAGGTGGAGTTCTCCTCTTCCTGAGACGATGAATTTTCCTTCCACCATTTCAACTTTCAAACCGACATTGGTTTCAGCTTCTTTTTCTAGTCTTTCTGCCATGTTTCTGGTCGTCATATATTTTCCATCTTTCCCAGCAAAAGGGCTATCATTTACCAAAAACTCCATACTCAAGGTCGGCTCATCAATCGCAATTGTCGGTAATGCCTCGAACTCCCCTACTCCGATCGTCTCTCCAACGAAAATATTTGGGATTCCGCTGATGGTTACGATATCTCCACATTCTGCCTGAGGAATTTCAATCCTCTGGAGTCCAAGCGTTCTAAAAATATGTGCGATCTTTCCAGTTCTTTTCTCTCCATCATTTCCGATGATCGTTACCTGGCTTCCTGCATTCAAAGTTCCCTGATATACACGACCAACTCCAAGTCTTCCCAAATAATCATCATATCCGAGGTTGGCAACCTGCATACAAAAAGGAAGATCAGATTTTTCAGCTGCTGGAGCCACATTTTCCAAGATCGCATCAAAAAGCGGAGTCAAATCCTTCGCCTCATCAGTCAGATTTTTCATCGCATAGCCATTTTTTGCGCTCGCATAAATAATCGGAAAATCCGCCTGCTCATCGCTCGCCCCAAGCAAAATAAACAGATCAAAAAGCTGATCAATCACTCGGTCAGGTCTTGCCGCTGGTTTATCAATTTTATTAAGCACGACCATCGGTTTGAGTCAGAGTTCTAGACTCTTTTTAAGCACAAATTTAGTCTGTGGCATCGGACCTTCATACGCATCTACCACGAGGATCACAGAATCCACCATCCTCAAAACTCTCTCTACCTCGCTTCCAAAGTCGGCATGTCCTGGGGTATCTACGATATTAATTCTCTCACCTTGGTATTCAATCGCGGTATTTTTGGCATAAATGGTGATTCCTCTCTCCCTTTCCTGATCGTTATTGTCCATAACAAGGTCTTGCTCTTCCATTTTTTTGAGGGTTCCAGACTGTCTCAAGAGCTGGTCTACAAGGGAAGTCTTTCCATGATCTACATGTGCGATAATTGCGATATTTCTAATTGCCATTTGCTTTTTGGTATAAAAAATAAAAAACCAGAATCAGATTTCTTGGTTTTTTCTCTAAAATCAAGCATTCTGAAATTGGTTTGAGTATAGCGAATTGAGGAGTTTTTTCAATAAAAAAATAGAGTCTGACCTTATTTTTCTACAGTTCAATCCTATTACGATAAGGGCTAAAAAATCTTAGTTATTAGATCATCATATGAAGTGATAACTCAATATTTCAAATTCTCAGTATTAAGAGTTTCAAAATGTTTTCTAGCATATCAAATTTTTAGTTCTTCGGAATGTCTAAGTTGCATTGAATCAAGACTTCCTTTTGTTTCAGCGATAAAATAGACATATTTAACATCTTTTTTATCCATTACAATCGCTCGATCTGGATTATAATTTCATATAGGAGTAGGGATTAAGAATCATCTAGGTAGTTTAGCATACACAGCAACCTCTCATTCTTCTAATTCCTTGGCAAATCTTCTTTCTCAATCAGAATCTGTCTTAACATAATCATAAATATGCCTTTTTACTTCAAGAATATTTTCCCTAAGTGATCAAGAAAAATTATTAATTGTGAAAATATCATCTCAATATACTTCTCATGTCGTTGAATAAATAATTCAATTGATTAAAGTTGTCGCTTTTTCATTATTTATAAATTCTGAAGTCTGACGAATAAAATCCTCTGGATTAATTCAGAATTGTTTAAATTTATCTTCTCTAATTTTTTGTAATATTGCTGTTACTGTTTTTCTTGTCAAATTTGTATTTTTGCATATTTCTCCAATAAGATCATATCTTATCTTTCAAAGAGCACTTGCCGTCTTCCAGAATTGTTGTTGATCCTTACTCATAACAACTCAGTCCTTTAATTCTTCTTGTGTCATTTGATCTTTTTGAAGTCATGTAGTAACCCTAATAAGAACTTCTTTAACATCTAGGTACTGATTGATAGCATCAACGCTGTGATCAATTAACTCATCACTATCAAAGTCAACCTCATAAGAAGTTTTAACTTTGATTTTATTCCACAAATCTTGAAATTCTTTTTTCTTAAAATTTTCATTTGGATCAAGGTGATGAGGGACATTGCTAATAGCTTCCATTGTCACTTTATAATTAGCCGTTGAATGAATCTTATACATAATTGATGCAAAATCAGACGAGTAATCCTTCAATTCAGCAATAAGCTCAAACCTATTATTATCGATATCTTCAATTAATAAATCAGTAATAGTATACTCTTTATCCAAATATCCTTTCATCTTCATATCTGTAATAATATCCATTGCTAATTCCTCAGATATTTCTTTAACTTCTCACATTTCATTTCTAAGTACTCTTCATATCAATACTGAGGCTTTTACTTTTGTTGGTCTATCTGAAAGTGACTCAAGCACTTCTTTCTGTAATTGTTTTGAAAATGAATCGTAAGATTCACTAGCAATAACCGTCAATGTATTGATATCAAAAAACTCCACTCCCAATATAGTTTGATCCTGTCTATATCAATTTTTATCAACACATACCCTAAGTCCTCTTCAAATTTCCTGCCTTTTACTAATTGTAGAGGAACTTTCTTTTAGGGTACAAATCTGGAAAATATTTGGATTATCCCATCATTCTCTAAGTGCAGAATGAGAGAAAATAAATCTCGTAGGTTCATTAAAATCCAATAATCTTTCCTTGTTTTTCATGATAAGATCATATGCTGAGACATCATCACTTCATCAATCTCTCGTTTCCTTAGAATCTATAAATTTTCACTTTTTATCAATTGAAAAATATCATTTATGAATACTTTCAACAGCATGAGTTTCTAAATATGCGTTATAATCAGTATCAAATAATTCTCTTTCATCATTTAATGCCTGCCTATACTCCTCTTCAAACAAGTGAGCGTAGATTCATTTTTCATCCTGTTGATCGTAATCACGATATTTTTTTACCTCATCGATAAAAAATAGAGACAACACCTTTATTCATTTAGAAAACAATTCTCTTTCTTTTCTAAGGTGCTCCACAATAGTTTCTCTAATTTGAATTCTTCTGATATGCTCTTCATCTATATTTCACAATACTTGTCAAACACTGATTTCAACTCAATTAGTAAATCAGAGCACATTATGATATGCATCAACTCTATTGATAACAAATCAGTCGTATTGCTTCATATAATTTGAGATCTCATACAGATTATCTCCCAGCTTTAACTCTTTTAATACTTTTCTAATCTGTCCTTTTTCTTTACTTTCAATCTCCAATCTAACATGAGCAGTTGGATATTTTGTAGTAGAGATATTTATTCTATCAAGAAACATATAACTATTTGTTCATGTTCATCATAATGTTTCAATTCACTTTACTGCAATTCTTTTTACCAATCTTTGATTGTAAGCATCTACAGCATCCAATCTATAAATTTTATTATACTCTTTTTTATGCGTAGCAGAATATCTTACGATAAACAAAGGATTGAATTCTTTCATTTTATTTTCTGCAGTAGCTCAGAATTTCTGTGGTTCATCCATGATTAAAATCGGATTAGTTCACGCAATGATATCAATAGGTCTTATAGAGTTAGTAGCATCCATTTTTTGATAGATCTTTCTGGCTTCTTCAGAATTTGTACCAAAAGCCTGATAGTTCATAATCATAACCTCAATACTTGAGCTATCAGCGAAATTCTTAATATTACTCAGATTTGAACTATTTTTTGTATCATAGATAAAAATTCTGAGTTTTTTTCAGTAAATATCCTGAAAATGATTTGCCGTAATATTCAATGATTTGTATACTCACTCACGGATGGCTATAGATGGCACCATAATGATAAACTTACTCCATCCATATTGTTTATTTAATTCAAAGATAGATCTAGTATAAACATAAGTCTTTCAGGTTCAGGTCTCCATTTCTACTGTAAAATTTAGCTCTCCATTGGATCAAATATCCAATGTCTTGATCACGGGGATTCCTTGCTCTTTTTGCAATTCTTGAACTTCATTAAGTATCTTTGACCTTACACTATAGCCAATACCTCAATTGGCGAAAGCATTAAAATCTGATTCTTGAACTCCCATTACTCAAAAATCTGTACGCTCTCTAAATAGAGTCTTTCATAGCGTATTTCATTTTTGCTGTCAAGAAAAACAACGTACCAATGCTTGTACTGCATCAATCTGATACTGCTGTTCTTTAAATTTTAATTCCATTATACAAGAAAGTATTACGTATTAAATAACCTTGATTATCGTGTCAGGAGACAATCTCTTTACTTTATTTTCTACATTAATTCTCTGAGAATCATCCTTGAAACAAGAATCACGAAATACGAGCTTAATAGGCTGCTCTTTTGCTATTATTTCAATAGTCTCATCTAGGATATTGTCATCAAAACAAGCAAGCAATGAATTTCATGCAACATAAAAAACTTTGCTATTTCAAATCTGTTTTTCCTCTATCGGTAAATCTAGCGTCAATCCGAAGTTTAGAATAACCTGAGTTAATAAATCTTCTGGAGTTCTATCCTCTTTAATATTAGACGTAAAGAATCACAAATCCTCTTGTTTTGCTTCAGACGGATGATAGAAAACATCTTTCATGCAGCTCTCATCCACTCTATAGACTCTAAATCAATAATCAATATCAGCTCAAGTTTCTTCTTTAATCTTTTGAGCACAAAGTTTTATTCTCTTTTGTCACAATTCTGTTATTTTTCTAAATCACATTTTATATGCCTCAGATCTATTATCACAAAATTCAGGAAGTTGGACCATAATATACCTTCTATTTTTTCAGTCAGTTGCATTCTGTTGCAACACAGCATCTGCAAGAGTTGCAGATCAAGAGAAAAAATCTAATATAATATCATTTTCTCTTGTAACATTCAAAAAAACATTAAATAATGTTGTCGGCTTAGGATTATCAAAAGGACATGAATCAAATAATCTTGCTAGTTCTTTCTTCCCATCTGTATTATCTTCAATAATTGATTTAATAACATCGGTTTCGACTGTATCTAAATATCTTTTTACACGCGGAACATGATTTTCATTATCATAAAATTCAATCATATTTTTCTTTATAAGTTCATCCATGGTCGTCCTTGTAAATCTCCAACCAGATGATGGGCTTTTACAAGGACGACCAGTTTTCGGATGTAAAATTTCATAAGTTGCAGCTTTTCATGTAGATTTCGGAGCTGAAATGTTATCTAACGTATACACTTTGAGACATTTCAGCTCCGAATTATACTCTACATTATTATACATAGAAATTCACTTCAATTCAGGATGCGATCTATAGAAACTTCTCAGCTCATCCTGTACAGCTTTAGCTGTCGCGTTATTTTTTTGAGCCTTGTCAAGGATTTTTTTGACAGAGCTCAATCAGTCCTTTTTCTTTCTAAACGATTGAGCCTCTTCAACGCTATTTATATTTTTAGCATAACAAAGAATATACTCATGATTTGTACTCGTCGTTCTTGAAAGATTTTTAGTAGCATTTTTTATCCAAATAAAATTCTCAATATAGTTTCCTTCTCAAAAAATTTCATCGGTAACCTTTTTTAGATTAACAAACTCATTTTCATCAATACTCATAAACAAAACCCCCTCTTCCATAAGGAGATCTCTAGCAATTTTTAATCTCTCATACATCATAGAAAGCCAGTCACTATGGAATCTTCCATTTGTCTCCATATTTCTAACCATCTTGTATCATTCAGCATTTTGTTCTGTTTTTTCTCTATATTCACTAGCATCTTGAGAAAAATCATCATTATATACAAAGTCATTTCCTGTATTATAAGGAGGATCAATATAGATCATTTTTACTTTACCAAGGTAAGATTCTTGCAAAATTTTTAAGACTTCAAAATTGTCTCCTTCAATATAAAGATTTTGAGTAGTATCCCAATCTACGCTATCCTCCTTAACTGGTCTCAAAGTCTTGGTTATAGGAGTATTTGCCTTGAGAATTGACCTTTTTTTCCCCGGCCAATCTAATCTATACCTTTCATCCAGTCATTCTACTGAAGCTTGATCTCACAATTCAGCTTTCAAGAGATCAAAATCTACCTTTCTCACCTTATTACCTAGTTCATCTTCTGCCTCTACGATACATCAAGGGAAAAGATCAGCAATTTTTTCAATATTTTCTGAGGTTAAATTAGGAGTTGACATAGACAATTTATCCATTATTTATGGTATTTATGAGATAAAAGTTTTTCTAATTCTGTTTTCTTTTTTTGTAATTCCATATTGAGTGGAACCTTATCTTTCATTTGTATTTCTTTTTTAATCTTTGTTTTCAATTTTTCAATTTCTTTTTCTAAAGCTTCTTTTTTATGCTTCCAATCTATCAATTCTTCAAATCATTGTTCTGTTTCTATCGATTCATCTGTCATAAATTTTGAAACGATATTTTTATATACACTATCAAGATTTTCTAAAGAAAGATTAAACTCAATATCTTGGTCTCGATCAGTAGCATATAGCTCCTTATCGTATGATATAAGATAAGCTATTTGATCATTATACTTACATTCATACAATATTGGATAAGGAATAATCTTATCAATAATCTTGAATATTTTTTTGGACAATATTTTTTCCTTTAAAATGACTTCAAATATCTGAATTTCCTCTGTTTTTGTTCACTTTTTTATTCTGATAGTACTTTCTGCCAATTTATACTTCCATGTTATTTTTTGTATATATTTTGAAAATTCATTTCTTGTAGCATAGTTCATTCATGCCTGTTGATATATGGTACTTTTTGGCAAAAATCTATCTATCAATGCTACTTTAGGTAAAGTATATGCAGCCATTTTTATTTTATCACTATAAAAGAAATCAATTCAAAATCTTCTAATCACTTTATCTCACTACCGATATTGGCGGTTCATCAACTTGTAAACAGACTATTTATCAACGAATCTTCTTTAACATTTATAATAGAATTAATAGATTCACTCAATAAGCGAGAATATTTACTCATATTTTTACCATCTTCCGTTTCATCGTTAAAGATTTCATAGACCTTTTTTATTGGTTCATTCTTTCATCTAGAAAGCATACGAAGAATATCCAATGTCTGCTTTACTTCAAGATAATTTGAAAGAATATCTCAATTATCTTTGATATAAACAAGATAGAAGGGATGGAGTTGATTAGTATTATCAATATTTATTCCATTATTTCTATTTTTCAAAACAAAGATAACTCACTCTTCAATTCATTTTTCTGGATCCTTTTCACATACAGTATGCATTCATGTTGACACATCCTTTAAATTTCCTCCTGCCTTAATATAATTTACAAGGTCCATTCTAAAATCATTTAATCATAGATCTGTCAAATTAATACCTGTTTTCATTTCTTCTAGATCAACCACTTCATCTTTCAATTGTTCAAGTTGTTTTCTTCTCATATCATTCTCTGTTCCTGTGATACCTATCATAACTCCTCTATTCTCTACTCTATTTTTCAAATCAATATATGAATCAAGATCAAGATTTGGCCAAAAGTTAACAAGTTGAATAACATTATTTTTAGATCCAATTCTATCAATTCTTCAGAACCTCTGAATAATTCTGACAGGATTCCAATGAATATCATAATTAATCAAGAAATCACAATCTTGCAAGTTTTGTCATTCACTAATACAATCTGTTGCTAAAAGGACCTCTATTTCCTCTTTAGCATTAGGGTCAACATCTTTTCTATGTTTAGAAATTGGAGAAAAATTCATCAACAGATTATTGAAGTTTTTACTTATTTTCAATGTACAATCATTTCAACTTCAAGTAATTTTAGCGGTATCAAGATTATACTTTTCTTTTAGAGGGAGAGATAGCTCTCTATAAAGATAATCAACGGTATCAGCAAAAGCACTAAAGACAATAATTTTTTTATTATTTCAATTAATTGGATTATTTACTTTGTCTCTAATTATTTCTAATAACTTTTGTAATTTAGAATCATACGGAGGAACTATTTCTTCCATTTGTAAAAGTAGCAACTTCAAGATAACTTTATCCTGTTCCAGATCTCTTTTCCATGAAAGTATATCCATATCTTTTAAATCTATTTTAATTTTTTTTCAGATTTGAAAGTCTGATTCCGTACCCTCATCTTCATCATAATCGTCCTCATTAAAATTTTCTGTCTCCACTAGATCATATTGTTTTCATCATTCATTATTTTCAAAGTTAGCTATTGAAAGAAGTAATGAATCAATTTGAGATATAATCTTTCAAAGTGTTATTCTAAAAGCTTCTACAGAGCTTTCTAATCTTTTTAATAAATTAATTCTCATTAAAATCTGTAATGCTTTTTCACGATCTGATTGTCTTAAAACACTATTTCATCATCCAACTTTTGTATCATAATCATTTTCATATTTTTCTCTCTTATTTACTAAAATATAATCAAAAGGAGAATAAACACACATAGTTAATTGGATTAATTGATCTGCAATTTTTTTAACCGATGGAGCCTCTTTTAAATTTGTAATAGGACAATTATCTATATTTCTAGGAGGTAATCTAGTAGGAAATTTTCATATAGCATTAATATCATAGTATTTTTCTATATGTTTCCTACTCCTTGCTATAGTCACACTATCTAATAATTTAAAAAAATCAAAATCTGAACTTAACCTATGTAGTAATTCTTCACTAGTTCTTTCTTCTATAGGAAGTTTGCTCCATTCATTAAATGTAGCCTGAGCATGTTGAAGAATAGAATCGATAGATCTTTTTGTTCACATTTTTTCATCTATAGTAGAAGTTTCTCACTCGTAAGCTAAGGCTAGTTGATTTTTTAGATCCGTGAATCTATTATTAACAGGAGTTGCTGAAAGCATCAAAACTTTGGTTTTTACGCCAGCTTTCATGACTTTTTCCATTAACCTTGAATATCTTGTTTCTCTATCATTTCTAGCCGTTTTATTTCTAAAATTATGAGATTCATCTATAACTACTAAATCAAAATTTCACCAATTTATTCTGGATAAATCTTCTTGTCATGAAAATCATTTATCTCTCGATAAATCAGTATGGTAAAGAACTGTATAATTTAATCTATCTTTCTGCAAGATATTATCTTTGTAATTTGATTTATAAGTGTTCCAGTTTTCACTTAATTTTTTAGGACAAAGAACAAGAATTGATCTATTTCTTTCTTGATAATATTTGATAACAGCTAAGGCAGTAAAAGTTTTTCAAAGTCAGACACTATCAGCAAGAATACATCCATTAAACCTTTCAAGTTTATTGATAACTCCTAATACTGCATCTTTTTGAAAATCATAAAGCGTATTCCAAATCACAGAATCCTTAAACCCTGTTTTTTCATTAGCTATTTCATCTTCTGATATATCTTCTAAAAATTCATCAAATATATTATATAGAGTTATATAATATATAAATTCTGGAGCATTTTCTTTATATAAATTTGAAATATAGTCAGCTACTTCATCTGTTACATCTTTTAAAATTTCTTCATCATTCCACACACCTTTAAAACTCGTTAGAAATTCTTTTGTATATTCATATTCATTATTCTTTATTATTTGTCTTAATATAGCATTATCTGATTCATATCAAAATCAAGCACTGCTAAATTCACCTAATCAACTATAAACACATCAATCTTTATTATTATCAATTATAATTTGAGGCTGTATATAACGATGAGAAGTATTAGTTTTAAACTTAACTTTTTTTTCTATCCATTTTTTACATTCTTTAGCTATGGCTCTTCATTTCATTTCATTCTTAAGATGAATTTCAAAATCAGATCAATTAATAGATTGAATAGTTTTATTTGAATTAATCCCAAATCTCTTTTGCTCTCTACTTTCTTTATCAATTTTTACAAAAGTAGGATCTGTAAATATAAAATTTAGGGAGTCTATTTTATTTAACTCCTCCTTTAAGCATTCAAATCAATAAATAGAAAAAATTGCAGCTGAAATATTAAGTTTACTTCATTCTTTGATTGTTTTTTTTAAATCTTCTCAAACAATCCTTTGCCTGTTATCAAAAAATTCTCACATCAAGAGTAAAAATAATAGAGGGGATAAAGCTACGGCACTAAAAAGAAGATACGAAAAAAGATTTAAAATTCAACATAATATCGTTGAAAGACAATAAACTCCACTAAATTCAAAGTATCTAGAATCTCTTTTACCGAGAGATTCCAAAATATCATATTAATTTTCAAAAAATAGGAACAACAAGTCATGCAAGCAAAAGAAAATAAATATTAAAAGTAAGAATAAATAAAAATATTTCCTACCTATTTATTGTCAAAAAATTCTTGATTTTAACTCTTAAATATACAACATTAAAAAAATCTGACTTTTATTCTCTTGCCTCATAATTTAATGAATCTTTTCTCAAATCCAGCTCAAAAACCGCTTTCTCTCGCTCTCAAGTATCGCCCCAAGCAATTAAGCGAGTTTTTTGGGCAAGCGCATTTGATCTGAGAAAAATGAGTCCTCAAACCCTTTATACAAAAAGGGAATTTCATCAATGCAATTTTTCGAGGAAATCCATGAACTGGGAAAACAACTCTCGCTGAGCTCATTTCTAATCTTCTCAAGTATGAATATGTCTATCTGAATGCAACTAAGGCCTCTACAACTGATATCAAAAACATCTCTCAAACCGCACAAAAAAGGCGAGACGTTGAAGGCAGTCAGACTTTAGTCTTTTTGGATGAAATCCATAGATTCAATAAACTCCAGCAAGACGCACTTTTGGAGGATCTAGAGCTTGGACATTTCATCCTTATTTGAGCCACCACTGAGAATCCCTATTATAACCTCAACAATGCACTTCTCTCAAGATGTTTATGCTTTGAATTCAAAAGACTAAGTGAAACCGAGCTTTTCAATATCCTAAAAGCCATAGATCAAAAAGAACAATTCTGATTTTCTGACGAAATTTTGACCTTTCTATCAGAAAGCACAGAGTGAGATGCAAGATCTGCGATCAATCTCCTGGAACTTATCAGCAAAGTTGATCAAAATCTTAGCCTAGAAGAGATAAAAAACCTGATCCCAACCAATAAATCCTACCACAAAACTGAAGATAAATATAATACCATTTCTGCTATGATCAAAAGTATCAGAGGGAGCGATCCAGACGCAGCGGTATATTGGCTCGCAAAGATGCTTGCAGGATGAGAAGATCCAGAATATATCGCTAGAAGACTGACTATTCTCGCTGCCGAGGACATTTGACTTGCAAACCCTCAAGCGCTCCCGATCGCAACTGCGGCTCTTCATGCTGCAAAAGAGCTTTGAATGCCAGAGATTCGTATACCACTCGCCGAAGTTGCAATTTATCTTGCTCTCTCTCCCAAAAGCAATTCTGCCTACAATGCGATAAACAGCGCACTTGACCTTGTCAATAAACAAGATATTCAAGAAGTCCCCTTCCACCTAACAAAACTCTGAGCTGATCACTATAAATATCCCCACAATTTCAAAAATCACTACACTGACCAACAATATCTCCAAAAACCGCTTGAATTGTATATTCCCTGTGAAAATAAATTTGAAACAGCAGCTCAGGAACGGCTCAAGTCAATCAAAAAATAAGTCGCTGTTTTTATTCGTTCGCAATGATGCATAGCATGCCATTGCGAGTGAGTGAAACGAACGCGGCGATCCAGATAGCTGATAAACTAGTTTAATTTATATCATTTCTCCCCCGATAGGGGGAGATGTCCGAAGGACAGAGGGGGTTGAGTATAAATCCTCTCAGTCTCATTATTGCCTGTGAACTCAACCAGTAGGGAGAAAATCCAAATTATCAAGAGATGACAATATCCCTACCAACATTAAATCAAAAATTTTCCTTGATTTTTCTAAGCAGATTATGATAGTTAAACAAGAGAAAAAAATCTGATTTCAACCTTTTATTTACTACTACAATAAGCGATGAACCAAACTTACTTTATGGAAAAAGCAGTCGAACTTTCTCTAGAAAATATGAGAGCTGGGAAGTGAGGTCCTTTCTGAGCAATTATTGTAAAAGATGGGAAAATCGTAGGAACCTGAGCCAATCATGTAACCTCAGAAAACGATCCGACTGCGCACGCTGAAGTTGTTGCGATCAGAGATGCCTGCAAAAATCTTGGTACCTTCCAACTTGATGGTTGCGAGATTTATACAAGTTGTGAACCTTGTCCGATGTGTCTTGGAGCAATTTACCGAGCAAGACCAAAGGCAATCTACTACGCAAACACCAGAAAAGATGCAGCAGATATCGGTTTTGATGATGATTTTCTCTACGAAGAACTTAAAAAGAAGCTTGAGGAAAGAACGCTGCCTATTCACCAGCTCGGTAGAGAAAATGCAATTAAAGTCTTTGAAGAATGGACAAAAAAATCTGATAAAATCGAATATTAATCTTTAACATAACGAATGAAACCATTTTCACATTTTATTATCAGCCATTTTGAGTGGGATACAAGCACATTAGAGGCCAAGTTTCATTACGCTTTTGATGATCAAGAGCACTTTTCTGAAACCATAAATTTTTCTCCACTTAAAAATACTTCTGATTTTCCACTCATAAACCAAGATACAGCTGCGATTCATCAGCTTTTAAGCCATCTACATATTGCACTAGGAGTCAGTTATTACAAGCTCTATCCTACAGCAGAAATCATAGTCAAGACAATCCCTCTCAATGAGAAAATGAAAGATTTTTGGCATGATTTCTATATCAAAGGACTAGGAGAATTTTTTTATAGAAATCAGATCAATCCAAGCGGACTAGCCCAGTTCTTGTATACAGAAAAGAGGGAGGAGAACATAAATTCAGCACTCGAGTATTCAGCAGAAAAAGTACTTATTCTCTTTGGATGAGGGAAAGACTCGCTCGTCTCAGTTGAACTCACAAAACAAAAAAATCTGAGTTTTGATCTCTTTTCTTTTGGCAAAGAGTATCCCCTCCATCAGCTCGCTCAAGCACCTACCTGAGCAAAAAGACTTATCATTCAGAGGACACTTGATCTCCCTCAAATTCAAAAACTCCTTACTGAAGGCTATTACAACGGCCATCTGCCAATCACTGGGATCATCTGCTTTGTAACGGCAGTTGTTTCTTATCTTTACGGCTACAAATCAGTCATTACCTCACTAGAAAAAAGTGCAGATTTTTGAAATACTGACTACCACGGACTCAATATCAACCACCAACGAAGTAAATCTTCAGAATTTGAGGAAAGTTTTAGAAACTACGCTCAAACCTATCTTTTAAAAAATTTTGAATGTAAAAGCCTCATCCGCAACCGATATGAAATCAAAGTCGTACAAGAGTTCAGTAAATACCCTGAATATTTTCACAGCTTTTCTAGTTGTAATAGGAACTTTCATATCACTACCTGCACAAAACTCACCTGAGATCAGCTTCGATGCTGAGAGTGTCCGAAATGCGCCTTTGTCTATACTATGCTGAGAGCTTTTATTGAAAAATCAGAAGTGAACAGCATTTTTTGAGCAGATCTTTTTGAAAAAGTTGAACTGATCCCGCTTTTCAAAGAATTACTTTGAATTGAGGGAATAAAACCCTTTGAATGTGTGGGGACAAACGAAGAAATGACACTAGCACTCTGGATGATATCAAAAAAAGAAAAAAAATCTGACTCTCCAATTATGAAACTCTTTGAAGAGAAAGTAAAATCTAGAATGACTGATTCAGATTTTAATCTTTTAGAAAAGAAGCTTTTGTGAAAATAGATCAAAAATTGACAAATATAAACAAAAAAATTATAATAGAGGGGAGAAGATTCCTCTTTTTTAATTTTTAGATGAGAAATGGAGCTTAGAAGTATTTGAAATTGAAGTGAGAATAACTCAGTATATGCTAGTGTGATACCTCTGCATTGAGTAAAAAGGACGCAGGAGGATCTCGTGACTGAGGTTTCGTATAAGTTAAAAGGCGCTCTTTCAGCTTTGGGGAATGGGGAGACGGATCCAGAAGAGGAGAAAATGCTCAGGCATGCTGCAGAAATTATTCTCACCAATTCAAAACACAATGCCGCTAAGAAACTAGCTGAGGAATGAGTTTTTGATATCTTCATTTCAAAACTTGCAACCGATGAAGAAGTCAGAATTCTTCTTAATAAATCCACAAAACTAATCTCCCAATCAGAGGATGTCGTGGATTTTTCTAAAAAAATATATGAAGCTGTCCAGCTTCAGCTGCTCCAACGTTTTGATGAAAATAAGGCTCTCACAAAAGAGTTACGAGATGAGTTTTTCCAAGATATACCTGAAATTTATGAAGATTATCTCAATAATTCACTCCTCCACCGCATTCAAGGGAAAAACTTTTTGAAAATGGTAAAGGAAGCTTTTATAAAGCAGTTTTTGGCAGCTTGAAAGGAGCAACTTTATGGTGCATTTGACTCCTCACCAGATATCAGAGATCTTGCGCTTGGATACGCTATAAGAGCATTAGAAAAGTCAAAATCTGAAATAGAAAGAGTCTTTCCTGAGTATTTCTTTCAAATGATTAGAAAAGAGATTCATGAAAAATATCTCAGGAAAATCAACTCTTCTACACAGAAGCAAAAAGGCAAAAAAATGGAAAATACTGAATCTGCTCCCAAATTAGAACTCTCCTCTATCATTGATGAAGTAGGAGGGAGCCCAGAAGATAGAGCTCTTGAAGAGAAAATTCAAGAGGAGATCAGCAATTTCGATCTTACATCACAAGAAAAAAAGCAACTCAAAAATCGTCTCTCTAGGCTCAAGAAAAATAAAAAACCATTGAAGACAAGTGATTACCTTTCAGGAGAAAATCCTCTTATCAAAGCTAAAGATGAGTGAAGATTCCTCGATTTAGTTGATCAGCTTGGAATAGAGATCATTAGAGAGGAAAACAAGCCTAATACGAATATACTCCAGAAATCAGAAGATATCATTACTCCAGAAGTCAAAGAAACAATCCAGCCACAAAGAAAACAAGAATCCTGAGTTCCAAGTCTTGAAACTCCAGCAGAAATCGCAGGCTATGTACTAGATCAGTTAGAGAAATGTGGCTATACTTTTACTAATAGAGAGAGATTCAGAAAAGAAATCCTCGAATTCTGAGAGCAGAAAGTCAATAGAGAACTCCTTTTATGAGCTGCTATTGATTTCCAATCTCTAGAAAAAAAATCTCAAAGCATTTTCACAATCAAAATCTGATGAAGTGCCAGAATTTTTCTCATAAAGCAGGATGGAGAATTCACTGTTGAGAAATTTTGCAAAAATCATAATGAATATGAGACTTATTTTTCCTTCCTCAGAAAAAGTTTTGACTAATATATTCTATCATTTCTAAAAATCAGATTAAAAGTCTGATTTTTCTCTTGCTTTTTTCTTTAAATTCAGCATATTTATGCCGATATTTTTATTTGTCAAAAAAACTATGGAAATCAAGAAGATCTCGCTTGAAACCACCACTAGCTGAACTATTTCTCATAGACCACAGAGCTTTAGAGAGTTTATCTGACAAGCTCCGATTAAATCAGTACTTCAAACCGCGATTGAAAGTGCAAAGCTCAGAGAGGCACCACTTGGTCATATTCTATTTTCTGGTTCTAGCGGATTCGGGAAAACCACACTCGCAACCATCATCTCACAACAGATGAATACTAATATCAAAGTAGTAACCGGTTATGCCCTCACAAAACCAAGCGAGCTTGTGAGCCTCTTAAATAGCTTAGAAAGCTGAGATATCCTCTTCATCGATGAAATCCACCGTATCAAGCCGACACTAGAAGAAGTCCTCTACATCGCAATGGAAGACTTTGTCATTGATATGCTCATGCCAGAATGATGAAGCATCAGACTTCCTATCAATCCCTTCACACTTGTTTGAGCAACAACAAAACCTGAATCACTTTCTCAACCAATGAAAAACAGATTTATCTATCATTTCCATTTTATGGACTATGATTTAGAGGAAAAAAAGACTATCCTCGACCGCTATCTACAGCATTACCAAGTCAATTATGAACCACATTTATTAGAAAAATTTGTACAAAAAGTAGCATCAGTACCGAGGGAAATTCACAACCTCGTCATAAAAATCAGAGATTATCTCATCAGTAGGCAACTCCCCATCTTAACCGGTAAAGATCGAGAGGAATTTCTTAAACACAGCCAGATTGACGACTGAGGAATGATGCCAATCCATAAAAAATATCTTGATATTCTTGCAGATTTTGATCGTCCAGTCGGAGTAAAAACGCTCGCAGTCCAGCTTGGAGTGAGCGAAAAAAACCTTGAAGAAGATATTGAGCCGCTTTTGCTCAAGCTCGGGAAAATTGAAAAAACAACAAAGGGAAGAAGTCTGATTTAATACAATTTTTGAATATTTTATAAAAAGGAGCTTTTTAGCTCCTTTTTTATATCTTTTATATCTTAGACAGCAAACTCTACTCTAAAATATCAGTACCATAGTGGATCGTAGTATACACGGTTTTTGTCTTGCTATTCACTGCAAATCCAACTCCGACATACTTAAAGTGCGGCATAACGATTGCCTTATAATGTACTCCTCCAGGTCATTCCTTAACAAAAGCATCAAAACTCTTCTTAGTTGAATCAATCATTGCACTTGTACAATCCCCTCCTGAACAAGAATATCCTCTATATCCCATAGATTCAGTAAAAGAAGATTTTCCACCTCAAGGACTCGCAAATTTAATTCCCAAATCAGCAAATCGCTGCTGAACAGAAGAATAATTGTAATATCAGTCAGTTTTTTTTCTCTTGTGTCCCACATATCAGGTTTCAGCCTGTTTTTTTGACCACTCAGTAGCGCTCCTCTCAAGCTCACTATGATATGCCAGCGGTTCTAATCCCTTTTCAGCTCTGAGCGAATTATGCCATCAGAGCCAAGCATCTCTAAGTTGCTGAGCATCAACTCACTCAATTTTGATACTCTCTGGAGTCGTTGAGGCACGGAAACTTTGCTGAGTTTGAGCTGTTTTTTTCCCAAGTCTTTTTGCAATCCAATCAAGAAGTTCCGTATTTAATTCAGATTTTTCTTTCATTTTTGGATCATTCATCAATGACTCAATCTGTTCCAAATAAGCTTTTTTGTCTGCAGCTGTCTTCTTTTTAGCAAGTTCCTTCTCAAATCAAGCAATAAATTGCTCGGTCTGAGCAGAATAAGCAGAAGTAAAACCAAGAGAAAAAACCAAAGATCATAAGATCAAAAATCAGATTCTTTTTATTATATTCATACAACACTACACAAGCTAAAATTATTTGAAGAACGGCAGAGATACGCCTCGCCATACTATCAAATCTTTGAAGATAATCACAATCCCCATCAACATCAAAAGCCAGAAGAAGACTACATTTATTCGCCCCTCAACTTTTGAGAAATTCTCCTGTTTGATTCTAAAGATCGCTTGAATCAAAATTGCAAGCAATCTTCCCCCATCAAGTGCTGGAATTGGCAAGACATTGAAGAACGCCAAGGCTAATGAAAGCATCGCCCCAAATCAAAGGAAAATCAATATTCAGAACTGAGAAAAAATTCTCTCTCAAAATTTGATCGCTCCAACAGGTCCTGTTAATTGGTTGAGAGCTTCCTTGCTTGAATTTGCATTAAAAGAAAAGAGCTTACTTCCTATTGATCCGAGAGCTGACATCGTCATATTCCACTCTCACTTAATTTCCTTAAGCGCTGCAAGCATAGCCTTTCAAATCGGATACTTTATAGGAAGGACCTCGATATCTCAATAATTTTGGAACGCAATTCCCAAAGTACAACTCTCAGCACAATCAAAGGTTGAAGTCTGACTTTCTCCTACTCCATTTTCAAAGGTAATCTGATTTCCCTTTGTCCCAGCATATTTTTGAAGACTTGAAACCAAAGTATAGGTTGAAACTTCACGACCATTAATATGAGTAATCACGCTTCCTGAAGTGATTCCAGCCAGCTCAGCAGCACTTCCAGATACTACTTCTTGAACAACTACTGGGCCATCCTTAGCCTCACCAGATAAAAGTCCCTCCTTCTCCAAAAACGAGATACTTGGTGTCAAATAACTCTCTGGATGCACACCATGAACTGTTTCAGGAAGGATAGAAATCGGCTTAATACCAGCCATAAATATTCCAGTAAAGATCACAAACGCGATCAAAAGGTTCATCGCAACTCCAGCCAAAATAATAATCACCTTTTTCCAAAGCTTAGCCTTTTGAAAACTGTCCTTATCCTTACTCTCTATAGTTTGCTCAGTATCATCTCACTTAAGCGATACGAATCCTCCAAGTGGAATCCAGTTAAGTGTATATTTAGTCCCCGACTTATCTTTCCAGAAGGTACAAATTTTTGGAGGAATCCCAATTCAGAATTCTTTTACTTTTACTCCAGATTTCTTTGCTGCGAGGAAATGCCCAAATTCATGTAACACTACAAGCAACATAAAAAACAGAATTCACAATACTATTCCGATCATTTTCAAATAAAAATCTAAAAATTACCTTCAGAGTGTAGGGAAATAAAAATGAAACACAAGAGGAAAATCAGCACCTCAGATCTAGCAAGGTAAAAACTATAATATCTAAAAAGGGAAATCTGATTTTTTGATCTTTTATCCCTCCGTCTCTTTTTCTAAGAAATCCTATTGAGAAAAATATCGGTTTCCGTACAATCGGAGTTGTGACAGTTTTTATATTTCAGAAAAACTCAAAAACATGAATCTTGAACAAGGAAATCAAATTGAATATGATATTTATCTTAAAGGACTAACTGAAGAAACTCTTAGAAAGATGTCTGCAGATCTTGGAGAGCCAGAACGAATGCTCAATCATAGATTACAATCACTAGAAATTTTTAAGCAAATGGCAATGCCAAACTTCGGACCTGACATCTCAGATTTGGACTTTGATAATCTCGTATACTATGCAAAACCCAAAACCTGAACCGATACCTATGCTAACGATTGGGAAAACGTACCAGAAGAGATCAAGTCTACCTTTCAAAAACTAGGGATTCCAGAAGCTGAACAGAAATATTTGGCCTGAGCTGGAGGACAGTTTGACTCAACAGCAGTATATCACAAGATCAAAGACACCCGAGCAAATATGGGAATCATCTTTGAAGACATGAAAGAAGCTGTAGTGAAATATCCAGATATCGTACAAAAATACTTTATGAAAGTTATTACTCCTGCCGACCATAAATTTGCAGCATTGCATGGGGCGGTCTGGAGCTGAGGAACTTTTATCTATGTCCCTAAAGGAGTAAAACTCACGCAACCACTTCAGGCTTATTTCCGTATGAATACCGTAGCTGGAGGACAGTTTGAGCATACCCTGATCGTGATTGAAGATGAGGCTGAAGCTCAATATATTGAGTGATGTTCTGCACCAAAGTATAATTCAATCTCCTTGCATGCAGGATGTGTTGAGATTTTGGTAGGGAAGAACGCAAAAATGAGATATTCATCAGTAGAAAACTGGTCATTAAATACCTACAATCTTAACACTAAAAGAGCAATTGTCGAAGAACACGGACTCATGGAATGGGTGAGTTGAAACCTCTGATCTGGAGCAACTATGCTCTACCCTTGCTCAGTTCTCAAGTGAGATTATTCAAAGGCAGACAATCTTTCAGTAGTTCTCGCCTCAAAAAATCAGAACCAAGATGTAGGTGCCAAAGTTATCCATCTAGGAAAATATACTTCATCAAATATCATCTCAAAATCAATCTCTACACAAGGTGGTATCTCTACCTATAGGTGACTGGTAAAAATAGCAAAAAATGCTGAATGAGCAATCTCTGGTGTGAACTGTGATGCTCTACTCCTTGATGATAAATCGGTGAGTAAGACAATTCCAGTCATTGAGTCAGAAAATGCTGATGCTATCGTTTCTCATGAGGCTTCAGCTGGGAAAGTTGATGAACATCAGATTTTTTACCTGATGAGTAGAGGACTAGAAGAAGAGAAAGCCATGTCCCTCTTGGTAAATGGGTTCATCTCTGGAGTTGTAAAACAGCTGCCTCTAGAATACGCATGAGAACTCAATCGTCTCATAGAACTAGAGATGGAGGGTAGCGTCTGATAAGTTTTATCTTGTTTTTGAATCATAACAATGCAGATCTCAACAGCAATAAAAGTCTGATTTTTCTCCCTTTTATGCCTCTTTTGACTGACAAATAGCTCATTTGCCTACAAGGAACTGATGATTGAAGAAAGATGAGGACATGCAATCAGAGTGATCAAAGTTTGACTTGATGGAGAGCATTTTGTAGTCGCATCTCCAGCAGGACTAGGAGGCGCAACCACAGAGGAATTAGCGCAAAAAGTTGGCTGAGATACTGCCATCAACGGAGCTTTCTTCTGCCCAGACGACTACTCAAACTGTAAAATCAATGGAAAAAGAACCACACATACCATCTCTGAAAGAGTCTTCCTCTGAGATGGAAAAAGTCGAAGCACTTTCCGAGGAGATACGAGTATCAGAGCGATCTTCTCATTTGATAAGGAAGGGAATCCCTTCTTTGTGCAAAAGAACTCTGGTGAACATGATATTTGACTCTGGAGCGATATCAATAAAGATAAATTAGATGAGATTTATTTTGGTATTGGAAACTTTCCAGTACTTCTTCTCGAATGAGAAGATGTAGTCCCTACTTACAATCAGTACATTGATAACAAAATGAAAGGGGCTTCAAAAAGGAATTTCATCTGTTCAACACAAGACTGAAAGACCGTATATATGGGAGTTGTAGGAGGTATTTCAATTCCAAAGCTGCCTGCTTATCTCAAAAAATATCTCAACTGCCGAAATGCACTTTCCCTTGACGCTTGAGCGAGTACTGCAATGGTATATGATGGTCATACACTTGATAGAAGCCCAAGAACGAGGGTGATGGATGCATTCGTAGTACTAACAAAAGATCAATATATCAAACTAACAGGTCTTACTCCCACTCCAAAACAAGGAGAAAAAACTGAAGGATACCAGTGATTTATTCCTAGTTCAGAAGATCAAAACCAGCTCAAATTCTTCCTCGGACTGATTGATGCAATCTACGAAAAATACGGAAAAACAAAATATCAAACAGCTCTAATTAAGCTTTTCCGCTGAGAAATGAGTAAGCATGATCTCCCAATAGCAAAAAAATGGCTCTACAATCAAATTCTGATCTCACTTTTCACAATTGATAGTTTTAAGAGCCAGTAATTTCTAAAAAAGAAAAATCTGAAAATAACTTCAGATTTTTTTTTATTTTTCTAACTAAAATATCTCCAATTTTTACCCCAAAAATTTGCATTTCACGGCAAAAAGACTATACTTAAACTGACTTTATACCTCCAAATAAAATGAACGAAAATCTCCTCTATATCCTCATCAGTCTTTTCTCTGCAATCACAGTTCGAATCTTATGAATCGCACTCTGGAGAATATGTTTTCTCAAAATCCAAAAGCAACATAGACTAGAACAGGCAAACAAAATCAGATTTCTTCAAGTTCAAATCCCTAAAAACGCAGTTGCAAGAAGTTCAGATATTGATGCAAAAGATCATATCCAGTCGATGAAACAAAACATTGAGCTTATGAACCAGGTTTATAAGAACTTTTATGCGATTTTTGACGAAGGTTGGAAGAATAAGGAATTTGGAAACAATGCAATCAGCATGGAAATCCTAGTTGAAAAAGAGGTTATCAAATTTATTCTCTGAGTCCCTAACGACCACCTCATGACGGTTGAGAAGATGATTGCTTCGTTTTATACCGGTGCAATCGTAGAAAATATCAGACAACCAAAAATATTGGAAGCTGGGAAATACTTTGCTGGAGGAGAATTTACACTAACAAAAGACAGCGTTCACCCGCTCAAGACCTATGAATCCTTTGAAGCTGATCCTATGGACAGTATTCTATCTGCTTTTTCAAATATCAGCAGAGATGAAAAAGTCTGAATTCAGATTTTGGTTGAGCCGCTCCACGAAAACTGGCTTAAGAAGATGAGAAAGACCGCTGACGATATCAAAGAAGGGAAGAAAAAACTCTGATTTTGGTGAATTATTCAAAAACTCCGAGACAGCGGTAAAAAAGAAACTTCAGAAAAAGAGCAAAAAGAAAAGAAACACTCCTTTTCACAGCAACAGCTCAGTGATTTTGATAAAAAAATGGACGACGAGCTTTTCCGTGTAAAAATCAGGACCATTGCCACCTCTCCAGACAAACAGAGACCAAGAAAGATCATTGATGATATTTCTAGGCTTTTCAACCAATACAACTATATCGGACTGAACACACTCAAGTTTAACAAGGCTCAAGATCTTCAGACTTTTGCTAGACATTATAGTTTGAGAATCTTATATCCAGATACGAGCCTCTTGACCAATATCTTGAAATTTAATCCATCAACCGTTTTAAATATCAAGGAGCTCTCGTCTATTATTCACTTTCCGCACGGAAGATTTAACCAAAACCCAAGAATCGCCTGGCAAAAATTTAAGGTTATCCCAGCCCCAGACGATCTCCCAAGCGAAGGAATTGTCGTTGGATATAATAATTACTGAGGAGTAAAAAGAGAAATCAGAATTACTGACAAGGATAGATTTAGACATATTTATATTCTAGGTCAGACGGGTACTGGTAAATCAACAATTATGCTAACACAAGCCATTGATGATATGGATAATGGAAGAGGATTTACCTTCATTGATCCGCATGGAGAAGCAGTAGAATTCCTCCTCAGACATTTTCCAAAAGAGAGAATTGATGATCTGATTTATTTTGATCTTTGAAATACCGCCTACCCTATCGGACTCAATCCGCTCGAAGTAAGCCCAGACGACAGCGATGAAAAAGACGTGGTTACCAATGATCTTGTTGAAATGTTTATCCAAATGTATGGACATGAAATTTTTGGTCCAAGAATTCAGGACTACTTTAGAAATGCCTGTTTGCTCCTTATGGATCAACCAGAAGGAGGGACTATCGTAGATATCATGAGACTTTTTACTGATGAAGCATTTGCTGAAGCTAAAATTAGAAACCTGAAAGATCCTGTAGTTGCAGCTTGGTGGAACAAAACCTACAAGAAAATGGGAGATAGAGAAAAAGCTGAAATTATCCCATTTATCCAGGCAAAATTCTGACCTTTTACAACTGGAGTCTATGTGAGAAATATTATCGGTCAATCTAAATCAGCTTTCAAAATGTATGATGCGATGCAACAAAAAAAGATCATCCTCATGAACCTTGCAAAAGGTATCTCAGGAGAGGAAACTTCAAAGCTCATCGGTAAAATCATCGCCATGCAAGTAAAACTCTCAGCTCTCAAAAGAGCAAAAATTGAGGAAAAAGACAGAGTTCCACATTACTTATACGTAGATGAGTTCCAAAACTATGTTTCTCAATCCTTTGAATCGATAATGTCAGAAGCCAGAAAATATAGACTCGGACTTGTTGTTGCTCACCAGTATACAGATCAGCTCAAACAAGGAGGACTCTGAGGAGAACTCGATCTCTCAAAAACTATTTTCGGAAACATTGGAAATATGTTCGTCTATAAAGTCGGAGCTCCTGATGCCGAATTCCTCGCAAAAGAATTCGAGCCTGAGTTCTCACAAACCGATCTTACTTCAACAGAAGCCTTTATGGGAGCATGCAAAATCTCAATCAATAACCAACAAACCAGACCATTCAGTTTCAAGGCAAAGATTCCTTATGTACTTGAGGCAAAAAATCCACCTGAGAAAGTTCAGATTATCAAACAGATTTCTTCACTCAAACGAGGGACAAAAAGAGAACTAGTAGATAAAGAAATCTATTTCAGAATTGGAGTTTAACTTTTGATTGATATAAAAAAATGAAAAAAATCTGACTTCTTATGTTGTGAATATTAACACTCGTTTCTAGCTTCAGCTCAGCAAGTTCAATAGATCCCATGAATCTGCCAAAGTTTGAGCATTTTGTAAATGACTATTCAAATGTTTTCACTGAGGAACAGAGACTTGAACTCGGAATGATTGCAAAAAATATCGAAACAAACTCAGGTTATCAAATCGTGACTGTCCTTTTCCCACATAGAGAAGGAAATGAGCTCTTTGATATTGCTCTCAAAGCCTTTAATGAGAATCAGATCTGAGACAAAGAGAGAAATGATGGTCTTCTACTAGCTATTGCAACCGAGGAAAAGAAAATCAGAATTGTGGTCTGATATGGACTAGAGTGAAAGATTCCTGATGCTCTAGCAAGCAAAATCATAGAAGAAATTATCAGACCAGAAGTCAAAAAAGGAAATTTCTATGAAGCCGTGAAAAAGTTTTATGAAAAGTTATCTGAGTATTTAGAAGAACCTGAAAACCTAAATACAGAAAACAGCAGTGAAGAACGAGGGATCTTTAATAGCTCAAAAGGATCAAATCAATTGACTCCTGAAAAATACCATGATCTGGAAAATATAGGTCAGAGAGTACGAATAATATGAATATATTTCTTGTTTCTAGGTCGATGAATCCCCATAATAATAAACTCATTTATTTCAAAAGAAAAAAGAAAAGAACTAAAGAGGAAATACGAAAATAGTAAAGTCATGAAAACCTGCAACAAGATAGGGTTCCGATGATTTGCAATCAATATGATTTGATTCTGTTTGGTTCTAATATCAGCAATCCTTCTAGGAGAACTTGGACGATTATTAAGAATCTTATCAACATTTCTTTGGGGAGGAATCTTCTTCTCAATATGATTTCTCATAGTACTTGCAAACATTTTTCCGAGAAAAATAAAGAGGTGATCGGGGGGATTTTGATGAAGATCAGACCGATGATGATCAGACTCAGGAGGTAGTTCGAGTTCGAGCTCTGATTCCTTCAGCTGAGGAGGAGGAAGTAGCTGAGGTTGAGGTGCTGGAGACTAAAAATATATTTATTTCTCAAATATGCAAAAATGAAAAAAATCTGAACAACAATTCTAGAAAATATTATCATTTTTGGAGGGATTTGAGTCTTTCTCTACTTTTTAGCAGAAGAACAACAAAAAACTTGGACAACCCGAAGCCGAAATGCATGGAAAGGAATCGTCTCTGAATATTACGAATGGCGAATACTAATTTTTGCAGTTACAATATGAATAATCCTCTATCTCATTTTAGATAAAAAAAGATACGAACTCAGATGCAAAATCAAACTACGAAGTATAGGTATTTTACTATTTTTCGCTTTTTTTTACACATTTACCCCAGATTTTTATACAAGATTTAATTTCATCACTGAAAAAAATGGATTATCATTTCTTGCCGTTGTTATACCATTTTTTGTCTCGGCTCGAATGCTTATCATAACTGAGATCAAAGGATCAGCACAAGAAAGAGAAAAGAATTCCAGCAAGGAAATAGCACAGCTTCCACGGCGAGGAAGAGGGGCAGCATATGCAGTAGATATTTTACTTGTTTTGATCTTTTTTTATTTTTTTACCCTCGCTTTTAGGAATACTTCAAATAATTACCTCCGGCACCTACTCGCAAATACTTTCTTTGCGATCTTGATTTGCACTGGGATCAAAAATCTTGCAAAATTCTTAACACTCAAGCCACTCAAAAGAGAGTCTAGAAAAGATATTTCTCAACCCCAAAACACAAAAATGCCCATTATAGATTTTTCTAAAAATAGCCTTTAACTCACAATACAAAAATGAAAAAAATCTGACTTCTTATCTCATACATTCTGATAGGACTTTTTGGTATTACTTCAGCTGATTCAATAAATCCAATGGAGTTACCCAAATTTGAGTATTTTGTGAACGACTATTCGAATGTACTAACAAAGAATGAATTCTCAGAACTTAATGAGCTAGCAAAATCTATTGAACAAAACTCTGGGCATCAAATCGTAACACTACTTTTCCCTCATAGAAAGGGAAAGGAACTCTTTGATATTGCTCTCAAAGCCTTTAATGAGAATAAAATCTGAGACAAAAAGAGAAATGATGGACTCTTACTAGCTATTGCAACTGAGGAGAAAAAAATCAGAATTATTGTCTGATACGGGTTAGAGTGAGAGATTCCAGATCTTCTCGCTAGTCAAATGATTGAAGGACAGATCAGACCACGAGTGAATAGTTGAAATTTTCACCAAGCTATAAAAAACTTCTATAAAAACTTCGGAGGCTATGTAACAAATTATGAAAGATCCTCTTTTCTTAGAGAGATCATTCATAATATGAAAGAATATTTTAAAAACCTTGGATACGCAAAAGTCTGACTAATCTGAGTACTATATCTAGTTTTAATCATTATGATGCTTCGAGGAGGAAGAGAAGTGTGAGAAAAAATTGATAAAAAAACAGATATCAAGAAACGAAAAAGAAGAAGGAGACGACTAGAAATCTCAGGATTCTTGATAATTCTTGTTTCTCTAGGAGTCTTTGATGGGCGAACTATTCCAACATTGATAATCACTTGAATAATAATCACAATCATCTCAAATTTCAATAAAGAAAGATATTGAGAGAGGAAATCCGTTCCAAGTAGTAGCAGATGAAACTCCTCGTCGGACTGGGATGATTTCAGTTCTGGATACTCAGGATCAAGTTCTAGCTCTAGTTCCAGTTCTAGTTCTAGCTCTTTCAGCTGAGGAGGAGGAAGGAGTGGAGGTTGAGGCGCTGGTGATTAAAAACATATTTTATTTCTCAAATATGCAAAAATGAAAAAAATCTGACTTTTCATCTTGTGAATATTAACACTCATTTCTAGCTTCAGCTCAGCAAGTTCAATAGATCCCATGAATCTACCAAAGTTTGAGCATTTTGTAAATGACTATTCAAATGTTTTCACTGAAGAACAGAGACTTGAACTCGGAATACTTGCAAAAAATATCGAAACAAACTCTGGCTATCAAATAGTGACCGTCCTTTTCCCTAATAGAGAAGGAAACGAACTCTTTGATATTGCAATTAAAGCCTTTAATGAGAATAAAATCTGAGACAAAGAGAGAAATGATGGTCTTCTACTAGCTATTGCGACCGAGGAGAAAAAAATCAGAATTGTCGTTTGATATGGACTAGAGGAGAAAATCCCAGATATTCTCGCTAGTCAAATCATCGAAGAAGTCATCAGACCTGAGGTAAATAATGATAATTTTTATGAAGCCGTGAAAGAGTTTTATGACAAATTACCTGAATATTTAGATTGACAAGCAAAAAAAGAAACTTTTGAAAGTGGGATATCTCTGGCGTTCGGTTGTTGTATAGCTTATGTCATCATTAGTATGATAGTAGCAACAATATCGTCTGCGGTAGGATCAGATAAAGCAAGAAATGAGCGCAGGAAGAGATACAAAGACAGCCGATATTTTACTATATTATATCCATTAATCTCAAAAGGGATACTCTTGGGAATCTTTTGACTATTTATAAGTGTTGTTTTATGAAAACTTATTAGATGGGAATTTACAGAAAATGCTATTTTACTGTTTGCATGCATTTTCCTAATCTCAATAGGAATTACATCTAATCTTTCAATATTCTTCTGAAGTAAATCATGAAAGAGAAGCCGCAGTACTTGATCTGAACGAGATTCCTCTTCTAGTTCGAGCCGAAGTAGCTCAGACTCTGACCGAGGAAGTTCAAGTTCGGATTCATTTGACTCAGGAGGAGGAAGTAGCTGAGGTTGAGGTGCTGGAGACTAAAGATATATTTATTTCTCAAATAGGCAAAAATGAAAAAAATCTGACTTTTTATCTTATGAATATTAACACTCGTTTCTAGCTTTAGCTCAGCAAGTTCAATAGATCCGATGAATTTGCCAAAATTCACGCATTTCATCAATGACTACTCAAATATCCTCTCCATAGAGCAAAAAGAAGAACTTGAACAGTTGGCACACCAAATTGAAAGCAGCTCTGGCTACCAAGTAGTAACAGTATTATTCCCACATAGAGAGGGAAACGGGCTCTTTGATATCGCTCTCAAAGCCTTTAATGAGAATAAAATCTGAGACAAAAAGAGAAATGATGGTCTTTTACTAGCTATTGCAACTGAGGAGAAAAAAATCAGAATTGTCGTTTGATACGGACTAGAAGACAAAATCCCTGATCTCCTTGCAAAACAAATCATAGAAACACTCATCAGACCCGAAGTAAATAATTGAAATTTCCACCAAGGAATCAAAAACTTCTATAGTTTTTTCTTAGATGAATCACTACAAAACCAATTCTCTGACCAAAGCTCTGAGGAAGACGATTTAATATCGCAGATGATCTTCTTAGGAGTTTATACTATCTTTTTATTGCTATTGATTATTCGAGGATCAAGTAAAAAGTGAGGACGCTCCTCTATGAGGAATCGTTGGGATCGCCGAAACAACTCAACTCTTGGAAGCATTTTAGGAGGAGGTTGGAGCTGATCAAGTTCTAGCGGAGGCTGGAGTGGCTGAAGTTCTAGAGGACGAGGAGGTTTCTCTGGAGGTTGAGGGAGATCTGGTGGAGGTGGAGCTGGAGATTAAAAAATCTCTTGCTCTTTCAAGTAAAAAACCTATAAAATCTGACATAAACCTTTTTTATTCATTTATTATCACACAATGAAAAAACGACTCATTTGAATTTGAATCACTATCGCGGTTTTAGCTATACTTTATTCTGCAACTATCGGAAAGTATAATGCCCTCGTAATCTCCGAGGAATCTGTAAAAACTGAGCGAAGCCAAGTTCAGAATGTATATCAGAGAAGAGCCAATCTCATTCCAAATCTTGTAGCGACAGTTAAGGGAGAGGCGAACTTTGAAAAGCAAACATTAACTGATGTCATCAATGCAAGAGCTTCAGCTAGCCAAATCAAAGTTGATATCAATAACGCTGAAGAGTTAGCGAAGTACCAAGCAGCACAAGGTCAACTTTCTCAAGCACTTGGAAGACTCATGGTCTTGACTGAAAACTATCCAAGTCTCCAAGCAAACCAGAGCTTCAGAGATCTCATGGTTCAGCTCGAGGGGACAGAAAATAGAATTGCCGTTGAGATAAGGAACTATAATACTGCTGCGAAGAATTACAATACGCAGATCAGAATCTTCCCAACTTCAATCATCGCAAAAATCTTTGACTTCCAGAGAGCTAACCTGTTTGAAGCGACTACAGGAGCCGAAGTCGCACCAACTGTGGAATTCTAAATTAAAAGTCACTTATAATCCCCCTCTTAGTAGAGGGGATTTTTTTATAGATATTAAAAAAATCAAAAAAACCTGAAATCAAATTCAGGTTTTTTTTACTATTTAAATATTAGCAATTCGTATGATCAGTTCCAGTCAGTGTAGGATCACATCCATATTGAATTAAAGACGAGAATTGCTCAGTCAGTATTTTTCTAAGTTTGTGCTTTAATTCCTCAGTCAATGGGATAGCAGGATCAGTTTGCTCATCTAAAGTACTCAAGTGATGACCTACGATCTTTCCATCTTTCAATACCACAACAAATGGCACATAAAGCCTCTTAATTTTAGAATCATTAAGGCCCTCATACTCAGGCAAAACCTCATCTAACCTCTCCAATAGATATTGATATTCAGGTCCTGTCTCAACTTCAGTCACTACTACTCCGCTCTCACTGAGCACTTTTTTATCACGGATAGCCTTTGGATTGTAGTAATAAAGTTTGCTTAGACCATTCTCCTGCATTGCTGCAAAAAGTTCTGGCAAAAGATTTCTACACCAAGGACAAGTTGGGAACCCAAAATAGAAAATTCCTGAAGTCTTACTATCACTCAAAAGTTGCTTAAGCTCTGAAAACTCTAATGTATCAATATCCATAGTAGTCGGAACCTCTATATGCAGATGTCCAGTATCATTAAGCGACTCATATTCCTCCTTAAATGCAAGAGTATCAGAGGCAGAATCCTGAATTCCTGTTAACGTTCAGATTTCTATATTTTGTCCTGAAAGCGCGCCTGTCTGCACATCAACTGCAACACTCTGCTCTTGATTACCAGTCCCACACCCTCATAAAAGGAGTCCTAAACCGAGAATTCCAGCTCCCATAAGTTGTCTCTTCATCATTATATTCCCAATAAAAATAAAAACAAACCTGAATATAGCATTCTGTCCAGCAAATGCAAGTTTTTTTTAGTAAACTAGAATGTCTTGAAATTTGATTTGGAAATCTTATGGTTGTCCTTATTTTAAGTTTTTCTTAGATTGCATGAGTTTTAATTTATTAAACATTATTAACATTACAAAAAAGATTAAAAGAATGAACAAGAAAATGTTTTTTGGGATTATCACTAGTGTTTTACTACTATGTTCCGCTGTTTTCTTTCTTGCCTGCACGAAAGATACAGAAAATAAGCAAGAGTTGTCAACAGAGTTGACTAAGGAGCAGAAAGATGTGGTAAAAAACGCACTTGCTGTTTCTGATGGAAAAATTCTTCCTCTTGGAAGTCAAGAGCACAAATTAAATCAACTTTCAGAATCTCAATTTGCTTATGCAATAGGTTTACTGAAACAAGATTTAGCTCAAAATTGGCGAGAGGATAATTCAAAACATGAGATCGGGTGGGATTATAATGATTATTATAATCTTTCAGATGCTCAGCATGATGCAATTATAAAAATTGCTACGCAACTTTTTAAGAAACCGTCTAATCAGATTACTAATAGTGAATATCTTGATATTATAGATAATCATTATTCAGAAGTCATAAACGAGGTTCTTAATACAACATCTTCAGAGAAGATAAAAAAGCTTTTTGAAGGGAAAAACAAAAATTCATCTCAAGCTTCTTCTCAAAGAGTTGTTGCTAGAAGTGGGTGTCCAGCATACTATTATGGTATTAGGACTACTGTATCAGATTCAGGTAATCGTAGCTGTAGAATGAGTTTAGGAAAAAGGGCAAGTATCTTGCTCTTTTTTCCGTATAAGCCTTTTTTCTATCTTTAAGCTAAAGTTGAGTCCATAAAACTCTCTTCTCACCATTAATATCCTTAAACTCAAGTGCTTTCACCAAAATCTTATCTCCGATATTATAATATTTTTTCCAATCAACTCAGTCTGGAGCCTTAATTTGCTTTTTATGCAATAATCATTCAACTCCCTTCACCGTTACGAACATTCAGTAGTTATAAGTTAGCTTCACATAGCCCTCATATTCCGATCCAAGCTTCACATCCTCAATACTAAATCCTCCAGCAGATTTTTTTGGAGAGAATTTTCTCTCTCAAGCAGATTTCTGAAGAACATTAGCCTGAGATTCAGGTTTTTCTTCCTGTTTTTTCTGCGGATTTTTCTCCTCTAAAAGAGCTATATTCGGCACAAATTTGAGGAAATCTGTCGTCTGAGGATCAAGTCCAGCCTTCTCATACACTTCATTGAGCTGTTTTTGAACCTCATCAGGAGTCCCAACCCAGATCGTCAAAGGCTTTTTATTGCTACAAGTTTCGCTCAAATGCTGCCAAATATCCACAAAAAAGCTGATTGAAGTAGTCGGATTAAGCTTATACGTTTTCCCTTTCTGAACCTGGAGTTTCGCTACCTGATCCAAGGCTTTTGGACTCTGATACCAGATCATCTTATGATTTCCCTGCTCAGTATCAACAATCATCGCATCTGCCTTAGCATCACCAATACTCACCTCATCAAACATACCGATCACCTGTTGAACAGCGATATCTTGCAGATTTTGAGCCTGTTTTTCAGTTACTCAAAGTCCTTCAAGTCTGGCTTTTTCAGCTATTTTTTCCTGAACAGAAAAGGTCTTTTTATTCCAAGCATTCATCAATGCTTCCAACTGCTCCCTTTCCATCGCATATCTTTGTCTTGACTGCTTTCTAATCTTCTCAATATGCTCAATATCTCACTCAGAAACAAACGGAGGCAAAGTCTTCATACTAAACGGATCCGAAGACACTCCATCAACCATCAATCTTGTATATGCCGTAAATTTAGGCAAAGAAATCAGATCATTCGTACTTACGAGCTCCTTAAACTGCGAGGTCATCACTGATGCATCATCATATCAAAGCGTAAAAGAAAAGATCGTTCCAACATTTCCAAAGATCGCATCTTTAATCGCCTCATCGAGCTGAGAAGTATACTGATTTGCAACGATCAAAGAGAGTTTATACTTTCTTGCTTCTGAAAGAATCGTAGCAAATGATTTTGTAGCAAAGTTCTGAAACTCATCAATATAGAGATAAAATGGCTTTCTCAAATGCTTCGCCATATCAGCTCTTCCCATCGCATCAATCTGAATCTTCGTTACCAAGAGCGATCCAATCATATTTGCATTATCTTCTCCAATCTTTCCTTTTGAAAGGTTTACCAAGATAATCTTTCCCTCATCCATAGCTCTTCTGATACTGAGCTTTGTTCTCGGCTGTCCAAAGATATTTCTCACCAAACGAGAAGAAAGAAACTGACCAACCTTATTTGTAATTGGTCAAACCGCCTCCTCTCTTTGTTTATCTTGCCATCTATTAAACTCATTATTCCAAAATTTCAACAATACTGGATCCTTTACGTGCGAAATCACTTCCTCACGAAATTCCTTATCTGTCAGAATTCTAAGAATATGCATCAAAGTAGCATTTGGATAGTCGATCACTGACAAAACCACATTTCTCAAAATATATTCCAGTCTTGGACCTCGTGAATTATCAAAAAGCTTCTGAAAGGTAGAAACTACCCCAGAGGCAATTCTGTTTTTTTCATCTTCATTATCCGCTTGCAAAAGGTTAAATCCAATCGGATATTCCGCATCTCCAACATCAAACAAAATCACATCATTGATACGATTTGAAGGAATATACTCAAGCAAATCATCTACCAGTTCTCCATGAGGATCCAAGAGACAAAGCCCATTCCCAGCCCTCATATCAGAAATAATCATATTATTGATAAAGGTCGATTTTCCCGTTCAGGTTTTTCCTACAATATACATGTGCCTAAACTTATCTTCTTGACGAACTCAAAATCTGATCTTATCCCCTCTATAGTCAGTATCTCAAAGCACAGTTAATTCCTTAGCTGGAGTATTCTCAGGAGTAGGAATCGCAGTTGGATACGGCAACTTTCTATATACTGTATATTCAAGCCCTTTCACAAAATTCACCTTGGTCGGCAAATGAAAAAGATTAATCACCTGTGCAAACCTAACAGGTAACCACTGAGGTTTTGGCTTCTTTTCAAAACTTCCCTTCGCCAAAAAAGGTGCAAACACTGATCCTAAAACACTGGTTATGCTCTCTTTCACATAGGGATCAGAAGTCGTTAGATTCCATCGCATATTCATATACAGATCGATCACTGGCTTTTCTTCAGGTTTTTCTTCCGTCTTTTTAGCTCAGCCATTCCAAAGATACGTAATCATTTTCCCAATTTTATTGAGGAAAACCGTCAAATCATCTTCCTCAATTTTAAACGTATATTCAAAAACAATCTTTAAAACTGAGCCCTTATCAAGCCCTTGAAATGTAGCAAAAATTTCATTCATTGGGTCCATATAACTACCATCTTTACTGAAGTCATCCTTAAGCTTGAGAACGGCATCATTTGACATTCCCATATAATTTCTATCAGTACCTAGCAAAACCTTATCCACTTCTACAAGATCAGAAGTCGTAAAAGTTGTATAAAAAGTATTTTTGAAGTAGGACTCAAAGTCCCTCGGAAGCTTCACAAAAAGCTTGATCTCAGCTGCATTTCCCATCATAATAAAAGCGATTTTTTTTGCCTTCAGAGAGATCAGATTTTTGATCAATTTTTCCCAATGCAAAACTCAGAGTTCATTATCCTTGAACGGCTTGATCTGAAAATATGAATAAGCTGAAACCTGAGGTGTTGCCATATCTTTTGTGCAACTAAGGAATAAAACTTTTTATTTTTAGTATATTATATCTATTTTTCAAAAAAAAGCAAGATATTCAAAAAGGAATCAAGCAGAGACTCTGAAAGAAGAAAAAGAAAAAACCTGAACTTATATCAGGTTTTTCTAGTTATTTGGAATAAATTATTTCTCTGGAACGAATGAGAAATCTGGCTGAACATATCCACTATCCAATCCTCAAAATTGAATCTCAATACCTTTAGGATGGTTTCTATTAAGATCAAAATATTTCAGTGCAGGATTCTGCCTACTCTCATCATCAGTATATTCATAATACTTTTCTCCATTTATCAGAATATATTTCCCATTCCCATCAGTTTGAAGCACACCTTTATTAAACTCAAACTTGAGATTAGAAGCATCTCCACTAAGTGTTGCTAAATCCTCGAATTTCGAGTCTCTAGTAAATTCTTTTGATGCCCTAGCAGTTTCGTTTTTTTCTGAAGGCTTATTTTGTTGTTTATTAGCAGATTCCTGCTTTGCTTTCTTCTCTGCTTCTTTTCTTTCATTCTCTTCCTGCAACTTTTTTTTCTTCTCCTCCTCTTGCTGTCTTTTTTCAGCAGCCTTCTTTTCCTTCTCGGCTAGCTCTTGAGCTTTTCTCTCTGCTTCTTTTTTCGCTTTCTCTGCTTTCTCTGCTGCTAACTGTTGCTGTTTCTCGAGTTCCTTTTGATCTTTCCCCTGAGTCGTCTGCGTTTCAGACTGAGGAGGAACTACTCCATTTACTTGATCTTTCTTGTCTGGAGTCCCTGTCGTTCAGGTACTTGATCCTGGAAGAAGATCTGAATGATTCGGAATAGGATCTACATTAGGATTAATAGTTACTTTCTCTACTTTTTGCTGAACTGAAGATGAGGGAGCCTCTTCTTTAACTTGAGCCCCAACTCAAATCCTAGTAGCAAGGGAATCTTGCTCCTTATTATAGTCAGGAATCTTTTCTGGACTTGAGAAAATAGAAATCAAACCATTAACTTCCTTTAACAAACGCTCCTTAATATTGGTTCCATTAAATATTCCTCTATTTTTAGATTCTAACCCAGCTTTAATATCATTCAAAGAATTTGTCAGCTCTAACCTAAGTCCTTCATCTGACATAATAAATTCTTGATTAGCTGAAATCAAATTTTTCAATTCTCCTAATCCTTTTTCAAGATTTTTCAGATCCCCCCTATCTCCAATAGCCAGTTCTTTCAATGACTTTTCACTTCCAGGCTTAACTGAACTAATCTTTCCAGATCAAATAGCAGTAATCTTTTCAGAGAGTGCTGCTCTTTTTTGAAGCTTAAGTGTTTTTTCATTTTCTTGTTGAGGAGTGAGATTATCAAAAAGGACCTTCGTATCTACAATACTTCCAGATTGAAATATTGATACAGTATTCTCCTTTAACAAAATTCCCTCAAGTAATTTACCTTTCTGAAAGTTTCCAATCTGCAAAGACTTTTGATTTGATTCATAAACATATCACTTTGAATTAGCCATAGAAAGCAAAGAAAAAGGTTTATATTCTTTAGGATTTTTATCCTTAAAGTAATTCTCTGCTTGTTTCTTCCAAGCCTGAACAAGCTCGTTAGAAAGTCATGCAGCTGGTTCTCTTAACTTCTCAAAAGCCATTCCTATTGGCGATTGTTCAAACATCTGAGAAGCTGAAAGTACTTCAGAAGCTGCCATAGTATTTTTAACTTCTTCAACATTACCATTAGCTAGAACTTTAATACCATCAACAAGTTTTCCATCCTTAAAAGTTCCAATCCAAAATTCTGATCCCTCATCCATACTGAGATATCCTTTCCCATTTGCTCCTTTCTCTGAACCAAATTGTTGATATTTTGAAATATCCTCATTTTGTAGATAATTCTTCAATTTATTTTCAATTGCCGAAATCTGTTCTGGCTTAAAATCTGAGTCTTCTTTGAATGGTGTAATGACCTCAGAAATAAATTGCTCATTTGTTATTTTTTTCTGGGATGGAATTTTTTCCTTTCAAGTCCCCTGTACAGGAAGTTGGCTAGGTTTTGTCTTACTACCATTATTTTGATTATTTACACTAGATTCAGACACTGCTCCACTAACTGCGCCACCAAGTTTTTCAAGGAGCTTCTTTATTGTAGGCCCATAAGGGACTCCAGTCTCATCAAGACCATTATCTGCTTGAAACTGGGAAATAACCTTTGCTGTTTCTGAACCAGAAAAATGTCCCTTGGTAGCAAGAAGTCAATCAACGACTTTGATATCATACTTTAATGCCTTTAATCCAATCTGAACCGCCATGATCCAAGCTGCTGTATTTACAGCTTTCAATTGGTCTGGAGTTTTATTTTGAAGCTTGCTCAAATAGGATTTTACAGTATCAAGATTATACTGATACTTTTCTCCATTTTTTTTATAGAAAGGGTTAATGTCCGGAGAATTTAATGCTTTTTTCGTCTGTATTACAGTCCATTTAATCTCCTTTTGTTTCGCAAGATCTTCCTGACTAACCTCCAATTCTGGAAGGTTATTATTAAATACTTCTGCCATCCTCTAACAATAAAGAATAAAAAATCTTCATACTGATTATATACTTTTTTTTGAAAATTGTCAAATATTTAAGAACTTTTTTAATAGAAAATCTAAAAATCTATCGAAAAAACAATTTTTAATTGCATTCTACAGACAAAAAAGTATGCTCAGGTAATTTTTATTTTACTCGTCTTAGGAGAAATGATAAAAAAAATCTGATTTTTCTTTCTTATTATACTTTCAGCTATAATAAATATTACGATAATCACATCAGCTCAGAATATCTGATCGACCTGAGATAGCCCAGTACTAAGTGGGAATCTCAACAGTGGAGAACATCTAGACTGCAATGATCTTTTCACACTTACTGGAGCCCAGTCCTGACTCGTAGGATATACAAATACTTACGAGCTCCTTTGGAATAAGAAGGATTTCTCTGCCATATCTGAGGCTCGTTTTAAAATTGACTGAAAAGCTATTGAAAATACTGGTTTTACGCTACAGCATACTTTTACAACAACTGGATCTCACACTGTTTGAGTACAGCTAACAACTCCTCTCTGTACATGATCCAGCGAGACTCAAGTTTCAATCTTCGAAAAACAAATCCTCTATATTGGAAATGATACCGATTTTCTTAATTTTTGATTTGAAGAAGAACTCAATAAAGCTGGCTATCTTCTGACAAAAAACCTTACCAAAAAATCTGATTCTATCGAGTCTCAAGATCTTTCAGCACTCGGATCAGCAGAAACAATCATCATTCATGAAAAGAATTTTCGATCATATCTTGAAAAATATATCGCTATCAAAAAGCTCAGTCCAACTCCTCTTTCCAAAAAAATCGTCATCATCACTGACGCCAATAAAAACCTCATCAAAAGAAGTCTCTCTCAATACGCCCAAGCGTTAGAAAGCGATCAGATTTCAATCATTAATCCACTCCATTTTCTCAAATTTCTTTCAGATCTTTCTCTACAAAAAGACTATACTCAGCAAGGGTATACGACTGAGTTCAATAAAACAGAAAATTCTGACTCAAAATGGATGTTCGTCTCATTCTTTGTGGATAAATTATTAGCAGGGGGATTTCCTCTTGAAATGCTAGGAGTTTTACTCTCACTCACGGTAGTAGCATTGATTATCAGCTTTTTAAGACAAATCGTTGGTCTCTCAGCTTACGGAGTATATTGGCCACTTCTTTTCGCACTCACTGCACATCTTCTAGGTCTCAAGATAACACTTATTTTCTTGCTTTTTGCGGTTATTACGAGGCTTATTATGAACGGACTCAATAAAACTATTTATCTTCTCCACAATAGTAAGGTCAGCATATGAATTTGCGTATATCTGCTTGTATTCTTGATAGGAAACTTCATTTGTTCAAAGCTTTGAATCCAGATTTTTGAAGGTCGCAATATGGAAATTCTAATGATAACTCCACTCATTTTAATGCTGATTATCAGTGAGAAAATTTTCCCAACCTTCAACCTTTTCCAAAAAAAACGACGATTTAGCTTCTTTGAACTTACCATCGTTTCAGCACTCTCTTATGGAATCCTCCAACGAAGCCGAATCAGTACAACACTCCTCTCTTACCCAGAACTTTTGCTTGTATTACTATTAATAAATATTTTAGTCGGAAGATTTCTTTGACTTCAATTACTCGAACTTGTAAGGTTTATGCCACTCATTCGTAAATATTTTGAACAAGAGGAGGAATAAAATCCAGCTTGACATACCTCGTATTTTGACTAGTATAAAAGTATTCTTTTATTGCTTATTCGCACATGAGATGAAAATAAAAGCATCAAAAATCTGATTTCTTTCTTTAGGTATTTTGGTGAGTTCAGTTGTTAGCATTACTCTAGCTTCTAACGATCCTAAAATCAATATCGATCTGGCAAATAAAAAAATCACCGTTACTTCTGGTGATCAAACTATTGATAGTACGAGTGTAAAATCTCTATCTGGTTCAAATATCTCTAAAACAGGAGATACAACAACTCAGAAGCCAACGACAGTTTCTACACAGCAAACAGCAACAGGGACAACTTCAGCAACCTCAAACCAGAATTCTCATCTTCATGATGAACTAAACTGAGGAACAGAACTAGATAAGGCTATCTACCGGATGTATCAAAATGGACTTACTAAGTATAATACTCTACCAGAGTATAGACCTTACGATCCATTACTGAGGGAAGAAGCCAGTAAAATCATCACTCAAGCTTACAATATCTTAGGATACCCTACAACCACAAAAAGCAACCAATGTGATTTTTCAGATAAAGCTGATTTTGATCCAAGCTTAAGTTGATTTATCGCAAAAAGTTGTGAATACTGAATTTTTAAGGGAGCAAACGGGAAATTCCTTGCAAGAAATTCTCTAACAAAAGCTGAGGCTTTAACAGTCCTCATTAGAATTTTTGAATGAGCTATGAGTAATGAAGAGCTCAATCCTCGATGGACAATCTACTTTATCAAGGCAAAAGCCATCTTCCTCACAAAAGAGACAAATGTTAATGCTCTAAATAAACCAATCACTAGAGAGGAAATTGCTCTTCTCATCTATAGATTCAAAACCATTGTCCTCAATAATCAGCTCAAATCTGCTGCACAAGGACAACTTTCTAATATCAATCAAAATCCAACTTCTCGAATTCAAAAATCCCTCTCAGGATCAACTGCCACAGGAACTCAAACACCAAGTAATGAACTAGCAAGTCTCCTCTCTGGGAATGCTAATAGTCCAGCAAGCACCTTGAGTATTCTTAATAGCCCAGAAGTAAGCGAAGCAATGTTTTGGATGAGAGAAACAGGAATTACTAATGCGACCAATATTTCTACCTTCAATCCATTTGATAGTCTTACTAGAGAGCAAGCGGCAAAAATGGTTGTACAATATGCAAAAAGTCAGAATATACCAGCACTCTCTGGATCAGATTTTTGTAGTTTTACCGATCTCACAAAAGCCGATCCAACACTCCAATCTAGCATAAAAGAAGCTTGCCAACTTGGACTCATGCAAGGAAATGGGAAATTCTTCAACCCAAAACAAACCATGAAGAAAGCTGAATTTATCGCGCTTTTGATCAGGATCTCTGAAAAAAATCGCCTAGATGAAAAGATAAATCCTCGATGGAGCAATTACTTTATCAAAGCAAAAGAACTCGGAATCATTAACAATGAAGACTATCTAAGTTTCGAAGCTCCTTTAACAAGATATGAAGCTGGATTACTGCTCTATAGATTTTACATAAAACAAAAAATCATCAAAAATCTGAATACTTCTCAGCTCAAAAGCCAGCTTATTTCTACGGTGAAATCACTTGATGAAAAGACTTATGCAATCGGAATAGATACCAACCTCCTTAAAAATCAATATTTTCAAGAAGGATATATTGAGCTTATCTGACAAAGATATCTCCTCAAAAAAACGAGCATGAGTGTCTTTGATATTTGAGAAGAAAGCTTCGTTCGGTACTGAGATCTTTTCTCTATCAGCAATGAAAACAAAATAGGAAGTCTGACATTAATCGTCTCAAATGGGAATGTAATCGATGGAACAATCAGACTTATTCAAGAATCTAATAACCGAAAAATCAAGCCAGATCCAACGACTACCGCTCGATACCAACTTAGCAAATAATGAAAAAACTTGATACCAGCCATATTCCAAATCTTCCCTGAGTTTACCTCTTTAAAGATAAAAAAGAACAGATCCTATACATATGAAAGGCAAAAAATCTTCAAAAGAGAGTCAACCAGTACTTTACACCTTGATCAGTCTGGAAACAGGAAATGCTCTTAAAAGCTGATCATGTTGATTTTTTTGTTGTAGAAAATGAAAGCGAAAGCCTCTACCTAGAATCCAACCTCATCAAAAAGCACCTTCCTCCTTTCAATAATATGCTCAAGTGAGCTAATGCATATGCCTATATTAAACTTACAAAACATCCTGTTCCACAGGTTCTCATCACAAGGAAAAAAATCAACGATTGAGCAATCTATATCTGACCAAAACACAATACGAGAGAGCTCAAAAAATTTCTTCAATATCTCAGACAAATTATTCAGTATAGAACCTGCCCTCTCCAACAGTTCAATCAAAAAAAGCTGTGCTCTGATTATTATTTTGGGCTCTGCCAAGGACGATGCGCAAAACCAGAACTCTGAGCTGCTGAATACACCAATATCATTGTAAACTTCTTTAAGGGGAATACAGCTCCTGTAGAAAAAGAAATCAAAAAGCTGATTGATGAGGCAGTCCTTAAACAAAATTTTGAACGAGCAGCAAAACTCAGAGATATCTATTTTCAGATTGATCAATTTACTGAAAAACAAACTGTTGAATTTGCAAAAAATATTACTTGATACCTGCTCCAAATCCGCCCTATCGGTCAAAAATATGTCTACGTACTCCTCAATTTCTATGAGGGAAAACTGATCGATATTATTCGTCATCACTTTGATCAAGAGGATACCAGCATTGAAAGTATGATCAATGCCTTTCAATCAGAGTTTTGAGATTTTTACCAGCATGAGATCTGGTATACCACGACTAAATATAAACGGACACAAACCGAAAGCGTTCAACTCCAGAATCTTTTCAATAACTTTTTTGAATCTTATATTATCTCTCAAACGATGCAAGGGAGCGGACTCACGAATGATCTCTTGGAGACTCTGAAGCAACGTTATGAGTTCCCCAAACTCCCTTACCAAATCGAGTGTCTTGATATTTCACATCTGCAATGAGATCAAACCAGTTGAGGACTCAGCTGCCTTTTAGCAGGCATTCCAGAAAAAAAACTCTACAGAAAATATAAAATTAAAACAGTTAAAAATAACGATTACCTCGCTCTGCAAGAAGTCCTTATCAGAAGATTCCAACTCTGAAAAAAAGAAAAAACTGATCTTCATCTCCCAGATATTTTCATTTTGGATGGAGGGAAAGGACAACTCTGAATCCTGGAGGAACTAGCAAAAGAGTATCCTGAACTAAAACAGCTGCGATCCCAAGTTCAATTTTGTGCCTTAGGGAAATGAGAAGCAAGATCAAAAAGCCATATTTGATACCAAAGCAAAAAATCTGACCAAACTATTGCCGAAAAACTCTACCTCCGAAAAAACACCAAAATTCAGAGTTTTGATCTCGTATATGATGAAGCCGATAGACTTTTGACGAAACTCAGAGATGAAGCCCACAGATTTGCAAACTTCTATAGAAAACAGCAAGCAAAAATTGAATTTAAAACAGCAGAAAAAAAAGCCACAAAATCAAATAAAAATCCAGAGAAGAAAAAATAAATCTGATTTTTTTCTTGCTTTCCTCCTCTAATTAACTAGACTAGAAAGACGATCTTTATTTTGCCCATTACCATGTGACATTGAGCAAAAATTCGACTCTTTTGAGGGTTACTAACGATATTTTGACTTTTTGCGGTATATAGTACGAGTATTCGGAAATCCTTTGACCAGGGGATATCTACCGTAATTAGAAAAGATCTAGATACTGTAAAAGCTTTTAATACCTTTCTGAATGAGACGATTATCCAAACAACTTCAGGTGTTATTGCCAAGCAGACTCAGTTGGCGCTTCCGGAACTTCATATTAGCACAGGAAATCAGGAAGCTAAGACGAATAGTTCTGGAGCATTCGTCGCAGAAGCTTCTCCGCAGCCTCAGCTTCCACAGTTAACTACGCTTGATGCTGATCAGTTTAACGATACACCACTCGTCTGACATTCAAAAAAGACAGTAAAAATCAGAGATAATTATTACTATTTTTCTAAGCAGGTGAGAGGTCTTATTGCAAGTATTATTATTGCATTTATCCTCTACTTTATACCGATCTCTCGACTTAGGCACAAAAAAGTCATATGGACGATGCTGATCTGAGTGACCTTATTTCAGCTTTTGGTCTTTGTTCCTTGAGTTGCGGGTACTTATAATACTGCTAGAGGTCGAGTAAATCTTCCTTGACTCCCAAACATGCAACCCTCAGAGTTCTTCAAAATTGGATATATCTTTTTTATGGGATATCGAATCAGCAAGAGAAAAGCAATTATTGATACGAAAGAATTCCTCGTCCAATTCGCTAGTATTAATGCCATCGTCTTCCTTGTTTTGCTATGCATTCCAGACTTTTGAACGATCTTCATTCTTGCACTCTCGGCAACAATTATGGCTCGATATAATTGATTTTCGCTCAAGAACATCTGAATTTTAGGAGGTGCGGCATTACTAATTTTGGCAGTTTGATCAACAATTATTGGGCTCTTAAATTCGAAATATTCGTACGCCTTAACCAGACTCACAACTTTTATGACAACAGATGCGGAAACAAAAAAGGATCAAGAAAAAGGAGTTTTATGGCAGATCAAGCAGGGACTCATTGCGGTATGAGGATGAGGGCTATGGGGACAAGGTTATGGTAAAGGACTCCAGAAAATGGGATATCTCCCTGAGTCTCATTCAGATATGATCTTTGATGCATTCTCAGAAGAAATCTGATTTGTCTGAAATCTCGTCTTACTCTCCCTCTACCTATGATTGTTTTATAATGTACTGAAAGGACTCAGTAATGTCAAAGATCCCTATCTCCAACTAGTCGGAGTCTGATTGATATCGCTGTTAACTATTCAGGTTTTTGTTCATATTGGTGTAAATCTCCAGATACTTCCAAACACCGGATTGACACTACCATTTGTCAGTCATTGATGAACCGCACTGATGATCAACTTTATAGAGCTTATGCTAATGTATAAGATTATTCAAAATAGATAATATCTTTTATCGACTAGAAAAAAATGAAAATTCAGTTTGACGAAAATCAGCTTTTGAGCATCTATGATGAGAAACTTCCTCAACTCAAGAACTATCAGTATACACTTGACTGATATCAAATAGAAACCACAGATAGACTCATTTTCGCATATCAAAAGAGAGCTTGGAAACTCATCAACCTCAAAAACCTTGGAGATGGAATGCAAGCCGCTTTTAGTCCTAAGACTCCACTCTCTATCAACTCACTAATATTTGATAAAGATCAATTCCTAAATATACTTTCCCTTTTTCAAGGATTCAATGAAGAAACCTGAATCAAATACCACTTTCTCCCATTTTGAAACTGAGATATCGTAGTACTCAGAGAGCTATCAACTACACTCAACTATCCCGAAATCAATATTGAAAAAACAAAATGATGAACAATCATCTCTTGATTAAAAAAAACCTTTTTATTTCCAGAGACGCCTAAAGATCACCTGAGTTTTCTCTTTGCTTTAGCTCTAATTTATGGGAAATTTGAGGGGAAAGATTGAAATCTCAAAAGTATTAAAATACATCTTCCGCTCATCTGAATTCAAGCTCAACTCGAAGAAAAGCTCATAAATATGTGCAAAAACCTACAAAAAATCTGACTTTTCATCAAGCGAAATACGGATCATCATGCAGAAAAAAAGATTTTTCAGTTTCAAATTAATGATTTTGAACTCCTAACGCTATTTGCAAGCTGGAATAGTCTTTTCAAGGATCTCCCTCAGCGGAATACTGAGCTCATCTCTAATCAAAATACAACAATAAAAAATCAACTCATTTCATTCATTGAAGAAACCACAATACCAGCCATCTCAAATAAAGAGCAAATCCTTCCAATTCTCAAAAATCAGACTTTAAAATTTTTAAAATACTAAATGAAAACCCTCTCAATCATTGATGGTTCCGGATTTATGTTCAGAGCTCGATATGCATTCCCACCACTTTTAAATGCTGCTGGGCAAAATCAGAATGTTGTCTATGGAACACTCCGCATGCTCCTAAAACTCATCAGTGAAAGTGCAGATTATTTTGTAATAGCACGAGATTCTCCAACAAAAACCAAAAGGCACGAACAATACCAAGACTACAAAGCCAATAGAAAAAAAATGGAAGATGAATTTAAGGTTCAGATTCCACTTTTGAGAGAACTCATAAATGAGCTACAGATACCAAATATCGCAGCACCATGATATGAAGCAGACGACATTATTGCAACACTCACAAAAAAATTTCAAAAAAATTCTGACTTAATAATCCAGGTCATCAGTTCTGATAAAGACTTAAAACAGCTTCTCAATGAAAATGTCATTGTTACTGATCCACTCAAAAATCTTACCACAAGAACACCAGATTTTGAGAAGGAGTTTTGATTTCCTCCAACTTCAATAGTAGATTATCTCGCACTTTTAGGAGATTCTGCAGATAATATCAAGTGAGTAAGCTGAATCTGAGCTAAAAAAGCCTCTGACCTCATCCAAAAATATCATACAATTGAGAACATCTATCAGAATCTTGAATCTCTCTCACCTGATCTAAAAAACAAACTCAAAGAGGGAGAAAATGATGCCATTTTTTCTAAAAAACTCATTGAACTACTAGAGGTTCCAGAACTAGAATCAACTTCTCTAGAAAACCTTGCACTCAACATCGATTTTCAAAAATGGGAAAAAATTCTGATTGAAAAACGAGGATTTAAAGGGATCAAGAAAACCTTTGATGAACTCAAAAAAAAATACACCCAACCACAACAACTCGGCTTATTTTAAATCGTCTGCCGAAACAAAAAACCAGATTTAACTCTGGCTTTTTTCTTTTTTATCACGATTTACCTTTCAAAGATTGATTCTCTCGATCAAATCTCAAAGCGAAATCCATCAAATTTTATCTTTATCTGGAATATAAATTCAGACCTGGTCTTCTCGCTTATTTTGAAGATAAGAATGCTGCTGAGTCGCAACTTCGAGACTGGTACAAATACGAATATCTCCTACATGTCAACTTTCTAGGTTTTTGGGAGCGAGCATTCCCTTTTCCAGATAAATATCTCAAACTGGCTTTGTGCTATCAGCTCTGTGATAAAGGAAGAAAGTTCATTTCTGGAGAAAATAATTTATAATCTTTACTGTAGCTCTATCAATATCAAGTCCATTTTTTGAATCTCTCTTAATGAATGAGGAGATATCGATGACTTCTCCATCAGGGAACTTGATTTTACTGAATTTAGGATCTTTATCCTTAGCCCAAAAGCTCATATATTTCAGATTTTTTTCTATAATTTGTCTCGCCTGAGTCAAAGGAATATCAAATGATAATCTACTCTGAGTATTTATCGACCTCTCACAATTTCTAATATTAAAGTTTGCTAATCCAATCCCGTTATTGATATCATCAAACTGCACCTCCATCGACTTAGTACTAATAGGTTCTCCCTTAGAATTTTTAACTTCTAGGGTAATATTAAGCTTAAAATCCTTATAGCTTCCATTTGAACCTCTTTCTTTTCAGCCACTAAACTGTTGAAAGATACTTCTAAGCGTCTCCCATTTGTCAGTACTAGCAACATCATCTGGATAGCTTTCACGAAGAGCTGTTTTTCGTTTCTCCTCAGAAACATAGGGTGTACCAGCCTTTTCCCTATTTTCAATATGAACAATATTTGATAATGCGTTTTTAAAGTTTTCCATATCTTCTTTTTTCAAAACTCACTTATTATCAATAGAAACCTTTTTAATACTAATAGTCTCTCCTGGATTAACATATTTCTGTGGTTCTTTCTCTAAACTTGTAGTCAAATGCAAAAGCCAATTCTTACTCACTTCCAAAATATGCTGATAATACTCATTATCCAAAGCTGAACTTGAAACACGAAATCCCATCGAATCATTAATCCTCTTTCCCTCAATAATTTTCTCCGCACAAGAAGCTAATGATTTCTTTCTCTGAGAAAGGCTGAAATCTGTATTATAAAGCCTATTTTGAATATTTACCTCATTTTTTAAGAATTCCCCTCCGATATTAAAGAGGTTTTGAGTTGTTTTATCCCACTCAAAAATCGGCTTTTCTGATTGAAAATATTCTCATTTATGAATTCCTAACTGGTCATTAGAAAGTGCTCGGATAATATCACAAAACTGTGAAGTCTTTTTTCCCCACTCTTCACTTCACTGTTTTCCTGATTTCCCATGAGGATTTGGTTTATCCCTTTCTACCAAGTAAGCAATCACATCAATATATTCCTCTCATGAAACCTTAATACCCTGAGCTACAAAAGGATAGTCACCATCATGAAAAACCTGATTTATACTTTTTCCTCGCTCATTCCGTACCAAGCTAGCATTATAAAATAAAGTATAGAGATAATCAATAGATTTAGGAGAAAATCTAAGAACTTCCGTTTTTTTTCAATCCTTATCTGTTTGATTATCTACCTCTACCGTTTCAAATGCCTCATCTCAAAATTTTTGATATAATAATTTCCCAACCTGAGTTCTCACGTTAAATGTTTCAACATTAATCCCATCTTTATAGTCTTTGTGCCCTTGAACAAGAAACTGAGCAAATTTGGGATGTGCCTTGAGATATGATCTCCTTTTCTTTTGCAAATCTGCAAAAAAATTCTGAATTCCTTCCTTATAAGCATCAACAACATCCGGCTCATCAACTTGTCTCTCAATCAGATCAAAAAGCTCCTCTTTAATCTTCTTTTCACTCGTATGGAGAAGAGGATTTTTAATCGTTGAAGCATTAGAAATAAACTTACCATTTTCTTCCTTTTCAAGCTCCCTAATCTTAAAATCTGGAGTAATTGAAAGCCCCCTACAAGAATCTGAATCTCTTCCAATTCCATCAATCAAAAGCAGTTCAGTCAGTCTCCCCTTTATCGTCCTCTCAAGAGTTGTATATTTCTTTTTAAGCTCATTAGTATGCTCTGGACGGAGTTTTTGAGATAAGTTTGAAGTATTCATCACAAAAAAATAGATAAAAAAATACTGAGTTTTACTCAGTATACTCAAAAAAAATCTTTTGTCAATCATTTAATAATGATATTTTTTACCTGTCCAGAGTGTTGTACAGCGATAAAGCTGTTCTATCAACGTCAATTTAGCCAGTCCATGAGGTAGAGTTATTGCTCCAAACGACCACTTTTTGATTTCAGGGAATGCATCAATCAAAGCCTTCTCATCAACACCATACGGTCCACCAATAATAAACACCGTATCTTTATTACTTAATATATCTGCTATCTCAAGTGTAGAAAGGGTTTTCCCCTCTTTGATCAAAAGCATCTTTTGCCAATTCGCATATTTTTTTCAGAGCATTTCAATCAGATTTTTTGTCTCTTTTTGAATTACAAACTGATGATTATCATCCTTCACAGGCTTTAAATCTTCAATCTTTATCTGCTTTCAAAGCCTCTTTTGATATTCAGCAATCGCGGAAGCAAAATGTTTATCTGAATCAGAAATTGAAAGAATACAGAACATCAGTCTTTAATCTCAAATAAATTAATACAAAATATACTTATCATCTACTCCTTCATAAAAACTCCTAATCCTTAAGATATCTCACTTCATCATTCCTTCATCTTCCAAAAGCTCAATGAAACCTTTATTTTGCATCATCTGCCAAAAATAATTCTCAGCCTCGTCATTTCCCCATGGCAAAGTAAAGACCATCTTACAAATCTCACGATTCTGAATATACCATACCTTTGCAAAACGGCTCTCCAACTCCTCAATATATCACTCCTCTATCAAGTGAGGCTTTTCTTCCTCTGTAATCTCAGTTATCAAATCATAATTTTCCTCATCCTGAGTATCTTCTTGAGACTGATAGGTATCAAGCTCAACATCAATACTCTCAGTTTTTTGCAAAAGCTCGGCAAATTTCCTCAAAAGATTATCAATTCCATAGAGCGTACCAGCAGAGGTCGTAAAGGTATTTTTTTCCAAAAGAGATAAAGAAAGCTGAGCCAGTCTTCTTTCTTTTAGGAAAGTATTGATATTATCATAAAAAACTGCCTTATACTCTTTCAAGACCTCTTCATCATTAATCAAATCCCATTTATTGAGAACAAAAAGCAGACGCTTACTAATAATTACTTCGTCATTCTTCTCAACCTCAAAACAGATAAGTCCATTTTCCTCTCTAAAGATAAAATTCAACTCCTCATCTTCATCTGCAAACTTCTGCTTGAGATAAAGCATAATCTCATCTATCAATTGAATAGTTTCACGCATTCCAGCCTCAAATCTCCCCAAATCTGCAACAAATGCAAAAACCCTTGATTTCAAAACATGCCTTAAAAACGCATTTCAAAGTCCCTTTCCATCACTTGCTCCTTCTATCAATCCAGGAATATCAATGACATTAAAGCGGAAATTCCCAACAGAAACTGAAGCTAAATTTGGCACCAATGTCGTAAACGGATACTCTGCAACTTTCGCCTTTACATCAGCCATACAGTTGATAAGTGAAGATTTTCCAACACTTGGGGTTCAAATCAGCCCAACATCCGCCAAAAGCTGCAGTTCAAGAACAATCTCCCTTTTATGTCCTGGCTCTCAGAGAATATAAAAATTTGGATACTGATTTACCGAATCCTTAAAATGAATATTCCCCTTTCCTCATTCACCTCAGGCTAATATCCTCAGTTTTTGCCCATCATGTTCCATTTGTGCAAGAAGTCTCCCAGTCTCTGCATCCTTGATCATAGTTCAAACTGGAACTACTAGCTCTAAATTCGCTCAATGTGCTCAGTATTGATCCTTTGTTCTTCCTGGTTCTCCAGCCTTCGCCTTAAAAATCTTCTTATACTTATAATCAATAAGCGTATTTTCATCTTTTGAAGCAACAAAGTAGATATCACCTCAGTTCCCTCAGTCTCAACCATTAGGTCATCAGAAAGGAACTCAGCTCTCCCTTCTTCCACTCGCAATACCATCTCATCACTTTCCAGACTCTATAGAAATTTTCACTTCATCATAAAACTGCATCAAACAACCATTCCAAAGATAAAATCAGCCTCAGTATAGGTTTTAGCGAACACTTTGCAAGGAGATTTATTAGTCAAAAAAAGACAAAATAAAAAAGCTGAGATCTGATTTCGTTTAAATCTCAGCCATAATATCAGTCACGATCGCATTAAAGACATCCATTCCCTCATCAGTCAAGATAAATCCCTCTTCATCACCGATCAAAAGTCCCTGCTCACGATATGCCTCAATCTTTACTATATAATTCGGCACTAAAATTTTTTCATACTTTTTCAAGTTCTTCACTCAACTATCAGTCCTTAAGCTTAAGAAAAACTCCTCAATCAAGTAATCCTTTTCCCCAAGCTGCTCAAAACCAAGTGGATCCAAAAACTTCCCTTCACAATAAAGATTAAAATTTGGAGTATTCTTAAATCTAAGTCAATATTCAGGTTTTTCTTCCTGTTTGAAATAACTAAGCAGTTCTGGAGTCAAAAGTTCTGGATTTAGAAAAGATGAAGAATTCAGACCTAAACCGAGATAATTTTCCATCGTCCGATACACTCTATTATGAATACTAGATTTCCCAAGATGAGCAAAGTTTGATAGTTCATACCTAGAATATCATGCATCCAAAAGAATAGACTTTAAGAGTGAAAACTCCTCATAAATATCCTCATCTGTTCCAAAATATTCCCCAGAGATCAGAGTATCCGTATTTTTCCTTTTCCAAACTTGATTTTCAAACAGCTCTAATGTATAAAGGGAGAAACTATCAGCAAATCCCGAATTTACAAAGCGGGAAAAGAAATCTAAAGCTGACTGATTTCGAAGATAACGATTTCATTTTTTACTCTGATTTCGCTTTCCAAAGGCAATAAAATCAAAATTAAATACTGTTGAATCCGTTTTTAATTCTTGCAATCCTCTCAAAAATTCAACCAATCATAGGAAAAGACTATGTCTACCAGAAAGTTGCAAAACCTCATTATCGAAACTCTGAATACCAAATGAGAACCTAATTCTTGGATATTTTTTTGCATAACGTGACTGGATTTTACGAATAATCTCGTAAATTTCCTCTTCTGGATACGGATTAAATTCAAAACTCAATTCCGCTAAATTTTCACAATCGAAATATTTCTCCATCATCTCGATCATCTGAATAAGCCTATCAGCACCGAGCAAATTTGGAGTCCCTCCTCAAAAATAGAGCGTCTTAATTGGCTGATGAGAGAAGTGCTTTGCATAAAATGCAGTTTCCTGCTCAAGTGCTGACAAATAAGTTTCTACTGAATCAGATTTTTCTTCCATCGGAAAAGTAGAAAAAGCACAATACTTGCACTTTGACTGACAAAATGGGATATGCAAATATAAAGAAAGCATAAAAAAATCTGATCAAAAATAAAGAAACTAAGCCTTTGCTAATTCATACGTATCCTTTGCAATCATCAACTCTTCATCAGTTGGGATCACAATAACTTTAACTTTACTTGCTGGAGTAGTAATCTCTCTCTCCTCTCCTCTAAAATTATTTACTGATTCATCAAAATCAACTCACATCCAGTTAAGCCTTTCTGCGATAAGTTTTCTTTGCAATGCTGAATTTTCAAGCACACCTGCTGTGAAAACAATAACATCTACTCCTCAAAGCAATGCCGCATATCCTCCAATAGTCTTCAAAATAGCATTGGTATACATCTCGAGAACAAGTGTTTCTCTCTCTCTTCCCTCAAAATACCCAGCCTCGATATCTCTTAAATCACTTCCTATCTGAGATACTCCAAGTACACCAGATTTTTTATTCATGATGGTATCAATTTCTTCAGCACTAAGTCCTTCCTTTTTCATAATAAAAGGAATAATTGCTGGATCGATAGCACCACATCTCGTTCCCATCATTAAACCATCAAGCGGAGTGAATCCCATGGAAGTTTCAATAACTTCTCCATTTTGGATTGCCGTAATACTCGCTCCATTACCAACGTGACAGGTAATAACCTTTGCATCAGGCTTTCCTAAAAGTTCTATTGCTCTTTGATATACATATTTGTGAGAAGTCCCATGAAAACCATACCTTCTAATTTTATACTGCTCATACCATTCATAAGGCAAAGGATAAAGGAAATGATCAGGCTTCATCGTCTGATGAAATGCTGTATCACATACTACAACCATAGGAACTCCTGGAAGCATCTTTTCACAAGCTTCAATTCCCATGATATTTGCTGGATTGTGCAATGGAGCCAAAGAAATCAATTCCTTAAGTTTCTCCTTAACTTCTTCAGTTACAAGAACTGACTTTGGGAAATACTCTCCTCCATGAACAACTCTATGTCCAACTGCACCAATTTCATCGAGAGATTGTATTGCTCCATATTCAGGATTAGTCAAAATATCTAAAACTCTATGGAGAGCTACCTCATGATCTATAATTTCTTCATTAAAAACTACTTTTTCTCCATTCGCAGTCCTATGAGTAATAATCCCTCCAGAAATTCCAATCCTCTCAACAAGCCCTTTCCCAAGGATGCTCTGATCTTCCATATTAAAAACCTGATACTTGAGAGACGAACTCCCTGAATTCACAACCAAAACTTTCATACGACTCGTATATAAATAAATATAAAAAAATGTGTCTCCTACTGTATGGAAAGCAAGTAAAAAAGCAATAAAAAATCTGATTTTTGTTTCCTGTAAGTCTGGAAAATAAGCAGAATCTGCTACTTGAAATATTGAAGTAAGATCAGCTCACAAGATCAAAAGAAACCAGAAATACATCTGGTTTCTTTTTTTATAACTTAAGGACTAATTAACTTGGATTGTGAATCCCCCCATCTTGTTAACTCCCATATTGATAGCTGTATATACAGGTCCTGACTGCTGAGCCGTCAGTTTAATCTCAACTTCTCAGTCCTTAACGAAGCTAATCGCTACTGGATCAATAGAAAGATTGGTACTACTAGCCACCAAAACAATCGGCTGCTTTAAGACACCATTATACGCACTTCCATTGGCTTTATTTTTAATTTGAAGTTTAAATGTAGTAGTTTCTCACTTCTTGAGCTGACTTTGAAGATTACCAGTAAAACTAATATCCCACTCACTAAAGAATTTCTTACCTACAGCATCAAGTCTACTCTCATCAAGCTTCACCAAACTATTTAATACTCCAGAATTCTGATTTTCAGTTGGTTTTTGCTCAGGAGCTTTCTGCTCTGGACTCGGTACTGAAGGTTGTGCAGGTTGCGGTGTAGGTGCAGCAGGCTGAGCTGGCTTCTGTTCAGGAACTTTCTGTTCTGGAGCTGGGGTTGGAACCGGAGCCGATGGATGCTCAGGTTGAGTTGAAGTCTCTTTACCAATATTTGAAAGTTTTTGATAACTAGATTCAGCTTTTTGTTTATTGTATGCAAGAGCAAACTGTGAGAATGAACCTACTCCCTTAAAATGTTCTTTCCAGTATTGATCAAATGGAGCAATTTTCACCTTATCAGCACTCGCATGAATCAACATATTTTCACCAGCATAAATCGAAACATGAGTAATTTCTCTATTGTCTGGTGTCGCATAAGTATTCTTAAAGAATATTAAATCACCAATCTTCGCCTTTGATATATCTTCATACCAATATCCACCTCAAGAAAACTGAGAAGCCTGATCAGCAGCCATCTTTTCCAGAGTAATTCCTACCTGTCCAAAGATTGTTTTTGTATATTGACTACAATCTGTCGGTTCACCAGGAAGAGTACCAGTAGCCCCCAAAATATATGGACTATTTACATACAGTTGTGCAATCTTTAAAAGATGCTTACGATCCTGCATCTCTGTCAATGAAAGTTGAGGAGCTGCATTATGTTCTTGAGCATCTGCTGATGCATTATGTGGCAATTGAGCCTTTGCATTTTCGAGAAATGGGATAGGATCTAGATTATGTTCAAACATTTCCGCTCTACAAAGTCCCTGATTAATAACTTCAATACTTCACTTTTTCAAATCAGCACAATTCTGAAATGCATAAACTGGTTTTCCTGTAGTTCCCTTATTGATCTCAAAATGCACATGATTTCCGCCAAGTCAACCAATAGTTGTTCCACTATTTCATATCGTTCAGATTTTTTGACCTACTGAAACTGGCTGCCCTTTTTGTACCGAGATAGTATCCATATGCCCATAAGTAGCAAAATAGAGTACTCCATTATAAACGAACTGAATCTTCACAACATTTCAATATCCAGCTTGAGGACCAGCATAATAGACCTTTCCATTTGCGATAGAGTACAGTGGAGTCCCCTTAGCAGAGGCGATATCTACTCCATAATGACTTCCCTGATCAATCGCCCATCCACTCAAGTAATTTCCACCAAAAAGCACCGTATAAATATCAGTATAGAGCTTATTCCCAGCATATTTTTGATAATCAGCATTTTGAATCAATGGCAAATTGATCTTACAAGAATCATCAAGTTTAGACCACTCGTCTGACCTACATTCGAGTTTAGCTACTTCCTGGAGCGGATAAACCAGTTTCATATTATTTGGGGTCGAATCGCTATTTCCAAAGATCCAAGTACAAAAACTGAAAACCGCAACGATCATAATTTCTCCAAGATAGATCATCTTTTGATTCACTTTATTGGAAAAATTAAAGGTTTTATCAATTCTTCTCCCCTTATTGTGTTTTTTGAGCATTCTAAGCCCAAACTTTTTATGAAGAGTACTACGAAAGTTCTCATACTTGGTCCATTTTGTTTGCATTGTTTTTGTGCTAGTATTTAAAACTACAAAACTAATTTTAATCACAAAAATAAAAAATGTCAACTTTTTGCAAACTTTTTTAATATTTTGACAATATATAAGTTATCAAGTAGAGAAATAAAGAATATAAAAAAAATCTGAATAAAAAAAGGCAAGTTTTACTCAAAAACTGCCTTATATTGTATAGCAACAATCAGTCCTTACCTCTTCTCTGCTACTAAGAGATACCCAGTTACTACCTTAGAATCACAGACATCACGAAGTGGCATTATCCCTGTAAAAAATCAGATTTCTTTCGCTTCTTTTTCTATTTCCTCAATAGTATGTGGATATTGAACAATTTTAAACCTTTTTGCATTAATATTCCAAAGGAAAAGCCTTCTTTGTAAAAAATGCCCAATCAAAATCTGACCATTTGGTCTTAAAACACGGTAAGCTTGAGCAAAAAAATGCTCCAAGTCCTCAATATGCTCAAGCAAAAAAAATGCACATAAGAGATCAAACGATTCATCTTCAAACATAGTCCAGTCCTGTTGCAAATCACAGATCACTTTTACTCCCTTAGAAGGATGTTTTGCTAAAAGTTTTTCAGCACAATCGCAAGCTACATATTCATCTGGAGAGATTTTCATAAGTTGCTCATACATTCTCCCATCTCATGCCCCCAAGTCTAAAACACGATATCCCTTTCTCTCTCTAGGAACAAATCTATTGAAATCCAAGCTATAAAAAGAATTCAAATGCGGCCAATATTTTTTGTACTCAGTTTCAGTAAGATTATATCCCTCTTTAGAGTCTAAAAGCAATGTATGCTTACTATCATATGCCATCAAAAAGCAAAAAAATCTAAAAATCTGACTCCAGATCAGTATAGAGAACTCGGCAAAAGAATCAAGGAAACTTACATTTTCGTAAAAAAGAAGATAATTTCCAAATATCAGTTTTTAGTTCTTTACTGAGAAATTTCACTAGTCTTAAGCAATATTTCTAATACTCAAACCAAGAAAAAAAATCTGATTTTTTTGCTTTTTTACTCCTCTATCTGTATAATAGAAAGGAATATTTTATCTCAAAAACAATAATGCAAATCTCAGATACCTCTCCAAAGCTCTGATTGCAATATTCTAGCAACAATGATTTCTTTCCTGAAAGCATTGAGTTTTTGCAGAAAATCTGATTTGTAAATATTCTCTGTATTGATATGTATGTGAAATATTCGTTTCAAAAGATGAGCCGAGCAACACTCGTTCAAGGAGCAGAGATCGATACTTATGACAATGATCATATGATCAATGATACGTTTTTTGTTCATAAGATTACTATCCCTAGAGAAACCAGTATCACACGTGCCTTAGTCTACATCAAACTCAACCAAAAGAAATCAATGTCTGCACAAGATATTATTTCGTTTGTAAAGTCGATACCTATGGTTTCGCTCTTATTATTCTGATTTTTGTCTTTTTTGATTCCATGAACGGTTGGAAAAGTTCTCCAATTCGTAAATCTGATCGCTTTTTTGATTTTCCTTTTATACTTTGCATATAAATTTATCAGGCACCTCCTAACACTTACTAGAAACAAAAATACCGCAGTACAGGACCACAGTGTCACTTATATCAATCCTTATGACCTAAAAATTTTCACTAAAGAAGTTAAACAAAAAATCGAAGAGCTCAAAGACTCAGGGGTAACTGATATCGCAATTGATAGGAACAACCTCTACTTCAAGCAAGACTTGATCGATACCACAGACCGCACAGTAGTATGAGAATTACTCGGTCAGATCAAGCCTTTTGATGAAGAGAAAAAAAGAAAAACAATGGAGAAAATGATCGAGATCTTCTGAAATCCAGACTTTTTAGCCCTTTTTAAAGAAGAAAATGCAAGTTAAAAAGTGGCGAGATTCATTCAGCAATTACTTTTCACAAACCAAAGAAAAAATCTGAAATCAAACTCAGAACTTTTTCTGAAACACCTCTCATCAAGCAGAACTCTGAGCGATTGAAAACGAGATAAAAAATCTGACTCCAAGCTGACAAGCCACTGTTGCCACCCTAATGCAAAATAGCCAACTCAAGAAGAGTATTGAACTTCCTCCTCAGGACGAGTTTTTAGCAAAGATCACCTGATATTCCTATCTCCCACCAGAAAAAAGACCATATCAAATCTGAGATTTCTATCTCGAACCAATGTATAATTCAATATTTCACTGTATTTATCTGAATCATAAAGAGAAAATTTGTATCATCGCCTATAGAGGAACAGACTTTAAGAATACTTCTGACCTCATCTCTGATGCTCAAATCATACTCTGAGTAAATGCGATCGATCCGAGAGTAACCGGAAGCATTGAACTGTTTGACCAAGTAAGAAAATCACATCAAGAGTACCAAAAACGAATCTGCGGGCATTCACTCTGATGAACCCTCTGCTATATTGTTGCAAAACATAGGCAAGTAGACTACTGTTGCACCTTCAATCCCGGCTCTGCTCCCAATAAAATCTTCATCCTCATGCTCAAAGATACTCTAGTCAAAAAAGAGCGAACCACAAAGATTCATACCTACAAGATTCTCTGAGATATTGTATCACTCTGTAGTTATGTTGGGCAGACCGTGAGTTTCTTTGTCCCAAGCTTCAACCCAGGGAAGCTCCATACTATGGATAACTTCTTTAAGCCTGAAATTACCGAAGAAAGCACGAGAAATTAACCTCCCCCCTATCAAAAAACAAAAAACCTGAGTTTAATTCAGGTTTTTCTTTTTTCTTTATCCAAGGAGTTTGATATTTTCTTGAAGTTTCGCAACTTTCTGCTGATATTCAGCTAGGTTGTCTCTTTCTCTTTGGATAATATGTTCAGGAGCTTTCCCCATAAAAACTTGGTCATTGAGCTTTCTCTCGCAGCTTGAGATTCCCTGTTCTAGCTTACTGATTTGGTCTTGAAGTTTCTTTTTTTCAGCTTCAACGTCAAGGAAATCAAGTAGCGGAACGATAATCTCAGAATTACCAACGACTCTAAATCCTGATAAATCAGGCTTTTGAATTTCTTTTCCAAATTCAAGAGACTTGAGTTTTGCGAGTTTCATGAGAAATGCTTTGTTTGCTGTGAGAATTTCAAGTTCAAGTGAGTTTTCAGTTCTCACCAATCCATCAATTTCAACTCCAGGTGCAATATTTGCTTCTGCTCTAATATTTCTGAGAGAAGTGATTACCTCTTGGATATAACTCATCGCTTGTTCATCAGATTGAGAAATCTGGCTTGGATCTGTGATTGGATAGCGAGAAAGCATGATCGTCTCTTCTCCAGTTCAAAGCTGCTGCCAAAGTTCTTCAGTAATAAACGGCATAAATGGATGCAAGAGCTGCAAACTTTGTTTGAGCACATCCCATAATACCCACTGTGCAGTGTTTTTGCTCTGTTGATCAGTATTTCCGTAAAGTCTTACTTTTGCCATCTCTAGATACCAATCACAGAAATCGCCTCTAATGAATTCATAAATCAGTTTTGCCGCTTCATCAAGAGTATAGGTATCAAGTTTTTCAATTGCTTGTTGAATAGTAGTGTGTAATCTTGAATAAATCCAACGATCTACAAGTTCAAAATTCAAATCTGATTTTTCTATCTTTTGCGGATCAAATCCTTCTAGGTTCATGAGTACAAAATTTGTTGCATTCCATACCTTATTTGCAAAGTTTCTACCCATTTCAAGTAGTTTTTCAGAGAAGTGCACATCTTGTCCTGCAGAGGTATTGTAGATCATGGTAAATCTGATCGCATCTGCTCAATATTCATCCACAAGATCAAGTGGATCTGGTGAGTTTCCTAATGACTTAGACATCTTACGTCCAAGTTCATCTCTCACGATTCAGTGAAACATTACATCATGAAATGGTACTTCTCCTAGTTGGTACATTCCCATCATTACCATCCTTGCTACTCGGAAAAAGATAATATCCGCACCAGTTACGAGTGTAGAAGTTGGGTAAAAATGTTGAAGAAGGTCAGTTCTTTCAGGCCATCCCATTGTTGAAAAAGGCCATAATGCTGATGAGAACCAGGTATCCAAAACATCAGTTTCTTGAGTGAGTTCTACTTCTTTTTGATACAACTCAAAAGCCTGATTTTTAGCTTCTTGTTCATTTTTTGCTACAAAGGTTTGTCCATCTGGTCCGTACCAAGCGGGGATTCTGTGTCCCCACCAAATTTGCCTAGAGATACATCGATCTCTTATATTTTCTAGCCAGTTATAGTAAACTTTTTCCCATCTTTTGGGTTGAATTTTAATCTTTCCAGATCTTACTACTTCAATCGCAGACCCTGCAAGTGGTTTCATTTTTACGAACCATTGCTTTGAAACTCTTGGTTCAATAACGGTATTACATCTATAACAGTGTCCTACTGCGTGATTGTGTTTTTTTACTTGGACAAGATAGCCTTGAGCTTCAAGGTCTGCAACGATCTGCTTTCTTGCTTCAAAGCGGTCAAGTCCTGCGTATTTTCCACCATTTTCATTGATTTTTGCATCAGGGGTGAGGATGTTTAGAATCTCAAGTCAGGTTCTCTTTCCTACATCAAAATCATTTGGATCATGAGCTGGCGTCATTTTTACCACTCCAGTTCCAAACTCCATATCTACATAGTGATCAGCTACGATAGGTACTTCTCTATTTACGAGAGGAACGATTACCTTTTTTCAGATGAGGTGCTGGTATCTTGGGTCATCAGGATTGACTGCAACTCCAGTATCTCAAAGCATTGTTTCAGGTCTGGTAGTTGCTAGGATAAGGCTTTCTTCGCTACCTAGAATTGGATATCTGATTTCCCAAAAATTTCACTCTTTATCTGCATAATCAACTTCATCATCTGCCAGCGCTGTTCCGCATCTAGGACATCGATTTACAATGTACTCTCACTGATAGATCAACCCATCACGGTAGAGGTCTACAAAGTTTTGCTTTACGGCTTCTGAAAGTCCCTCATCCATCGTGAATCTCTCTTTTTTCCAGTCAAGTGATGCTCAGAATTTCCTCTGCTGAGTTGTGATTACTCCTCAGTACTTTTCTTTCCACTGCCATGTTCTCTCTAAAAAGGCATCTCTTCCGATATCTTCTTTAGTAAGTCCTTCTTCAGCCAGACTTCTTTCTACTTTATTTTGTGTAGCGATTCCTGCGTGATCAGTTCCCGGCATCCATAAGGTATTGTATCCAGACATTCTTTTTCGTCTTACGAGTACATCTTGGATTGAAAGATCCAATACATGTCCCATATGCAAGATTCCGGTTACATTTGGAGGAGGAATTACAATACTATAGTTTGGTTTTCCTTCTTCCATCTTGGCTTCAAAATAGCCTTTTTCTTCTCGGGTCTTTCATCGTTTTGATTCGACTTCCTGTGCATTATATTTATCTAGCATTTCAAATCTGCAAAAATTTTAAAATCTGACTTTTTCATCGTTTTACTATAGCTATTAGGATAGAAAATGCAAGAAGTAGTGGTAAGCTAAGTTTGTCTGATCTTCGCCTCACAATGAAAAAAACCTGAGGCAAAATTCAGGTTTTTCTTTTTTCTAAATGTCTGAGTGGAGTTTAGAATTTGGATTCACATAACTCGTCCTCTTAACTACCAAAGGATTATTTGTATCATAAATACTAAACATAATATCAGGATACTTCTGCACAAAGTTTGTCTGCATTGCCTCCTGCATCGCATAGATATTTTCCAAAGTATCATCACTAAATCCCATCTGGGAAACAATATACTTCCTATATATAGGATGCTCGGGTAGTGAAGCCACAAAATTATCAAAAGCTAAGACCTTTCTAGCTGGAACAGACAAAGTATGAGGGATATTGCTCTTTTCTGCGAATTCAGGATTGGAACATGGGGCATAGTAGGACATCTCTAGATATTTTGCGATCAATTTATCCAGATTTTTTGTCTTTGTTCCTACATGTTTATTCATACTTTCCTTAAATTGATCATGTTCTTCAGCGGTCAGTCCTTCATAAAGCAATGCTTGATGCGATTCAATAAGATCATAAACCTGATTTCCACGTGCAGTAATCAGTCAAAGCGGTCTAGCATTGATATTCGCTTTCTTGAAGTTTCTCCGGCTTGGTCCTGTCTTTCAGGCAGTCAGAGCATCTAAGAGGTCCTGCCTCATCGCCCCAGGAGCTTTTAGTCCACGGAAAGCTTGTTCTCGCTCATTATTCGGAAGTCTGTATCCAGGTTTTTGGATCGTTGCTTTTAGCTCCTTATCTGGGATTTCCTCCTCTACCCAAACACTTTCAGTTCCCTTTTCAGTCTGCTTGATAACCTCTCTCTCAACAAAAACCTTCAAATCCGTATGCAGCAAATTATCATCAATATCAAAAGCATAGCCTTTTATATACTTCTCCGTCATTACTACCGGCAAACAAAATAAAACGTAAATCAGAGAATATACTATAAAGATATTGACTTATTTTTCAAGATATATTTTATATAGTAGAAAAATAAAAAAAGAAAAAACTGAGTTTTCCCCAGTTTTCATCTAGAGATAGAATCAGATTTTTTGATAAATCTCCTCAATTTTTCTAGTCGCAATAGTGTTCACCTTTTCACTATGCTCTTGAAGAAGTTTCCTTACCTCATCATCTGAAATCTCAGAAAATCTCTCCTGTAATGGCAAAAGGAATGCTGAAAGTTTTTCATATAAATATTCTTTTGCATACTTATATGAGAGCCCACCTGCCAAATACTTCTCTCTCAAAATCTGATCTTCTTCAGCATCGATCAAATGCTTCACAATTTGATAAACATTACATTCATCAGGATTTTTCGGCTCCTCAACAGTCTTAGTATCAGTTGGGATCTGTTTCACTTTCTTAAGCAAAATATCCGCATTATCCAAGAGCCCAATATAATTATTATACGACTTTGACATTTTTCTTCAGTCAATACCAATAATTGTCGCAACTTGTGGCTGAATAAACGGTTCTGGAAGTTTAAAAGTTTCTCCATATGCAGCGTTAAACTTTTGGGCAATATCTCTCGCATATTCAACATGTTGTTTCTGATCCTTCCCAACTGGAATAATATCCGCATCATACAGGAGAATATCCGCCGCCATAAGTATTGGATAACAAAAAGTTCAAACTCAGATTTCTCCAGCCTTTCCCTTCGCTAGAGCGTCCTTGTAGCTGTGCATTCTCTCCATTGTCCCCATAATCGTCAAACAAGTAAGCACCCAACTAAGCTGTGCATGTGCGGGGATCAAAGCTGGATTATAGATCAATGTACGCTGTAAATCTACTCCACAAGCCATGTAGAGCTTTGCAATAGTCATAGTATTTGCCCTGAGCTCATCAGGATTATGAGTTTGAGTAAAACCATGCATATTCGCCAAAAAAAGAAAAAATTCAGAATCTTGTTCTGTTTTTTGCAATTCAATGAACGGTCTTACCGCTCAAAAATAATTTCCCAAGTGAAGCTGCTGCCCTGTTGGTTTTAGTCAGGTAAGAATTCTTTTTGCCATTATCTCATCAAATATAAAGCCAATTTTCATCATAATAAGGAAATAAGGGTTAGTTTCAAGAATTTTTTTAACTTTATCATTTAAATCTATGAATATTTTCAGATTTTATGCCTTCTCTGCTTTTTTATCTTGACTTTTCCTATAAAATAATTATAGACATTAACTGTAAATAAAATCATTAAAAAAATGGGAAATATGTCAAACACTGTAAAAAATCCAAAACATTCAAAACACCTGAGTATTTCAGATGTTGCACGACTCTTCCGTATTGAGAAAAGTATTAGGACCAATGTTATGAAAGCTCTTCTTAATCTTGAAGAAGCAAGGAATACTTCCTTAAACCTTAATTTTTGTAATTTCTATGCTGTTATTAGTGAACAGAAATTGCAGGAAGCTCTTGGGCTTAAGGAATTACCAGAAGCTTTCTTAACTCCTAAAGAGGCTGCTCAAGAGCTTAACATTACGGATAGAAGGGTAAGGAATCTGATTAACAATGGGACACTTGAAAATTATGCAAAAGATTTCAAAAGAGAGATTCTTCTCGACCCCAAAGAGGTTCTAGCAGTATCAAAAACTATTCGTCCAAGATTGAAAAGTGAGATATTCACTCAACAGTCAGCTCAAAAAAAACGCGCTTTACCGAGGAAAAATCTAAGGGAGAATATTTTCCCCGCGGTTCCTGAGACTGAAGAAGAAAGGAAACAGCGAGAGATCGAGATTGCGAAAATTAGGGCAAAAGATGAAAGCTATCGAGCTTTAGAACCAATGAGATTCTTTTATAGAGCATAACGATCTAAAGCATAGCTTCGACAAAAAAAGAAAACCTACTGTGTCAGTAGGTTTTTTCTCTATTAACATTCGCCAGATAACTTATTCAATCCAATCAGTAAACACTCTATAATCATGTTGGAGTTCTGTATCTGATTTCAGCTTTTTTTCCATATTATTGATCGCATAAATTGCTGTAGCATGGTTCTTCCCTCAGAAATATTCACCTATTTTTTCGAGTGTCCATCAAAAATATTTCTTTGCCAAAAGCATCAAAAGCTGACGTGCTGTACTAATCTCCTTTTTTCTACTATCTGATTTCAAATCCTCGATAGAAAGTGAATAATACTGCGCAACCATTTCAACTAATGTCTCAAAATTTTTTGTGCTTTTCTTATTCTGCTGAAGGACATTTTCCATTGTCTTATGCCTCTCATCTGAATAGTAACCAAGTGTCTTGAGACAATTATATACATCATCTTCAGAAATCTCAAGACCAGAAAGCTGTTGTCTAGTGATCAAAATATTCAAGGCTCCCTCAAGTTCTCTAACATTACTCTTGATATATTGCGCCATCAGTGAAAGATACTCAAAATCAATCTGAAGCCCCTTTCTCTGTAATTTTTCCTCCAAGATTGCGATCCTTGTTTCAAAATCTGGAGCCTGAATATCCGCTACCAGTCCCTTTTGAAACCTCGAAGTAATCCTCTCTTCCAAAAGAGTCAATTCCTTTGGAGGACGATCAGAAGAAATAATAATCTGCTTTTTCTTCATATTAAAATCGTTAAAGAGATTGTGGAATACTTCTTGGGTTCTGTCTTTTCACGCCAAAAATTGAATATCATCAACAAGCAAAACATCCACATTCTCAAACTTTTTTAGCAATTTAGGGATAGTATTATTTCTGAGTGCATTTACGATTTCTTGAATCAGATTTGAACTCGGTAAATAAATCACTACTTTATCAGGATTTTTCTGCATAATCTCATTTCCAACCGCCTGCATAAGATGCGTCTTCCCAAGCCCTACATTCCCATACAAAAAAAGAGGATTATAGACAATACCTGGATTTTCTGCGACCGCCTTCGCAGCAGAAAAAGCAAATTGATTATTTGCTCCAGCTACAAAAGTATCAAATGTATAGGTCGGATCAAACAAAATTCAAAAATACTGACTTAGTTCAGCTTTTACTGTCTTTTCTAAAGCAAAACTCTGCTCCTGAGGGACCTTTTGCTCATCTGCAATATTTAGAAATTTTTTGAGATCCAAAAGCAGTTCATGTTTTCCACTAGAAAATGGAGTATATACCGCATATCTAAGCGAAAATTGAGGATTATACACACTCTGAATAGCTTCCTTAAGCGCCTTATTAAATAGCTTTTTAATCTGAATCAGAATAAAATCATTAGGAACTCAGATTACAACTTCCTTTTTTACTTCATCAATATCCGTAATCCCAATATTTCAGAGAAAAGTCAGCATTTTCTTATGATCAAATTGCCCAGCTATCGCTAAGATTATTTTTTCTCGGAGCTCACGAAGATATTGCTTTTTAGCAGCATCATGTTCTGAGAGAGTATCAATAAGCATATCTTTTTTGTTAGATAAAATTAGTTTTTCTGGAGTATCACATATCAGATTTTGTATTCTTTATTGATACCAGAGGCAGGATTGGTATAATTTCAAAAATCTTTCACCATAAAGTTTTTCCCGAGGTTCTTAAAATCCTCAAGGGTATACTTCACAACTCACTCTTTTTCATTCATGAGTTCTGAGTCACTATGATGATAAGTTAGGAAAACAAGTCCTCCTCTATTTAAATGATCATAAATAGAAGAAATAAAAGCTCATAAAACGTATTCCTTATCCATATACATCACGATATGCTTAGCTATGATGAAGTCATAGTTTTTTGTAATCTTGAAGTCACTGATTTTACTTTCATAAAAAGTCACACTTGGATGCACTTTTAGATAATCAGGATAAAGATTTCTAATTGAGGTATCCTCTACTGCATCAACCTGAGCTCCGTAGCTCGCAGCCAGCATACTAAAATATCCCTTTCCGGCACCAAGGTCCAAAATAGTTTTTGGATGGTATTGCTCGATGAGCTCACTTACTAATTTTGCTCCTTCCATGTTCTTAATAGTCAAAAAATAAATTCTATTCTACAAATTTCTCTAAAGTCAAAATATTGATTCAAGATCTCGTCGTATACAAATCCTCGAGGGTCATATCTTGTAGCTCATGGCTAAATGAGGCCGTCAAGTCCTCCAATATTGCAATCCTAAATCCTCTATCATAACTCTCTTCTACAAACATTCTCACACAAAGATTAGTTAACGCTCAGCAAATAACCAGATTTTTTATTCAGCTCAACTCTGATTCCATCTGAGTCTGATAGTAAGCACTAATTTTTTTCTTTTCAATAATAGTATCTTGCTCCTGGATATCTAAATCAGGAAAAAATTCTGACAACGGACTCCTTTCAGAGAAAGCTCCTGATGTCTCTAAATGCTTCACAAAGATGATCTTGTAGCCCATCTCTCTAGCGTAGGCAATCAAGTAGTTCATCTTTTCAAGCATCACATGCATATTCCCCAGATAGTAGTCAGTCTCCTTGCTCGCTCGAACAGACTGCATATTAATAATAACAAGTGCGGTTTCCGACATCATCAAGCATTAAATATAAAAGCACTTTCTATCTTACAGTTTCGCAAAGAATATTCAATTTGAAATACAAAAAAACTGTTTAAAAACTCTTTTTCTATTTGATTTAGAAGTCAAGATATGTATGCTAAAGCCTAAGCAGATTTTTAGTTCCTATCTGTACAACAATGTATGGACTCTATCAATCAAAGGTATGGCAAACTCTCCAAATAGAGATTTATAAAAAACCACATGGATTTATCACACTCTTTGGAAAGGAATACTTCTACCTGATAAAACAAAAAAAAATCTGATTTCTGACTTTTAGAGAGTTTCAAATTATGGGAATTGAATTTCCAGACAACTGGGAAGAAGTCAGGCAAGAACTTAAGAAAGTTAAAAGATACTTTTCAAAATCTCGAACAAATATTTTTTTCCAGTTTGGGATTATCAATGAAATCACAAGTTTTGATAACGCGCGAGCTAGAGAAGAAAATGTCGTCTGAAAGGTAAAGCAAATGAGGCTTCATATAAGAGCCACTATACAGCAGGAAACTCCACTCAAGCTCTCTTTCAAAGAAAATATGCCTCAATCAACTATTATGGTAAAGCTTGACAAGACCGATGAAGAATTACTCAAAGAAATGAATAGCGGATGTGCAGAGAGGGTAAAAAAGGCAATTAGAAAAGGAGCACAAGTCAGACTTTGAACTCCTGAGGATTACGAAACTTTTTTCAAAAAGTGGCAAACTACTGCAGATGGGAAAGGGTTTCATACCGTGAGCAAAAAACAATTTGATACCCTATTAAAGGTTATTATTGAAAATAAATGCGGAAATATGTTTATCTCTGAGCTCAATGGAGAAAGTATTGCTGGGAATATTTGCCTCTTTCATGATGATACGATCGTATATCTCTATGGTTTTACCGATAGAAAATATACGAATCTCGGAGGACATCACTACCTCAAATATGGAATGTTTGAATGGGCAAGAGACCACGGATTTGAATATTGCGATTTGATGGGCGGTGCTCCAACGGGATTTCCTGAGCATCCACTCGCCTGAGTCAGCAAATTCAAAGAAAGCCTCTGAGGAATGAAGCGAGAATTTTACGGGAACTTTGACCTCGTACTCAACCCACTGCTCTATTATTCATTCAAACTCCTGACTAAGATAAAGAAGCGGTTAAAGAGATAAGATTTTAGTTTATTTACAATAAAAGTATGCCTCAAACACAAAAATCAGTTTTTTCTTCTAGAATGTTTACCATTTTCTTTTGGGGAAGTCTAGGCTACAGTATATTACTTATTTTAAATAGTGTGATAAGAATCCTCGCCTATCGAGAGACATATGAATTTCTAGGTGAAAAAGATCAAAATCTTTCACTTGATTATGCAGGAACAGCCTTTATGACATTGTGATATGAATTCTATTATTCAATACTCTTTTGAGTAGGAATTCTCACAATAGTATTTATAGTATGGCAGATTATTGCAAAAATAAGGAAGCAATTTTGTCTCAAAACTTTTTTCTACGCACTCATTTGGTTGGTATGTATTACGGGATGCTTAGTGAGTCTTCACATTTTTAGGCTAGGAGTACTCAAGGTAATAGATTATATATTTTCTCCACAATAGAAAGAGAGATAAGTTTTTGTTTAAGAATAAGAAAAAGAGAAGTCTGATTTCTTCTCTTTTTTTTAGTATTGATTGACTTTGTCTCTGATATAATCGTAGTTTCAGACATCAGGGAATATCTTATCAGTATTTCTGATAAATCAATGACTATTCCCCTCTGGCGATCCTCGTTCACTATAATATACAGCATCCTTATCTTCAAAGCATCATCCTCATCATATACAGGTTGCAGAGTAACAACTACCAGTCACTCCATTCTCATCTACATAACAAACTTCTCCTGTTAACACTTTAAAAGTATCATAATCAAATCCAGAATAGACAGCCTCAGCATCCCAATAGAGATTTTCCTTATCTATATAAAAACAAAGCGTTCACATGTCAACAGTTCGCACATCATCATAATAAAGAAATTTAAAATATTCTGGAGATTTCGTATGAATCCTTTCTCATAAACTCCAAGAATAGGAGAAATAAACAGTATTTCAAATACGGACAAAACCACAAGTCCCAGAACGGATTGAAACAAAGTGAGACAAAAATATGCCAAGTCAAATAAGGAAAAACACAATAATTCAAAATATCAACATTTTCTTTTTCATTAAAGTCCAAAACAATTAATAAAATAACTCCAGTAAAAGTAATCTTTAGTAGAATTTTTTCAAGATTATCCGACATTTACAAAAGAGGAAGAGGGGAAAAGAGAAGTCTGATTTCTTCTCTTTTTTGATTTACTCTTCAATATCAATAAAGAAATTAGACACTCCATCAGCATCAGAAAGTGAAAGTGACTCATTATCTAAGGTCTTAGCTATGTAGAAATACTGATCACCATCAATATGGAAAATTACTCCCTAATCTGAACCTCATAATCAAAAATACTGACTGGAGCCTCTGAGGAAATCTTAACTGTCTGAATATCATTTCCCTCCCCAAGTGCATTAATACTCGCAAAGTCAAACTTTTGTAGTCCAGAACTCGCTAAGAGAGTTAAGCCAGTATTGAGATCAGGATTATCTAAGTTTTCAACTTCTATTTGAAGTGTTCCTGTGTAGATATTAAAAGAAAACTGAGCATTTTCAGTAATTTTCTTTGGGTAAAAGTGGAAATACATTACCTGCCCGCTAAAAAGAGCGAACTGATCAGCTTTGCTTTGATAGCTGGAGTTGTTTGCCTGTGAGTAGAAAGGCTTGTCCTCAACATTTTCCTTCCAAACGAGCGTGCCGGTTTTTTGAAAAGCCTCTCGCTCTTGCTGTTTAGTTTGAGGAACTTCTGAAACAGGCTCTAACTTTCCTGTATCTCTAGAAGCATCAAAGCTGCAAGCACCGAGGAAAAAGACTTGAAGAAGAGCAACTAAAAACATAATCTTTTTGTACATGGTTTACAAGAAATAATAAATAAAAACAAAGAAATCAGAAAGGAATATAATCTCTTCAAAAAGATACAAATTCTCCTGAGCATTGCAAGCTATTTACAATAGAGAGAAAAATCAGATTTCTTCTTTTTTTAACTTTAGAAAAACTCTACCTTAGACAAACAAAGGTAGAGCTCCATTCCTGGGTTAGTAAGAAAAGTTTTTAGAGCACAGATTTATCATATTCTCCTTCATTAAAATTCACACTTCTCTGTTCTAAATCTCTAAACAAGGACGATCTAATCAATCGTAATCTCTCGTTGAGTTTGAGCTACAATTTCATGAAGCTCCTCATCAGAAAAAAGGAAAGGACGCTCTTCATCACAAGATGAAAAATCTTTCAATTTCTGAAGTGTTTGATAGTCTTGAGATATTCTCATCAACTTACTAGATCTGAATGAATCTACAAAAATTCGATCAGAATAGAAGCTCTTTCCCTGAGGAGCACGAGCAACACTCAATACTTTTGCTGTTTGAGATTCTGATACCTGTCCAGTATCAGTAACACGTTGTTGTTCACAAGAGGCAAATCCTGCAACTGTGAAAATCTTTAGAATAGATACTACGAGCTCTTTCATGTTTCATGCATTTTTTATTTTTAGTTTCTTATATTTGTCATATATATGCTTATTTATCAGTAAAATGCAAGCCAAAGTAGAATATAATTCCCAATTCCTCCCCAAAAAACAAAAAAACCTGACACAAAGGTCAGATTTCTCTTTTTCTTTCTGAAAACTTAGAAAGGAAGATCATCAGATGAAGAATTAGCAGCTCCATTTGACTTTTCAACTCTTCGGCAAGTGATACTATTGAAGTATCTTCCTGGTTGATTTCTAGATTCATTTGCTCTAGCATTCAAATGAACTGTAATCAAGTCTCCAGTATTTACATCTGAAAGAAGATTGATCTTGTCTCTGAAGAAATCTACAGCGATAGAACCCTTGAATTCTCTATCAGTGTTTTCTTCTAGAACAACAGTCTGTTTTTCAACACCTTCTCCGATAGTCTCTCTAGGACCGATAAATTTTACAAATCCTGTGTATTGCATAATAGTAGTAGTAATGAATAAAAAAGTAATCTACTTACCTTGAAGATAAGGTTTTTTGTTTCAATTGCAAGGGAAAAACTCATTTCGCAACAAAATTATCACAGCAACAGTCAAAAAACAATCAGCCACATTAAAAACCGGAAAACTTCCAAGAGAAACAAAATCTCTAACACCTCATAATATCAATCTATCACTTAGATTTCAAACCGTTCAAGCAAACATGAGGACAAAAATAGGTGACGAAATATATTTTTTTCTCCAGAGATACACAAACAGCCCAAGTCCCAAAGCACTCACCATCAAAATAATCCAAGCATTAAGCTTTAAGCCTCGAGAGATTCCTGTATTAAAAACTGGCTCTAAAATCCAAAGTTCTTGCCCAATTTTATGATCATAAAAGAGCATCTTTGTCAATTGATCAAGCAAAAACAAACCAAAAATCAGAATCCAGATTTTTCTTCCTTTTAACATGATAACCTAAAAAATAAAATTCCCTAATCTCGTATTAAAATACGGATTATACTCTCTCTGGAGTCTTAATATGGCAGAGATTCATAGCATTTTCCAAGACTTGAGCAAATGCCTTGGTAATAAAGTAAGCTTTTTTCTGAATTCACTCCTCAGTAATCACTCTCTGCACACTATAATAGCTATTATAGAGTCTACACATCATCAACGCCCATTCAACAAGCAAAGCCGGATTGTCAGTTTCTTCTGCCTGAAGAATGATCATTGGATATCTATCCATTCACAAAATCAAATCTTTCTCAAGGTTCGTCAAAGATTCAGCATGTCCCTCTCCAAAAGTTGGCATTTCTCAATCTGAGACTTTAGCAAGAATACTCTTGGCCCTAGCGATCGAATAAAGAATATAAGCCCCTCCTGATTCCTCAAAAGTTCTACATGCTTCCTGAATATCACTACTGATCGCAACTGGATTTTTCTTATCTTGCTTAATATCATTGAGAATAATAGATCCTATCGCAAGCTTACGAGCAATAGATTTAATTTCATCAGGAGAAAACTGACTATCTTCATATTTTTTCTCAAAATAAGCGATCGCCTCAGTGATCAGTTTTTTCACATTTGATGCACCATCTCTACTTGAGAGTTTCTTTTTTGAGACACTATCTACATAAAAACCATGATACACAAATCTGAAATCCACATCATCTATTCAGAGTTTTCTTGCAGCTTTAAAAAGATTCATAAAGTGATCTTCCTGTTCCTGGCCAACCTCATAAATTACTTTCTTTGGAGCATAGTTCTCAACTCTATACTTAAGTGCCCCAAGATCCCTAGTTGCATAGATTGAGCTTTTATCTCACTTGAGTACAACAAGCCTCTCAAAATTTCAAAAATCAATTACATATGCACCAATATCTCTCTTGATCTCAGAGATCGCAGCTTCATAGATCTTGTCTGTGATCGCTCAATCCGCAAATGCTTTCTCAAGCTGTGCAATATCTTGCTGAGCTACTTGCTCAGAATAGAGCTTTACAATTCACTTTTCATAGAGGATCATCACTAAGTTCAGCCCCATCTCAGCATAAAAACTCTCTCAAAGCACATAATCATGGTGAATATCTAGCAAATCATAGAACTCTCAAAAATCAGCCAAGCTCCACTTTACCATATCCTGCCAAAGCAAAGTTTCCTTTGGATTTCCCTTTTCGAGTAGAGAAAATCTCTCCTTTGATGCGGCAACGAAATCATTAAAATGCGCGACAAATTCGTGATAGCTTCCAAAATCCCCATAGAATTTTTTGAGCTCTTGGAGCTGTTCAGGTGAAAGAGAAAGAAAATCTGATTCAGATTTAGCCAATTTCTCCCCCTGCCTATACATCGTATAAATCGCGAAAAGCAAGTCATTCTTATTCTCGTACGCTGTCAAAAGATCTGCCCATCTCTCATATCCCTCTATCAAAAATCAGAATCCTCCCCAATCATTGATATGATTTACCCTATGTGTTGTATATCCAGTAGCAGTATAAAGATTAGCAAGGACTTGACCGATAATTGTCGATCTAATATGCCCAGCATGAAGATGCTTTGCCACATTTGGAGAGGAATAATCTACAACAACATCTTCTCCCCTATGCACATCACTCTCTCAGAACTGTGATTTTTTTGCAAAAATATCTCCTAAAGAATCAAAAAGAAAACTATCAGAAAACGAAATATTAACATAGATCCCAACAGTTTCAATCCTAGAGATAATCCCCTTCTGAGATAAAAAAGATTCAGAAATCAGGTTTTTGATTTTTGGAATGATTACTGAAACATATTCTCATCCCTTATATTTTCTAAGTAAACTTGGTATCCTCACACAGATATCCGCATCAAATTTAGACTTATCCACAAAATCAAACTCTAAATCACTCAAAGATTGAATACTCTCATCTAAAGGTGAGAGAATCTCAAAAAAAGCATTAAACAGCTTCACCAAAGCATATTCAGAATACGAGATATATCCATATTCCTCTCTCTGTTTTCTAAGCTTTTCAATCATTAAAAGCGTCTGAGCATGCAACTTTTGATTTTGCTGAGCTAAAATGTTTTCTTGAAATATTGCAGATGTGTCCATTGTTTTTCTTGCTGGGAAATAAAGGGTACTCTAGCAAGAGTGTATATTTCTTATTGAGAAAATCAAGAGAAAAAGCCGTTAGTGTCAAGTCTCTTTCTCATACAATGAAAAAAAATCTGTTTTTTTGACATTTTTTTTAAAAGTGATATAATATTAGTGCATTTATATCTTTTCAAAATAAATACAATGAAAAAAACAGTAAAGAACTTGATTCACAAACCAGAATCAGAAAGATCAAAGAAGGAAAAGTTGATCAGAGACATCGCCTTTTTTGGTGTAGTAGTTTACGCTGCAACACTTACATTCCTTCTTGGAAGCGCACAAGCTGACCAAACTATCGCAGAAGCTGAAGCATTCTCAGCTCACATGCAATCTCAGCAAGTTGTAGCTCAATAGTTCTTTGACTAAAAAACAAAAAAAATCTGAAGAAAGCTTCAGACTTTTTTGTTATTTTTTATTTTTTCTACTTCAGAGCATTATTATTTAACTGTAAAGAGAAATAATCTTTAGAAGACTTACCGAAAAAAATCAAAATAAAAAAAGCCTCATCATAACGATGAGACCTTTTCTTATATTCAAAGAATAAAATCTGTTTTTGGATTCTATTCTTCATCCATCTTCTTAACTTTTCCAGCTCTTTCTTCAATAATCTTCTTTTCGATCATTGCAGGAACCTTTTCATAGTTTGAGAATTCCATAGAGAAGGCAGCTCTACCTTGAGTATTAGATCTCAAGTCAGTCGCATATCCAAACATCTCAGAAAGTGGAACCTTTGCAGCAATAGCAGTTGCATTTCCTCTTGGAGTTTGTCCAAGAATAATTCCTCTTCTAGATGAAAGATCTCCCATCACAGTTCCAACATATTCTTCTGGAGTTACGATTTCTACAGACATGATAGGTTCAAGAATTGCAGGAGAAGCCTTCATAAACGCTTCCTTAAACGCCTTATAAGTTGCCACCTTAAACGCAACTTCTGAAGAATCCACATCATGATAAGAACCAAAGAATGGAACTACCTTAATATTGATAATTGGGAATCCAGCAAGGATACCTTGTGCCATAGTTTCTTTTGCTCCCTTATCAATCGCAGGGATAAATTCGTTAGGGATCACACCTCCCTTAATTTCAGATACGAATTCATAGTTTTTATCTTCAGGAAGTTTCTCAAGTCTAAGTTCAACATCTCCAAACTGACCTCTACCTCCAGTCTGCTTTTTGAAGATTCCTCTTGCTGAAGCAGTATCAAAAATTGTTTCTCTGTATGCTACTTGTGGTTTACCAGTATTTACCTCCACTTTATGCTCTCTTCTAAGTCTATCTACGATCACATCAAGATGAAGTTCTCCCATACCTCCAATAATAGTCTGTCCACTTTCTTCATCAGAATAAGCTTTAAAAGATGGATCTTCTTGCATAAGTTTTGAAAGCGCTAGTCCAAGCTTTTCTTGATCAGCCTTTGATTTTGGTTCAATAGCAATTTGGATCACTGGATCAGGGAATTCCATTTTTTCAAGAACGATTGGCTTTGCAGGATCACAAAGAGTATGTCCTGTCTGAGTTTCCTTAAGACCAAGGAAAGCACAGATATTTCCAGCAGAAATCTCTGAAATTTCTTCCCTCTTATTTGCATGCATAAGCAAAAGTCTTCCAACTCTTTCTTTCTTTTCAGTCACTGAATTAAGCAAAGTATCTCCAGACTTAATAACTCCAGAATATACTCTCACGAAAGTCAAAGTACCAACGAAAGGATCAGTCATGATCTTGAAAGCAATAGCTGAAACTGGTTCATTAAGATCAGCTTTTCTAACTACTGTTTCATCTTCCTTATCAGGATTGTGACCTACGATCTCACCTCTATCAAGTGGAGATGGCAAGAAATCAATCACCGCATTAAGAACAAGTTGAACTCCCTTATTTCCAAGAGCTGTTCCACAGAGCATTGGATAAAGCTCATTTGATATAACTCCCTTTCTAATTGCTTTTTTGATCAATTCATTTGAAATTTCTTCTCCTCCAAGGAATTTTTCAGCCAATTCATCATCAAACATAGAGATTGCATCAATCATAGCTTCTCTATATTCCTCAGCTTGAGCCTGCATGTTAGCTGGGATTTCTCCTTCAACTACATCAACTCCCTTTTCTCCCTCAAAGTGATAAGCCTTCATAGTAATCAAATCAATCACTCCTTCAAAGGTATCAGCCTTTCCAATAGGAAGTTGGATAGGAATTGCTTTATTTGAAAGTCTCTGAGCTACAGATTCAATAGACATAAAGAAATCTGCTCCCATCTTATCCATCTTATTTACGAAGATAAGTCTTGGTACTCCATACTTATCAGCTTGTCTCCAAACAGTTTCAGTTTGAGGTTCAGCTCCTTGAGAACCATCAAGCAATGCAACAGCACCATCCAAAACTCTAAGAGATCTCTCTACCTCAACAGTAAAGTCCACGTGTCAAGGGGTATCAATCACATTAATCTGATTATCATGCCAAAAACAAGTAGTCGCAGCAGAAGTAATAGTAATACCTCTCTCCTTTTCCTGTTCCATCCAGTCCATATCAGCAGCTCCATCATGAGTTTCCCCAATCTTGTGCTTCTTTCCTGTATAATACAAAATTCTCTCAGTTGTAGTGGTCTTACCAGCATCAATATGCGCCATAATACCAATGTTTCTTACCTTATCCAAAGGTTTTTTGTCAGTTGCCATAATATAAATAGCATAAAATATAAAAATTTGAACGGTTTGAGTATAAAAAAAAGCGATCTATTTACAAGTCAATTATCTCTTTTTTCTTTTTGAGGGAATAAAGAGAAGAAAAATCAGATTTTTTATTTTTATATATTTTATGAAATATGTCAATTAATTAAATTACAAAAATAAAAAACAAAAGATAGTTTTATAATACTTTTATCTGTAAAGTTGAGTTTTTAACATTCTGGAGATATAATTGAGGTAATCTTTTTTTATTTAATATTCATCCAAAATGAAATCACTACCAGAGAATGTTACAATATGAGACTTCAGAGAGGCATTCCAAACTCTACTTGATAAGCATACTCCTACTGAAGAGAAAATTGATATTTCAAAACTCAGCGATAATTGAGTGCTTCGGCTTTATGATATTACCTGTACAAAAGATGATGCTCTCAGAGAGCAGAAATGGATGGAATGGAAAGAAGAAGGAGAAAAAGCTGAAAAACAACTTTTAGCTGAAAGCTATGAAGTATTATCTATTAAAGAACAACTAGATAACATCTGGAGTATTCGCGATTCTATCAAAGAGTTTGGAGCTGAACTAAAGACACCATCTTTAAGAGATCTAGAATCTGAAATAAATTTATCTTTTGAGAAATAAGAAAATGGTAGTAGAAAATAATAGTGAGAAAATTTCAAAAATCGATGAGCTTAAAAATCTGAGTAAATCTGAAATTCGTACAGAGGTAAATAAACTAAATAACTGAATAAAAGATTATTCAGATGTTTTCAAAAATGCTGAATGATATCTCTACAAATATATTAAAAAGGTTCAATCCGCACTCAATGAAGATTGAAGAGGTGATGATGAGCGAGCTTATAAATCCCTCTCTAAGCTAAAGGATTCAATCAGAATTAGTAAAGAAAAGCAAAAAGATAGCATATGGACGTCAAACGAGCATCTTCAACGTATGGTCAATGAAGTTGTAGACAGAATCGATAATGCTGAGAATGAGATGTTCGAAATCCTAAAAGCAAATAAAGAGCAAAGTTATATGAAAAAGCAGAATGAGGCTATAGAAAAACGAAGCGGAAAAAAATTTTTCGAGTTTGATCAAAAAAATAACCAATATACTTTTACGGAAGCAAGCAATACGCCTAAAATCCATGAAGTGTTAAAGTATTTTTTCAAAGATGATAAAAATGTATATACTATTGATTATTCGAACTGTAAAAATGAAAATATAAAAAAGAAAATGATTGATGCCTTGTGAGGAACTGCAAAATGTAGCATAAAATATAATTCAGATAAATGAACCTATAATCTTATTAATGAGAGCTGAGAGATTTCTCAAAGAGCCTTGATTTGGGAGGGAGTAACCCTTAAAACAGCAAAAGCTAGTGCTTATGAAGCAAAGGTAAAACAAAAAGCTGAAGCTGAAAAGCTACCGACTTATAATGAAGCTACCTTTATCGGATCACAAAAATATAAAGCTCTAGAAGAGAGTATGTGAGATACTCTAAAATCTAAGATTAATACTACTACAGACCGTGCAAAATTTATGATTGAAACGGAACAAAGGCTTGATAAAATCATTAAAACACAAAAAAAGCGTTGATGGGAACTCGAACACTGAGAGCCAGTTTCTAGAATTAACTTTAGAAGCGGACTGATGGAAATCCACTTCATCAATAAAGAAGGTCTAAAAGAAGATATCACCCTTTGGGAAGACGAAAAACAGCTTTGAAAAAAGCTCTATGATATTCTTGATGACAATGAAGGAGCATATAAAAATTATCTCACGATGAGAATAAAAGAAAAATGGAATGAAGCTGATCGTTTTTCGAGAAGGAGTCAGGTTTTTGTGTGAACTAAAAATATAGAAAATAATGCTAATCTACAAAAAGAAATTGAGAACTTTAGTTATTGATTAGGGTTGATCGCTAAATTAGTTGACAAAATCAATGATGAAGACGGAACTACAAAAGAGGTAGCAGCATTAAAAGTTGCTGTAAGAAACTATCTTTATAGCCTTGAGAATGCGAATCCATCTGAGGAGGAGATAAAGAAAGCAAAGCAGAATCTTTGAGAACTCTTTATACAGTATAAGGGTAATGATTGATCTTGGTCTAGAATGTCTGATAGTGAGGCAAAATCAATGATTTCAACTATCTTGTCGAGCGATAGAGTCAATGCACAAAGAGCCGTTAGAGAACTATGAAGTAAACTCAATGTTTTTGGAAACACAAAAACAACTTTTCTAAGAGATGAGATATGAGAAAACAAAGATATTTGATTTAATAAAAAAGGCTTCTCTGAGGCATTCAAAAGAATCGGAGAAAAACTTGAACTTTGAGAAAATGATTTAAGAATGAATGAAAAAATTCAGCTAATTGATGAGCTCTATAATAATAGCTGAAATAATGAATCAGTCTTTAAATTTCTGAAAGAAAAGGAGCTACTCCCTGCTGAACTAGCATTTTCTGATGAGGGAGTCGAAGATGCTTGTAAAAAGATAAAAAGCGTCTTAGATGCCAGAAAAAATTCTTTAAGAAATCTGAACTACGGACCAAATGAGTTTAAGGCAAATCAAGAAAAAGAAATCTTAAGACTTGAAGCCAAAGGGAATGCTATAACAGATGAAGAAAGAGTCAGACTTCAATCTCTTAGAATTTTGCTAGAGAATCCAGAGCTTATGAAAGAGCAGATCGCTAATGCAAAGCAACAAGCAGAATTTGCAATCAAATACGGAGATATTGCGCCTATGATTAGAGGAAGTCTCGCTTTTGCCCTTGCAAAAAATGGAGATGGAATGAAGTGAACTAATGCAGATATTTTCAATAGTAGTTATTGACTGAATGGACGATATGATTTCAGTGATGAAACAGCGGTTTGGCTATGAGAGGCTGGTAAGATGATAATTGAAGAAGTGGCCATTGCAGCAGTAGCAATCGCTGCTGGTGCACTCACAGGAGGAGCTTGAGCTGTGGCTGTATATGCACTAAGAGCAGCTATGACTTGAGCTAAAATAGCTCGTATAGCAAATAAAACTTCTAAAATTAAGAGAATATTCTCTGCAGCAAAATATTACCGACAAATCTGAAAGAACACAGAGAAAGCCATACAATCTGCAAAACTTGCTAAAAAAGCAGTTAATAGCGCGAAAAATATTGAAAAAGCGGCTAAAGCCACAAAAGCTATAGAGAAATGATCAAATGCAGTTAAACTTCTAGGTGTGGGTAACAGAGTAGCTGAGGCGGAGAGGGCTATAAAAACAGTAGATCATATCCACGATCTAAGCAAAGTATGAAAGCTAACGGAACTAGCATCAAAGGGAACTCATCTCGTATTTGAGGGTGTAGGATTTCATGTTACTAGTACAGTCCTCAGAAATGCTCTAAATGGAGAAACTCTAACTGAGTGACTCTGAGATTTGAAAGGATACGTACATAGTATAGCATTTTTGTGAATATTAAAAGCAATTGGTGGACCTCTCCAAAATATTACAGGAGCTGGTGTCAAAAAAATACTTGGAGAAAAATATGCAGCTAACACTCTCTGAAAAGCTCTACAATGAATTACCTCTATCGGAGCTGAACTTTGAGGGTTAATGCTCGCAGAACAAGGAATTAGCCTTGCATTTGATCAAAAACTCTCAGAAATTACTGGAGAAGGTATTGTTCAGTCTCTAGGACTAATACTCGGTCTAAGAGCATATGGACGAGGTAAAATGAAGATCAAAAAGTGGAGAACTTCAGCATCTGGGAAACTTCAAGATGTAACTATAGAATGAGAGAATGGGGAAGTAGTTAAAGTTGATCCTAACTGAAAAGTTATAGAATCAAATGTTCCAGCTATAATAAAGGGAACAGATATTTTAAATAAAAAAGGTAAAACACCTCAAAAAAAGATTGACACTTCAAAAACAGAACTAAAACAAATTGAAGCTCACAAGACAGAAGCAAAACAAGCTGAAGCTGAAAAGCAAACAAAATTAGAAATCAATGAAAATGATTCACAATCTGTAAAAAATATCAAAGCAGAAATCAATAATGCTATTAGTGGACTTAACATACTTGAAATCCACGACAACCTATACAAAAGCAAAAGATGAAAGATCAAGAAAGAAAAGCTAGATACTTTTGATGAACTCATAAGACTCAATAAAGACGCAATTACAAAAAGAAGACAAGAAATACAAGACCTAAAAGCAAAACTAAAGGATCAACTCAAAGCAGAAGGAAAAGCTACTCAAGAAATCACTACTGAAGAAAGTAGAGACCATACAGAAAAAGAATCTAGCACTGAAAACATCAAAATTTCTGAAAAAGAAGTTCAAGAAAACAATAAACAGATGGACGATATCCTAAGGTGATCTTCAGAGAAATCAACAGAAGCAAAACTTAAAGAAATTAAGGATTTCATTGAGAAGAAACTCAACAAAAAATTTAATAAAACTATTCAACTCTCAGAGCAAGCCGTCAAAACTTTGGTAGGAATTCGTAACCTCATAAAAAAATTCTGAAAACTAACCTATAAACAGCTTAAAACACACATCAAAACACTCAGCGATATGGTAAAAGACAGCAGAATAGTCAAGTTCTTATTAGAATGATGATTTTGTGGTAGAGTAAAAAGAACTGAAACAAAAAAAGAGGATTTAAATAATAAAGAACAAAGAGCAACCGAGAAAGAGAAAATACAAAAAGAAGATGACATTATTTTTGAAAAACAAGAAATAAAAATAGAAAAATCTGACAAAAAGCTTTCTTTTGAAAAAAACAATATTGAAGGATTCAAAGAAATGTTTGAAAAATACAGCCTTAATAGAGAGGAGATGCCTGTTGGAAATTTTAAAGGTGAGAAAATAGTAAAAAGTGATTTAATCAAGCTTCTTCAAGAGAATTGATACGAGGCAAAACATCAAATCAAAATTGGAAAGGAAACCATATACCTATCTGATGTATTCAATCAGTGAAGAGATTATTTAGTTGGTTACACTGCAGACTGAGAAATCAGGTTATTCTATAAATCCCAATCTGAAGGGATACGAAGATCATGCGATTGACTGAGAACCGGGTGAGGGTATAGCAAATGAGAGCGAATAGAAAATTATAGTTACGAAACAACAACCCAAGTAGAACACCAAATTGGAGAATTTTTCGATAATTTGCCACAGAGAACATCTTGAGTCGATAACATGGATCCCTTCATAGTGATAGCAAATAAATATGGCTATATCCCTAATTTATTAAGACCATCACTTCAAACAAGAGTTCAAGTAGAAAAAATAGGAAAATTTGAACATAACAATGCTGTATCATATTACCAATACAAATCTGTAGATGCGGTGCAAGAATTCTACAGAAATTTAAAAACAGATATTACACTAACCTGAATATCAGAAACTTATAGTTTTAAGCATCCTGATCTATGAGAAATTCATGTAGACATTGCAAAAGCAAAACTTAAAGATGGAACTGATATTGAAATTCATTTCTGACATGCTGTTAATGATAATCCTAATTCTGTTTTTATCATAAGATGAGATTATACAGAATGAGATGTTAACTCCTTTGGAATAAGATCAAATCAGTTAAATCTTTGACCACTATGAGCAAAACCAATAGATTATACTTCACAAGCACCAATAGACTGGAGGAGTAATAATTTTAAACGCTATGGTGAAGATTATGTAGATATTCGCTCTCTTTACCAAGAAATGCCTCTCATCAAAAGTTATAAAGAAATGATTAAAAAAAAGATAGAGGATAAAGTTAGTGAAGTAATGAAGAAGATAAGAATAATAAGATCAAAAGAACAAGAAATTAAAAAAATAGATTTTAAAACTATGAGTAGCAATGAAATTCTAGAATATGCTAAAGAAAATTATGAGACAATTATTAAAGAATATTCAAAAAAGATGGGGAAAACGGTTAATGTAGACGACTTTAGAGACTTTATATGAGGAGAAATATGAGTTGATGCAAATAAAACTCATGCAGGAGCTTCTTACTTAGCCGATAGATATTTTGAAGAGCTATTACAAAATAATCGCTGAAAATGAAACAATACTGTAAAATTTCTAGCAGGTTGACCATGAAGTGGGAAGTCGTCAATTGATGTTGTATCACCAAATACAGATTATGCGGCAATTCTGGATGGAACGTTTAAAACATATGAAAATGCCATTAAAAATATTGAAAAAGCGAAAGAATTAGGCTACAAAATTAGAGTAGAATTTGTTTTCAGAGACATTAACGAATCTTTTATTAATGGAGTACTCAGGAGAACAGTCAGTCAAAATATAAGTCTAAAAAATAAAACAGGTATTGATTGATTAGGAAGAACTGTTCCAATAGAAGTATTCGAAAAATGACATAATGGATCTAGGAATACAATATTAAAACTATATGAAAAATACTGAGCTGAAACTATAAAATTTTTCTGATGAGAGGATAAGATGCTCTGAAACAAATGAATTATAAACATTTTAAAAACAGATAAATGAATTCCGCCTTATGTCGCTCAATATAACTATGAGTATATAAAAAATAAAATTGACAATAATAAATTTGACTTAGAAAAAACAAAAAATGCTATAGAAGAACAATTTCTATTAGGGAGAATTACTGAAAAACAAAAAAAAGAATTGCTTTGAGAGGTGAAATAAATAGATTTTATTTTAGATTTTATTCCTAAAAAAAGATGCACAACACAATGAACTACACAACACAAAATGAAGATATTAATACACTAAAAACAATGAAGGAAAACTTTGATCATGGATATGACAAAGATCCAACCTTGGAAGAATCAAACTTATTTGAAAGGAGCCGTAAAGAAAGCATTGAATCATGATATAAAAGTTTGGAAAAGAATAGTATGTTAGAGGAAAAAATGCGAGAACTTCTTTCATCCAATACGGAAATACAAAAGACAGTAAACAATGCAACCTTATTCCATAAAGATCAAATAAGAAAAATTGATAATATTCCCTATATTGAGCACCCTATAGCAGTATGAAAAATACTAAGTAGAGTAACACAAGAAATTCCAGTGATTGAAGCCTGATTACTACATGATGTTATAGAGGATGTAAAAAATGGGAGAACACTGCTTGAAAGAAATTACCCTAGGGAGATCATAGATCTTGTGGATTCAGTAAGTGAACAGAATAAAAGCTTACCTCGAAAAGAAAGGAAGATTGCTTATCTTGAACACTTGAGTAACGCTAACTACAAAAGCCTACTAATATCACTAGCAGATAGGATTCATAATTTGAGAACTATGATTCAATCATTTGAGAAATATTGAGAGAATATTCGAGAAAAATTCAATGCCGGATACGAACAACAAAAGTGGTTTTTATTATCATACAGTAGAGCAATTGATACTGCAATAAATAAAATAGGAAGCAATGAACAAAAGATCAAAGTAGAAGTTTTATACAAAGAATTTAAGGAAATGGTTGCGTATTTCTTAGAAAAAACTACTCCCGGAGCGGTGAGTTACACCTCTTAGTTTTGAATATAGTTATAATTAATCTGAACCAAAAAAATCTGAGTTTAGTACTCAGATTTTTCTCTTATACAAAATTTAAATCCTCTCAGTCTCTAACACAATCTCCTTTCCCCTCTGCATGAGCCGAACCAACCTCTTCTGCGCAAAGAGTGAAGCTACTGAATCCGTAGCTAAAATACGAACAGAATACCTATTCAGGTTTTTATCTTGTAAAAAAGAAGAAAAAATCTGATCTAAACTCGCTAAAGTATGAAATCTAATCTTCTTAAAATTAAAAAACTTAGCAACTGTTTTTTCCGATGCAAAAATACAATAATTTAACGGAATCAAAGTATCAATCATCGCATCTTTAAAAGGGAGAAGTTGATGTTTTAGGAGGGTATTTGTCAGATACGACTTCCAAGAAAGTTGCGATAAAAGCCCCTTTGCGACACCAAGCTTTTCACTCCAAAATACAAATGGAAAATGAAATTTCTTTGTCGCAGATTGAGCTGACTGTAAGACATATTGAGTAGCAAAATCTGAAATCAACTTTTGAGCCACAGAAAGTTCCTCCCCATCTCCGAAGACCCCAAGCTTCCCAACCAAAGAATACTTAAACACAAATTCAAAAAGATACTCCCTAAAAAGAGGTAAAATCTGACTTTCTTCCTCCTTTAATAAGGCAAGTTCATATACTGGAGGCACAATAATCATATCAGCGCCCTGCTTTTTTAGAGCCTCTACACCTTTCTTAACTGCGACTAAACTTGTTCAAAAATCCTTATCTCCATAAGAGGCCATCAAACTGTCAAAGTACACACTATATTCACAATCGTAGTTGTTTAAAATCTTGAAGAGAACAAGACTCTCTACACCACTACTAACGATTCCAATTTTCATCTTTTAAGAAACTATTTGCTTAGATAAAGTCAGATATCTTCCCAAATCACACACGAAAACATCCATCTCTTTTGTCGTCAATAAACGCTCTATCAATCCTTCAATATCCTTGAGTTGAGCAATCTTCTTCGGTAAAAAAGTACTATACGGACTCTGCAGTAGTTGCTGCTGATAATCCTCCTTCATACTTACAAATTCTTGACGCTTCTTAGTCAATTCATCTCTAATAAACTCTTGGCTTCTAGCCAAAAAATTAGACTGAAAATCTGAAACTGCATTTTCGATCAGCTTAATTTGAGAGAAAAGTTTGAAAAAAAGTTGCTTTTTCTGCTCATAAAGCGCTCTTCGATACTCTACGTCATCTCCTCTATTCATATTGGCAATCACCTGCATAATGCTAGAATATTCTCTCCTCAAATAACTATCCAACAGCCTGCGGTACTCAGTACACTTAAAAGTTCACTCCTCCTGCAATAAATACACCCTCACACTCGTCTCCCCAAGCTGACAATATAACCTCTCAGAAAAATTCTCATTTGCAAAACTCCAGCCGATCAATAGACTTCCAGCCATCAAAGGAAGAATTATCCTTTTCAAATCTCTCATCTTCTAGCAGTGAAAAGTTAAAATTAAGCTCAGATTTTTAATATTTCTTGTTTTGTACGCAACCAAAAATATTGCTCAGCCATTTTACCTGTCTTGATCGCATATTCAAGATCAATCAACAGTTGAAAAAAACTGACTAAAAACCCCTGATTTTTCTGAAGCTGCGTAATATATTTTAGATTTTTATTAACAACAAAAGGATGCAACTTTGTCTGAGCAATAATCTCTTTCGCTGAAACAATCCCCTGCCCATACAAATCCAAAATCGTCAAATAAATCTTGAGCCCCCAAGTCAAAAGCCCAGAGACTTCATTCCAAGATTTACCATCTTCCTGCATTTTTTCTAGACTCTTGACAGCAAGCCTAGGATCACTCCACAGATGATCAAAAATCTCAAATGCATCTCATTCAACCAATCAAAAACAATACTGATGAATAGCATCAATAGAAACCTGAGTCTCTCACCTTGTCTGTAGTCAGATTTTTAATTTTTCAATCTCATTCTCTAGGCGATACATATCGTTTCACACCTTGAGCAAAAGCATATCCACCTCAGGTTCTCCAATCTGAAATCCAACCAACTGCTCTCTAATAAATCCCTTCAACTGAGATTCCTTATAAGGAGCAAATTCCTTGAGTTGAAGCTGTTCACTAAACCACTTAAAGGCTTTTGTCCTCTTATCTGGCTTATAAGAGACTAAAATCAGAATCGTATCACTGGTTAACAGGCTCATATTTTGCTGAAAATCCTCAAGAAATTTATCAATTTTATCAGCCATAAGCGAATTATTTTCATAAGTATCCCTAGGAACTCCATAGAGAACTACCATTTTTTTGCTTACAAAAAGACTTCCAGCATAAAGTAGTTGCTTAATCTCTCATAGATCCCAGTTTTGTCCAGTAAACTCAAAAAGCGTATCTGCTCAATATTTCTCTTGAAATCAGATTTTTCGTTTTTCGAGTTCCTTATTGAGCGTATAGGTATTTTCTCAACAAAATAAGAAAGCTGAATTGAGCATACGACTCCCTAGAGATAAAACAAGCTTTAGTATATGAATAGTCTAAAACTTTTCAAGCAGAAAAGATAAGTACGAAAGAAGTCTGATTTCAGGTTTTTTTTCTCTCCTTTTCCTCTTCCTACTCAGTTAATATTTCTATCGAATCCTCCTCTTGACATTCTACCGTAAATAAATATAATAGACGAGTCAATGAGATCGTTAACAACTATGTTTAAAAATCCTACTTTAGCATATTGAGCTAAGGTGCCTACATATACGTCTTTTGCTTCCATTTGTGATTACAAGACAAAAGAGGAGAAAATCATTACTAACTTAATTAAATCTTTATTTTATGAAACAGGGAGAAATTATATCTATCTGGAATATGAGACCGAACTTCTTTCATGATCTCTTTTCTTTCACGCTTGATAAGTCACGCCGTGTCTCTCAGAGCTTAGAGAAAGCCTCTATACAAATTACTAAGAGGGAACGAGACTTCCTAGGTAATTATGGCATTGATATCCTATCTTTTTTAGTTAAAGTAGAAGATATGCATATGGAGCCAACTCCAGAAAAGAGGGAACAACTCCAAGATGAATGTTTTGAGGAGCTTGAAAAGATTAGGAAGATCTTCCGGAATAAGGAATAAACCTCATTGACAAAGTACTCCACAACTTGTGATGTGGAAAGGGATATGAGTATGCCCAATAATAAAATTACTCGTATATAATCCTTTGGTTTTCCCAAGGGATTTTTCTTTTCTCTTGACTTTTTAATATAAATAAGTATGATCACTATATCAATGAGATCGTTAACAACTATAGTTAAAAAAACCTACCTTAGTATTGATCTTTGGTATCTACATATACGTCTTTTGCTTCCATTTGTGATTACAAGACAAAAGAAGAAAAATCATTGCTTAACTTAAATCTTTATTTTATGAAACAAAGAGAAGACACGGATATCTTAGAAATAAAACTAAATATCCTTCATAAACTGTTTGCTTTTATCTATAATAGTAAAACAGCAGAAGAGAAACTATCCGAAGTTACTAAGGAGGAAAAGGACCTCTTAGTCAGTCATAATGTTGATCTTCTAGCCTTTCTTGCTAAAATAGAAGATATGCATAATGAAGGCTCCTCAGAACTTGAGGCGTTACTCAGACAGGAATGTCTTGAAGAACTAGCAAAAATCAGAGACATCATTCTAAATAAGGAATAAATCTCATTGATAAAGTATTCCACAACTTGTGATGTGGAAAGGGATATGAGTATGCCTAATAGTAAAATTACTCGCATATAATCCTTTGGTTTTCTCAAGGGATTTTTCTTTTCCCCTTGACATTCTATAGAAAAAAGTATATTATTTATCCCGTAAATAAATAAAAATAGTAAAACTATGAAAAGAAAAATTTTAAGCAGAGTTATATTGAGCTTTTTAACATGTTTCCTTATTCCATCGGCTCTAATTCCGGTGGTTCTCGGATTAGAAGTTCGCATCGAAGATCCTTTGTTTTGGCTGATGCTGATCGTGGGACCAATGATTATGGTAGGTCTTCTCGTCCTATTCATAAAGCTCTTACCAAAGCGTTTGAGTATTCCTCACAAAATCTTATTTGCTATAGGGTATTTATTTATGCTTAATATCATAGCCTTTCAGGCAGAAGATCTATGGAAATCCATAGCGACAGGTATTTTTCTAGGAGGCAGTATGGCGGTGATTTTTGTTTGTTTTTGTGAACTGCCTCCAGAAAATATCTGATAAAAAAGAAAGCTAGAAGACAGGCTTCTAGCTTTTTTCAGTTTCTAGAGAGGAAAGCACAAGCAGGAGATCCCTCATTAAAGAAAGGAAAACTCGAAAATATAAATCGCTTGACATTCAAGGCGGGAAAACTATCATAGGAAACTCATAAACCAATAAAATAAGTTGTTATGAAAAAAATCTCCACGAAAAAGCTCGTTTTGGGGTCTTTTTCGCTCGCTATGGCTATGCCATCGGTCACGGTACTATCAGTGGTGCAACTAGGAATTAAACCTTTGGGCACTGTGTTTTGGGTGCTTACCGCTTTAACACTCTCAGCTGCTGCAATACTTTTTGCCATTACCAGCAATCTCCTGAAGAGGTATGCTGATGAGTCTGAGTAAATCTCATTACATCTGGAGCATCTTGATATACCTAATATGAAGAGAGCCTATACAGGTCTGTGATGAATGATGAAGGAATGGGGACAGGTATTTTTCTAGGAGGCAGCATGATAGGGATATATGTTTTTATGAGCTGCCTCCAGAGAAATCCTGAGGAAACAAGGAAAGCTAGAAGTTTCTCTTCAGGCTTTTTTTATTTTAGAAGAAAGAATGGATGAGAGTATGTGTCTATCAGCCAAGTAGAGGCTCTCCGGAAGCTGGGGAATATATTTATAGGAGTAAGAAATAAATAATTAAGCTTTAAGGAGCAAAAAAATCTTGACATTTTATATAAAAATATTATTATTTTGATTCAGTAATCAACAAAAATTAGTTTTTATGAAAAAAGAAGCCTTAACACAGGTCATTGTAAACTTCGTTTTGTGCTTTGTGCTACCGGCAGTTGCAATGCCTATCCTCTATGGCCTTAGAGGTCCAGAGGGATCTACCACATTTATAGCTCTATCACTAATAATAGTGGCATGCTATTCATGTTTGGTCGCTGTTTTTGTGAGTCTCACGCAGGATTCCCTCAGTAAGACAAAGCGCCCCCTCTTTATGTACCTATATATGGGTATCACAGCGGCACTATTCCTCGTCATCGGGGACTTAGTGAGATCTATCCTCGTAGGGGTAGCTCTAGGAATCATAACGGAGTCACTCCTCGTGTGGCAGACACGCAAAACTCCGGAGAAATCCTGAGATAACAGTAAAAAGCTAGAAGTCCCTCTTCTAGCTTTTCTTTTTTAGAGGAGGAATAGATAGAGAGAAATATATTTACCGGATGAGCAAGTTTTCTCAGGGAGCCAATAATAATCACCTCCTGACTCAAAACTAATAAGCTCTGAGAGTCAGACTTCTAAAACTCTTGACATTCTTTATAAAAACAGTATTATCTACCTCAGTAAACAAATAAAAATCAATGTCCTATGAAAAAAGAATTCTTAATAATACTCATTGCAAATTTTATTTTTTGCTTTGTGTTACCTTCGGTTGCATTACCCATCCTTTACAGTCTCACAGGTCCTACAGAAAATCCCAGGACCGTAGGGCTTCTCATGGTATCTGTAGTATGTTCAGCCACGATGGCCTTTACTTTTATGAGTATTTTACCAAGGACCCTCGAAGAGAAGCAGCAGGATAGATTTATCTCCCTGTATGTGGGTATGGCCATCACCATGATTCTCTTTGCCCGTAATATGGCGGTATCGCTCCTCGTAGGAGTAGTTCTGGGACTCGTAATGCTTGCACTCCTCTGGAGATATGCACACAAGCCTCCAGAAAAAAATTGAGGCAATAGTAAAAAGCTAGAAGTTATCCTTCTAGCTTTTTTGGTTGTGAGGGAAAGAAGGTTTTATTCAGATTTTTCTGGTGTTTTTCTCCCTTCGTCCTCCTATCCTATCGGCGAATGTAAACAAAAAGAAATCGGAGCTACATTTTGATTTGACTTTATAAAAGTAATATATATATATCAGGAAAAGTTAACTACTTTTTCTTTGTATTTTTACCTTATAATCAAAAGCAAAGATGGGAAGAACGTATGAACCTAAGAAAAAAAACATTGTAATTGAGATCTTTTGGATTCTCGTAGGAGTTGCCGTTGCGGTATTTGCTACCTACTTTATAGGAAGGAAATTTGGATGGATTCCAACAGACTTTCATCTTATCCTCATTGGAGCGATCTTTTTGGGGCTCGGTCTGTTGAATATTCTCCTCGGATCGAGAGAAACGCTTATTACTAGCGAGCAGGGGCTCACCGTAAAAAAGGGAAAGAAGGAAGAGCTCTACTCTTTTGATGAGTATGGATTTAGCTACAAGGTAGAAAGTGTAGACGGAAACACTGACTACTGGCTTTATGCTATCAAGCATGGAGATAACTATCCTACCAAGACGCTTGACTGTAACTATATTGGAGGAAAGGAGTTTTATGAGATCCTTGATGACTTGAAAATCTCTGGGAAATCTGCTCCAGCTCAAAAGCTTCACGCTGAGAAAAAGGCGTAGTCTCCTCATGGAGGAGACATTCGTTATCCCAGTTGAGGATAGCGGAATCATATCAGGTTTTTTATCTTTATAATCTGAATTATTATGCAGGGAAACTTCACTTTTTATATTCTTATCGCTTTGGTGGTAGGATATCTAGCATATTACTTTATCTGGAGGCAGAAGGAAGCAAAGAAGCTTCAAGAATGGCTCGATCAGCATCCAAACGCTGTGAAGGTCTACACAAAAGGAAAAATAAGTCTGATTGGTTCTGGGACATTGACGATCATCGATGTTGATGGAGAGCAGCCAAAGCAGTTTACTGAGGGGCTCAAGGGTGGATTTTATGTGCTCCCTGGGACGCACGTGGTTTACTCTCAGTATCAAAAGCAGAGAGCGTCTTTGGTATACAAGAGCGTAACGACAACCTACGATGCTACCAAGCAAGAAATCGAAGTCGAAGCTGGGAAAACATACCTCTACTCCTTTGATGAAAAGGAAGCTGAGTACAAGTTTGAAGAAATCGATGATCATCAGGCATAAAAACTGACTTTATCTGAGAAAACTTTCTCGGTATAAGATCAATTCCATATCTTTATGAAAAAGACATCCTTGTGAAAGGGCGTCTTTTTTTTGCTGTAAGGGGAAGTAGATTTTTATAGTCTTCTACTGGGATACTAAGATGGAAGTGGGAACTTCTGAGCAAATGCCTCGATCTGAAGATGCAAATCATGGAGCATATCAGGATTTTTTCTGTTTTTGATCGCCTGGTCGATAAAGTTCACGATCTGTACGGTATCCTGCTCCTTGACTCCTCTGGTCGTCATCGCTGGCATCCCAATCCTCAGACCAGAAGGTGCAAAAGCTGGACGCAGATCATTTGGAACAAGCGACTTTGAAACAGAAATTCCAACTTTATCAAGCACTTTTTCTACCTCTCCTCCGTCAAATTCCTCCTTTGAGAAATCTAGAAGCATCATATGATTATCCGTTCCTCCTGTCACAAGATCATATCCTAATGCAAGGAATTCATCAGCCATAGCCTTAGCATTTTTGAGCGTCTGCTGTGCATAATGAGAAAAATCAGAAGTCCGAACCTCTCAGAGAGCGACTGCGATCGCAGCGATAGTATTCATATGAGGTCCTCACTGCATTCCTGGGAAAACTGCACGATCAATCAACGTCGGAATATTCTCAATGCTGAATTCAGGCTTTTTTAATGGATTTCAAACAGTTCCCTTACTCAAGATAAGAGCTCATCTCGGACCACGAAGCGATTTATGAGTAGTAGTCATCATCGCATGAAATCCATAATCCAATGGATTTTTCAAAAGTCCCGCTGCAATAAACCCAGCAATATGAGACACATCAGCATAAGCAATAGCTCATACTTCATTTGCAATCTCAACAAATCTCTCATAATCGAGCTCTCTTGGATAAGCGCTAAATCATGCTAAAATCACCTTGGGATGAAACTCATGAGCGAGAGAACGGATCTGATCAAAATCAATACTCCCATCAGCTAAAGTCTGATACCCATGGAAGTTAAATACCTTTGAAATAAAAGTAACAGGAGCTCCGTGTGTCAAATGTCCCCCATACTTCATATCCATCCCTAAGATATGATCTCATGGCTCCATCACTGCACTATAGAAACAAAGATTTGCAGCAGCTCCAGAGAGCGCCTGAACATTTGCATGATCTGCTCTGAAAATCGCTTTTGCTCTATCAATCGCCAACTGCTCAAGCTGATCAGTATTTTCCTGCCCTCAGTAGTACCTTTTTCACGGAAACCCCTCAGCATATTTATTCGCAAAAACAGAAGACTGAACTTGCAAAACCTCTTTTGACTGATAGTTTTCACTCGCAATAAGCTCAATCCCCTCTTGCTGTCTCCTCTCTTCCTGAGAAATCAAGTCAAAAACCCTTTGTGCTGCATTTTCCATTTCTTTTTTCTGATTAGCAAGTAAAAAATCAGACTTTTCAGCCTTATATTTTGTTTAATTGTCGCAAATATTTAGATTGTAAGGATGTACTTTGTAGTTCTAACGATTGATGGAAGAAGTAAGAAAATCAAAAATAATTACTCCTCTACAATCAATTCTCACCAATCTCACTGCTGAAGCCCAGCAGCATTCCCCTCCTCTACATCAATATGCATATCCAAAGCGAAACGATCATCCACCCTAATTACCACCTCATCAAATACAAGTGCTCTGATTCCATTCGTCTTCACTTTCACGATTTGCCCATTATGAACTCAGAAATCCTGAGCATCAGCAACGCTCATATGAATATGTCTTTTCGCTACAATCAGTCCTTGCTTAAGTTCAACTTCTCCAGCTGGACCAATCAATGTAATACCAGCAGAACCTTCAAGATCACCAGATTCCCTAATTGGAGCTTGTGTTCCTAACTTAAAATTATCTCCCATCATAATTTCTACCTGAGAAAACTTTCTATAAGGTCCAAGGATTCTAACTTTTGAAAGCTCTCACTTAGGTCCTTTGATCGTTAAAGTTTCAGCACACGCATATTGTCCTGGTTGAGAAAGCTCTTTCATAGGAGTCAACTCATAATTTGAACCAAATAATGTATTCGCATCTGCTTGAGATAAATGCACATGCCTATTTGAAATTCCGATTGGTACTCTCATCAAAAAAAACATAAAAAAATAAAAAAGCTGATCTCAAGCATACTCAAATAAGCCTTATTTTCAAGATTTTTCATTAAAAAAGAAAAAGCTGAAATACTTCAGCCTTTTTTATTATTTCTTTGGAATCAAATCTAAGACAATCAACTCTGAACGCGAACCGAGCCTCATCGCTGGCCCCCAAGTCCCAATCCCTGAGCTCACAAAGAGCGAAGAAGTATCAAAACTATAAAGCCCTTTGATATATGGGAATGCCATTCTTACAAATAAAGTAAATGGAAAGAGCTGCCCATTATGCGTATGTCCAGCAACTTGAAGATTAACGCCATACTTCATTGCCACTTCAGGTCCAACAGGCTCATGCAAAACTAAAAGTTTCGGATATTCAGTCTCCCATTGTATATTTTTAAGTTTATGCGCCAAAAGATTCCTATTCTTCTGAGAATCACTTCCATTCATATCAGACAGTCCGAGAATCTCCCATCATCAAAGAATCAATTTCTGATCTGACAACATATGCAATTTCGTAGGCGAGAGAAGCGACCTCACATATGCATTCCCAGCATAAGCTTCATGATTTCCATACGTAAAAATAACCTCCTTATTGATCGTATTGAGCACATCAAAATCCCCAATATCAAATCCTCTTCCATCAATAAAATCTCAATTGATTACTACAAAATCGGCATCAATTTTATTAACCTTCTCAATAATACTATATAAGAAAGGTAAATCAGATTTTTTTGCGATATGAATATCTGACATATAGATAATCCTACTTGGAGCCTGGAGATTATCAACTGGAATCTGAATAGTCCTAATCACTGTACTATGCGCTGCCCACCAAGCATAAATCGAGAGCCCAACAACTGCAATCACAAAACTCCAACCTCAATACACTCCTCTAATAGAATACGGAGTCCAAGCCAAGAGTCCACCTTCAACTAACCAAAATACCGCTATCACCGACAAGGCAACCGTTAAAATTCCTAGCACAGCCATTGTTGCAGTTTCCCAGTAATCACCGACGGTCGACTTCGCATTTTGGTGAAAGATCAGGTATCCAAGGCACAAAACCACAATCGCTGCAGCAATCAGCAAAAACATCATTCTATCAAGCTCCTGCCCAAAAAACCAAACAACATTAGAAACTACAAAATTCATCAGCAAAATATAGATCAGCACAAACAGAATACCAATTATCGCCATCTTCAAAAAAAGAATTAAAAACAAAGAAAAAGTCTGAAATCATCAAACGAATCTCAGACTTCCTCTTTTCTAGATTATTTTCCGTGACATTTTTTATATTTTTTCCCACTTCCACATGGGCATGGATCATTAGGTCTTACCTTTCCTTCAGGATGCGTTACCTGAGGAGTCTCATCTGCCTCAAATACTTCCACATCATCATCAGATTCAAAAAGCTGACTTCTCTCATCGCTCTCCTGTACAAAAACTGGTTGAGATGGAGCCTGAGCTGGCAGATCATCAGTTGCTGAAGCTAAGATTTCCATTACCTTACCAGCACGATCCTCATCACTTGTAATATCAAGTGTTGCCTGTACCTGTTGCTGCTGGGCAAGTAAATCAAAGTCAATCTTCATAAGGTAAAGCGCAGTATTATTGATAATTGAAGAGATCAACTCTTGGAACTTTTCAAAAGACTCCTTTTTGTAGACTACAAGCGGATCCAACTGAGCATACGCCATAAGTCAGACTTTTTCTCTAAGATTCTGCATTTCATCAATGTGATTTACCCAGAGTTTATCTAAGAAATGAAGATGCACCTCTCTAAATACATCAAACAATACCTTCGTCTCAAGCTGACTAAATACTCTCGTAAAATATACATCGAATCTTTCAAGCAAAGCTGCCTTCAACCCTTCATAGTCAAGCTTAGCATATTCATAGTACTCAGCCTGTGTAAAGTTGAGTCCAAACTCCTTATTTAACACAACCAAGAGATCAGCTACAGATTGCCCTGTGATCTCAGCATTTGTAATCTGAGCAATAATAATATTCTTAGCTTCATTAACAAAAGCTTCCTTAAGATTTTCCACATATTGAATTCTCTTATTTTCATCATGCTCACTTTCAAGAATCTCATCTCTTGTCTTATAAATTCTCTTTCTCTGCTTGTCTACCACACTATCATAATCAAAAAGATGCTTTCTAATACCAAAATACCATCCTTCAATTTCCTTTTGTGCTCTCGTACTTACAGTGGTAAATTGTTTTTGAGTAAGTTCTAGACTCTCTCTATCCGCCTTTGAAAAGATCATAGAAACCAGAGACTGAATCCTCTCTCCTCCTGTCTTTCTCATCAAACTATCATCCAACGCCACAAAGAAAATCGAAACACCAGGATCTCACTGTCTTCCAGCTCTTCCTCTAAGCTGATTATCGATTCTTCTTGACTCATGCTTTTCTGTTCCTAGGATAAAGAGTCCAAAAAACAGATCTTTTTCAATACTTTCAGATTTCTCAGAAGTTTGTAGCGGACTAAAGCTTACTCTCGCATATGGCTGAGAATTTTCTTTTCTCTTCAAAGTTAGTTTTGCTGAAATTTTCATCTCAGGCAACTCAATCCCCTGCACAAGTCCATCTATCTGAGCATCACTCAGCCCAAGCTCTTTTTTCAAAGCATCAAGGAAAAGTCAATATTCAAGCTCAGAAAAAAGATTTCCAGAAATCTGATTTCAGTTTTTTACCTGCTTGAGAAAATAGCGCACATAATTTTCAGCCAGTCTCTCATTTAATCAATCCTCAAGCTTGATATCTGTACCACGACCAGCCATATTTGTAGCAACCACTACAGATTTATATTTTCCAGCATTAGCTACGATATTTGCCTCCTGCTCATGAAACTTAGCATTCAAAACATAATGCACAATCGCCTCTTGCTCAAGAATCCTAGAAACATATTCAGAAGTTGCGATATCCGCAGTACCGATCAAGATCGGCTGCCCCATATCGTGATAAAACTTAATGTAATCCTTCACAAATCTCCACTTAGTTGGCTGATTATAATAAACTTTATCATTCATATCCACTCTAAGCACCTTCCTATTCGTTGGCACAATCACTACCTCGAGATCATAGATCTTACTAAACTCTTCTCCCTCAGTAGAGGCAGTTCCAGTCATACCAGAAAGCTTTGCATATTGCTTAAAAAAGTTCTGATAAGTAATAGTCGCCATAGTTTGAGATTCTCTCTGAATTTGCACTCCTTCCTTCGCCTCAATCGCTTGATGAAGTCCCTCAGAGAATCTTCTACCAGGCATAGTACGACCAGTATGCTCATCTACGATCAAAACCTCACCATTGGAAATAATATAATCCTTATCTCTGATATATACAGCCTTTGCCTTAAGAGCATTTTCAATATGATGAATCTCCTCATATCCCATATCCTTGTAGATATTCTCAACCTTCAAAAGTTCCTCCAGTCTCGCAATACCTCTTCCAGAAAGCTGAGCAGTCTTGGTCTTTTCATCGATATAGTAATCTCAATCTTCCTCCTGTGGCTTCCCTCCATTATCAGTCAAAATCTCCTGAATAAACCCTTTTGAAACCTTCTTTTTTTCAGAACATGGCGTCAAAAAGTTCACCATCTGTGCATAATAAGTATATTTTTCTGTGGGTTCTTCTCTTGGCTGAGAAATAATTAACGGAGTTCTCGCCTCATCTATCAAAATACTATCGATCTCATCTACAATCGCATAATTCAAAGGTCTCCAAGTCAGACTTCTTTCATCTAATGATTTTACAAGATTATCTCTCAGATAATCAAATCCAAGCTCAGAATTTTCAACATAAGTAATATCTCTAGAATACTGCTCTCTTCTCACTGAAAGTGGAGTAGACTTCACAACAGATCAAACACTGAGCCCAAGCCAGTTATATACGTGAGCCATCCATTCAGCATCACGAGAAGCGAGATAATCATTTACAGTTACAACATGGACTCCCTTTCCTGAAAGCGCATTAAGATACACTGGAGCTACTGCAACCAAAGTCTTTCCTTCTCCAGTCTTCATCTCAGCAATCTTCCCTTGATGCAAAATAATTCCTCCAATAAACTGAACATCATATGGGACCATATTCCAAGTTAGTTCCTGTCCTTTTACCTTACATGTGGTTCCAACGAGCCTTTTACAAGCCTGTTTCACCACAGCAAACGCCTCAGGCAACAAACTATCCAAGCTTGCACCATCTTGGATTCTCTGCTTAAATTCATTGGTCTTATCTTGTATTTCCTGATCTGTTAAACTATCATATTGTGCATACAAAAATTGAATTTCTTTAATTATCGGCAAAATTTTATCAATTTGTTTTTGATTATAATCTCAACCAATCAAACTGAGAAACCAGTTAAACATTGTTTTTTCAAAGCAAAAAATAAAATCTGACTTTGCATTCAGCAAACAAACTATAGCGATTTATTTACTGAAAGCAAACAAAAAAAGCGAAAAATCAGATTTCTCACTTTTTTTAAGAGCATACTATAGAGGATATTTCACCGAAAACACATTTTACAAAAGAGGCTCTCCTTCGAGTTTAAAGACCATTCACTTAGTAATACGAACTGGGAGCAGCATTCAAATTTCAAGATTTTCAGTTTTAGGACTTGATTTTAAAATAATCTGCTTCATATTATCGGTATATCCAAAAATATCTCAGTTTTCAGCAATTTCATTGACGATCATGGTTCTCTCTGCTCAGACTTCAAGTTGGTTATTCTCATCAGAAATACGATACAACAGATCATTAAGCTGACTTCGTCTCTGATGTTTTACCTTGTATGGGATCTCATCTGGATACTTTCTATCTGCAAAAGTCCCCGGACGATTACTATAAATTCACATATAAATCATATCAAAACGCGCATATTCAGTCAGTTTTAAGGTTTCTTGAAAATCCTCCTCTGTCTCTGATGGGAATCAAAGAATAATATCAGTTGTGATAGAGATTGGTCTCTTGAGCGAACGAATCTTATCAATAAAAGTATAGCACTGCTCTGCTGAATATCCACGGAACATTTTTTTGAGCACAGCATTTGATCCTGACTGAAACGGAATATGAATGTGTGGACACAGCTTTGGTTCAGTCTCATGAAGAGCCAAGAGTTCATCAGAATAATACGTCGGATACGGAGAAGTGTATCTGAGCCACTCCAAACCTTCTAACTTGAGGACCTCCTTTACAATAGTCAAGAAATCTGGATGCTTATTCACGATCTGCCCCAAAAGAACAATCTCCTTAACTCCGTTAGCGAGGTGAATCTTTGCCTCTTTAACGATCTGCTCAACAGGGAACCATCTCTCCAATCCTCTAGCAAAAGGCACAATACAATAAGCACAAAACTGATTACATCCAGTTGAAATCGGGATATAAGCGGTCTTATTATGAGCATTCATACTTGAGTTGATTCCCTCTGGAACAATTGTTGAATATTCATTTGTTAATTCTCTGTCATAACGGACTTCGTATCCGAGCTTCTGAAGCATCAATGGCAAAAATCCCGTATCATCAATACGGAAAAAGAGTTCAATATTTTTCCACTTTTGAGACAAATTATGAAAAAGTGGATTAAAACTATGATTGATTCCAACAAGTTCACCTTTATCAGATTTTTTAAGATTTTTTACCTCCTCAGAGGTCAATCCTACAATCTTTGGCTCTTTTGTCAGAATAACTCCTCAGAAATTCCCCGTTTTAAGATTTTCTGGAAGTTTTTTGCCAGTCATAATTTTCTGATTTCTCATATTATGCTGAATCATACATCCCGTGATCCAAACTTTTTTATCCAATGGGATTTCTTTAAGCTTTCCAGTCACTTTATCCTCAGATTTTTGGCGAACAGAGCAAGTATCAAAGATCACAATATCTGCCTCTTCTACTGTCTCTACTGGCGTAAATCAACAATTTTTCAAAACTGATTTTACCCTGGCAGTATCAGCATAATTCATCTGACATCAGAGCGTAATCACCGTAAACTTCATCATCTGTGATCAATATAAAATAAGATAATTTCTAGTATTCAAAAAAGTCGCATTCCCATAGATCAAAAAAATCTGATCTTAATGTGACTTTTATTTAATATAATTATAAGCTTTAATTTTGGAGGTGCGGAGAATTGAACTCCGGTCTAAAAGGCATACCCACTGAACTCTACCATTATAGTCAGCTTTTTAACCTGATTTTTTAACCTTATGCTGAGAGGGAGAAGGAGAAAAGTAACAAACTCAATTCTTCAATTTTTTCAGCACAAGGTTTTGGTTTCCTGCTCAAATCGGCCTTGCTCCTAGCAGGAGTCAGTAGTCAAGGTTAGTTTTAACTGGCTTGAAAGATTACTAAGCGTAAGCCTTTACAAGTTCAGCTCTCTTAAGAAGAGATTTTCATGCGTTAGCATTTTTGGTTTGATTGGGTTTAGGCTCTGTCAATCATCGAGCAATGGCTATCACTAGGTACGGATTCCTCTCATCAAATCCAAAGTCACCCCCATAGTCTTCAAAGTATAGCGAAAATCCTCACCTTTTGCAAGAGAAAAAAAATCGTTTTCACCCTAGCTCGGATCGCCGCAACTTCACCTCGCGATGAGAGTTACAAAAATCTTCTCACAAGTCAAAAAAACTGACTCCATCACTGAAATCAGTTTTTTCTCTTTTATTCACATACTTTCTAGTATCCAAACATATTTCTATAGTTTTCTCCAACAGGAAGCAATCTACCAATAATCACATTCGCTTTAAGGTCTGAAAGATTATCAATCGCTCCTCTAAGAGATGCTCCAACCATCACTCTAATAGTTTCCTGGAATGAAGCAGCTGAGAGCCAAGAGTCAGTTTCCTTAGCAACAGTAGTAAGTCCAAGCGCAACTCTCTTTCCGCTTGAAGGCCTTTTTCCTTGAGCTTCAAGTTCTGAGTTCACCTTGATATATTCCTCATACTTTACATAAGTACCAGGGATAAAACTTGAATCTCCTCCATCTTCAATAAAGACTTTTGAGAAGAGCTGTTTTACCACTACCTCAATATGCTTATCATTAAGGTCTTGTCCTTGAGAAGCATATACTCTCTTTGCCTCACTAATGATATATCTCTGCGCATGAATATCTCAAACAATATTCTTATATTCCATGATATCCAATGCTCCTGTAGTCAAGATTTCCCCCTTATAGACTCTCTCTCCAACCTTAGTCTTCTTTGGAGTAAGTCCAATAAGTGATTTAGAGAATACCTCCTCTACTCCAAGCGTGATATAATCTTCATTAACTTCAAGAACCTTACCTGCTTCCTTAGTCTTAAGCTTACTTGCTCATTTAGAGGCATAGTTAGCTCCCTTAGCAAGTACCTCTCCTTTCTTTACTATCACTTCATAACCATCTTTGATCAAATATGATTTTTTCTGAACATCAGCAGTAATTCTGATTTTTCCAAACTTTCCTCCTTCCTGAGTTTCTTCAAACGAAAGCACTCCATCAAAAGGACTCACGATAGCTGGATTTTTTGGAGCTCTCACTTCAAAGAGCTGCTTAACTCTATCAATACCAGACGCCTCAGATGCACCAGCAACTCCTCCATCATGGAAGGTATCAAGTGTCAACTGAGTAGAAGGTTCTCCAATAGATTGTGCAGCAATTACTCCAACAGGAACTCAGATTTCTACCATATTTCTTGTTGCAAGATCCATTCCATAACACTTCTGACATACACCACTCACGCAGTGACAAGTCAATGGACTTCTTACACTAACCATCTTGATATTTGAAGTTTCAATAAGAACCAAAGCTGACTTATTAATCATCTCTCCAGCCTTAAGGATAACTACTCCATTATCATCAATGATATCTTCTGCAGCAGTTCTACCATAAATCAAGCTTGAAAACTTCTCTCCTTTGAGTTCAGCTTCATCCTTTGAGAAAATGATATATTCACTTGATCCACAATCTTCTTCTCTCACGATCACTTCCTGAGAAGCATCACAGAGCTTTCTAGTAAGGTATCCAGATTCCGCAGTTCTAAGCGCAGTATCGGCCTTTCCCTTACGTCCAGAGTGGGCAGAAATAAAGTATTCAATAGGTTTTAGCCCTTCAACAAATGATGACTTAATAGGCAACTCGATAATTTCTCCCTTCGGATTTACTACCAGTCCCTTCATACCTGAGATCTGAGTCAAGTGAGTCTGAGAACCTCTCGCTCCAGAGTCAATCATCGTATAGAGGTTATTACCTGCACCAATGATTGATTTCAGATTTCATTCTACTGTCTTCTTTACATCAGTCCAGATCTTAACAACCAATCTGTGTTTCTCTTCCTCAGAGAAGAATCCTTTGTAGTAGTACTTCAAGACTTCATTATTCTGAACATCTCCTCCTCTCAAGATTTCTTCCTTCTCTTTTGGAACCTTCATATCCAAGATATTGATTGATGTCGCAGCAATAGTTGAATACTTAAATCCATAGTTTTTGATAGCATCAGCTACTTTTACAGTAGTTTCCATATCATATCTATCAAATACATCAGAAAGCAATCTCTTAAGATCTTTGTTACCCATCTTCTTATTTACAAATGGATAATCCGCTGGCAAAATAGAGTTGAAAATCACTCTACCAACTGTTGTTTCTACGATATCAGATCCATCAAGCACGATTACCTTATCCTTAAGAGTTACCTGCTTATTATTAAACGCATCAAGTACCGCATCAAAACTTCCATATCTCGCTACTGGATGAATCTTTTCCTTCCATTCATCTTCAGTATTATAGTCTGGATATTTTGGATCAAATGCATCAGTCAAAAAGTAGATTCCAAGTACCATATCCTGAGAGTGTGTAATAGTCGGATCTCCAGAACCTGGCTTGATAATATTCTTATCAGCTGCGATCAATTCTCTTGCCTCTTTCTGAGCTTCATCTGAAATAGGCAAATGAACCGCCATCTGATCTCCATCGAAATCGGCATTAAACGCAGGACACACAAGAGGATGAAGTCTGATTGTCTTTCCAGGCATCAACTTGATTTTGAAAGCTTCAATAGAAAGTCTATGAAGTGTTGGCGCACGGTTAAGCAACACATACTTATCCTTAATTACTTCTTCCAAAAACTTAAGCGCAATAGGATTTCCCTCTTTAATCAACTTTTCAGCCTGTTTTGGAGTATATACGATCTTCTTTTCAATAAGCTTTCCAATAATAAACGGAGTAAACATCTTTACTGCGATATAGATTGGAAGTCCACATTCATTCAGATTCAAGCTAGGACCTACAGTAATAATAGATCTTCCTGAATAGTCAACTCTCTTTCCAAGCAAGTTCTTTCTGAAAACTCACTCCTTACCTGAAAGCATATCAGAGATTGACTTGAAAACTTTGATTCCAGCACCAGCCTTTCCTGCAGAATTCTTCTCTCCAACCAAAAGATTATTGATAGATTCTTGAAGAAGTCTGATTTCATTCTTTTTTACGATATCAGGCATTCCAACTTGAATCATTTTCTTAAGTCTGATATTTCTCATCAGAACTCTTCTATAGAAAAGATTCACATCAGATGAAGCAAATCTTCCTCCATCAAGCTGAACTACTGGTCTAATATCAGGTGGGATCACAGGAAGTTTTCTCACGATCATATTTTCTGGCTTTACTCCTGAGACATATAGATTGATCAAAAGTTTGATCAAACTCATCATCTTCTTTTTCTGATCAGCAGATCTAATAGTTGGGAATTCCTTTACTCTCTTTTTTATCTCCTTTTCTACATCAATAGACTGAAGCATCTTGAGGATTCCTTCTGGACCTGATGCAAATGAGATCAAGCTTCCAAATTGATAGAAAATATTTCTATAATCTGATTCCAAAATAGTCGCTCCAAACTTCAAATCAGCTACGATTGATCTAATTCTATTAAACTCAGCTTCAATAGATTGCTGATTCTCTTCATATAGCTTTTTTGCCTCAGCGAGTTTCTTAGGCTCTTTCTGAGCTGATGATTCCTTTTTGTAAAGTTCATCAAGGTCCTTCATTGTTGATTCATAATCACTTGCGATTTTCTCCTTGATCTTTTCTCTAGTCTCATCAGTAATATCTTTTACTACCACATATTTCACATATGTCAGGATTTTATCAATTTCATTAGCTGAAAGCTGAAGAAGTTGATGGATACCTCCAGATGGAGATTTCTTATACCACTCATGAACTACAGGAGAAGCGAGGTCAATATGCCCCATTCTCGTTCTTCTTTCTCTTGAAGAAGCTACTTCTACACCACATCTTTCACATACAATTCCCTTATATCTTACTCCCTTATACTTTCCACAACTACATTCAAAATTCTTCACAGGACCAAAGATAGACTCACAAAAAAGTCCACCTTGCTTTGGTTTTCCTGTCCTATAGTTAACGGTATCTGGATTATCCACTACTCCACGAGACCATTTTTCAACTTCCTCCATTGAAGCGAGTGTCACCATCAATCCGTCAAATTTTATTTTATTCATTGAAATTACTGCATAGGATATAAAAATCTGATTTTTCTTACTCTATTTGCCCAAAATCTTCTAAGTCCTCAACCACTTTACCAATCATTTCTCCCTTTGATTCTACTTCATCCTCATCTTCATCTAAAGATTTAGTAAGCTCCTGTTCAAGTGAAGCAGTCATGATTCCAGAGAGTCCAAGACTCTTGATCTTGTCCATTCTTTCTTCATAGATTCTTTCCATTTCATCACTTGTCAAAGAAACGATATTCTGACCAAGTCCCTTGAAAAGATAGGTCAACAAGTTGAAAGACTCAGGCAATCCTCAGATTTTTGGCTTCTGAGACTTGATAATAGATTCATAGAGTTTATTTCTACCTACAACATCATCAGATTTCACAGTAAGCATTTCTTGAAGAGTATATACTGCAGAATATGCTTCCAAAGCCCACACTTCCATCTCTCCAAATCTCTGTCCTCCTTGTCTTGACTTTCCTCCAAGCGGTTGCTGAGTAATAAGTGAGTAAGGACCTACAGATCTAGCATGGATCTTATCCTCAACCATATGCACAAGCTTCAAAATATGCATATATCCAACAGTAACCTGCTGAGCATAAGGTTCTCCAGTTTCTCCATCATAAAGTGTAGTTCTAAGCTTATCTTCAAGACCAGCTTTTTTTGCAAGCTCAACGATATCATCTACACCAATTCCACCAAAGGTTGGAACCGCAAATTTCACACCAAGCTCCTTAGCAATAAGTCCCAACTGAGACTCAAAAAGCTGACCAAGGTTCATACGAGAAATTACTCAAAGTGAGTTCAAAACAACATCAATTGGCTTTCCATCAGCTGAGTATGGCATATTTTCTTCTGGAACCACAGTCGCAACAATACCCTTATTTCCGTGCTTTCCAGCAAGTTTATCTCAGATTTCAATCTTTCTTGTAGAAGCAACATATACTTTGATCTTCTTTCTAACTCCCGCCATAAGGTTATCTCCCTTCTTTGAATCAAGAATTACCACTTCTACAACTTTTCCTTCACTACCAGATGGCATATAAAGAGAAGTATCTTTTACATTCTTTGACTTATCTCCAAAGATCGCCTGAATAAGCTTTTCTTCTGGAGTAAGTTCTCCTTCTCCCTTTGGAGTAATCTTTCCAATCAAAAGATCTCCACCTTTCACGATAGCTCCGATTCTAATGATACCATCCTCATCAAGGTTTGTAAGTTTAGACATTGCAACACCTGGGATATCATTTGTTGTCTCTTCAGGGCCAAGCTTAGTTTCCGCAACCTCAATTTCGTATTCACTGATAATCACTGAAGTAAGCTCATCATCCTTCACCAATCTTTGAGAAACAACGATCGCATCTTCATAGTTATATCCTTTCCATGGCATAAACGCAACTCTAAGCGATTTTCCAAGAGCGATTTCTCCATTTACAGAACATGGCCCCTCGGCCAAAAGATCACCTTTTTGTACCTTCTGTCCTAAAGAAACACAAGGAACCTGATTCAAACAACTCTTTGAATTTGATCTCGCGAAAGTAATAAGTCTGTATTCTTTAATTCCTTCCTTATATTTTACCTTTACAAGTCCTCCATCAACATACACAACTTCTCCATCTCATTCAGCCTTAATCACTGCATGAGACATCTTCATAATATCACTTTCAAGTCCAGTTCCCACCAATGGAGCATCATTCTTCAACAATGGTAGAGCCTGTCTCTGCTGGTTTGTCGCTACAGAAGCACGCACCGCATCGTTATGATCTACAAATGGAATCAATGAAGTATTAGGAGAAAAAATCTGAGCCAAATTCACATCCATATGTGTTACATCATTGATATGGAAACTTCTCATCTCACCAAAATGCCTCGCAGCAACTCTAGTGTTCAAAATATTATTATGCTCATCCAATGAAGCAGTCGCATCCGCGATAATCACTCTTTCATCCATTTCTGGAGAGATATAATCAACTTCACCAGTCAAGAACGGCTTTACAGCAACAGGCTTCTTGATCTTTCCATAAAACTTTTCAATTTTCTTTGCAGTATCAGTATCAATAAGCTCATTTTCCTTGATAATAACCTTATTTGTAGGATTTCCCTTTGCATCAAGCTCAAAAATATCACGATGAGCGATTCTTCCAGTCAACGCTTCAACACTTGGATCTACTTCACGAAGTACCTTCAAAGCTGGCGTTTCCAAAAATCCTTCATCATTAATTCTACTATAGAGTGACTGATAGATTACAAGTCCAATATTCTGTCCTTCTGGAGTTTCGATCGGACAAATTCTACCATAGTGAGATGGGTGTACATCTCTCACCTCAAACTTAGCTGTCTCTTTCTTAAGTCCTCCAGGACCAAGAGCAGTAATTCTTCTCTTATGTTCAATTTCTGAAAGTGGATTAATCTGATCCAAAAATTGAGAAAGCTGAGATGTTGCAAAGAATGATTTAATCGAATTATCAATCATTTTAAAGTTCACCAAATCAGTAATCTTCAATGGATTTTCCATATTCAAAACTGAAAGTTTTCCTCTTACACTCTTTACAAATTTTCTCATCACAGGCTGAATATGAGAGTACAAAATTTCTCCCATAGTTCTCACTCTTTTATTTGAAAGATGATCAGCATCATCTACATAATATCCTTTTTTATGATTACAAAGATCCAAAAGATACTTTATAGCCTGAATCATATCTTCTCCATCAAAGATATTTGCTTCATCTCCCTTAAGTGGCTTTTTAAGATTCAATTTTGCATTGATCTTTCTTCTAGCAATGCTTCCCATATAAATTCTCTCTGGAAGCAAAAATTGCCCCTTAATATAATCCAAAGCTGATTGAGCATCAATAAGTTCCCCTGGTCTAAGCTTAGCATAAATAAACTCAGCAGCAGATACCGCATCTACAGTAGTATCCTTCTTCAAAGTAATATCAATAAAGTCTACATCTTCAGCATCAGCTTGCCCATCAAATGCAGCTCTAATACTCTCATCAGTTTCCAATCCAAATACTCTCAAAAGTGAAGTAATAGGGAACTTTCTTGACTTATTGATTCTTGCTACAACATTTCCTGTTTTTTCAACACTCACCTCAAGCCAAGGTCCATTTTCAGGGATCAACTTAAATGAATACCAAAAATCCTTCTTTCCATAGAAGATTCCATATGATCTAATAATCTGAGAAATAATCACTCTCTCAACTCCATTAATAATATATGAAGCAGATGGAGTCATCAAAGGCAAAATACCAATATTCGCTCTTTTATTAAAAAGAACTTTTTCAGCACTCTTTTTACCTCCTTCTTCCTCAACCTTTTCAACGAGTTTTACCTTTGCAGTAATAATTCCTCCATAAGTAAGCTCCTTTTTCTTACATACATCAACAGTTTCAATTGGCTCAGAAACTTTTACATCAGAGATCGTGATATACATTTTTTCACCTGCAATATCCCAAATTTTCTCGATATCAGTAAAGAGCTTATTAAGGTAGATATTGATGAAATCATCATACCCCTTTTTCTGAAGTTCCAAAAGATCAGGTAGTTCCCCATGAGTTTTTGGCATTGTCAAAAAGATTCTACCATCTCTCTGATAATAGTCCTTAAATAGGTTTTCTACCTTTGCATTTACAGCAGTTTTTAGTTGCTCTTTTACCTCAGTTTTCACTTTTTTACTTACAACAGAAGAAGACTTACTTGTTTTAGCAGCCTTCGTGTCTGAGGTTTGTTTTTTATTTACCATATTCGTACAAATCAATAGAAAATAAACAAAATAGGCATACTTCCTACCCTATTAACCTCTTTTTTCTAAATATAAACACTCAAGAATTTCTTTACAAAGAACACATCCATTACAAAAAAATAAAAACCAGATTTTTTATCTTTTTCTCTCAGAAACTCCCAAACATTTTTACAAAAAAAAGTTCAAAAGACAGAAATTACTTCTGTCTCTGAACTGTTAATTGATGTCTTCCTTTTGCTCTTCTCCTTGCGAGCACTCTTCTACCAGTCCATGATGCCATTCTCTCTCTAAATCCGTGAGTTCTTATTCTCTTTGTCCACTGGTATTTTCTGATTCTTCTTAATTTACTAGCCATAAGAATGTGATATTAATGATATAAACTATCTGCTGATAAAGTTCAACAAACCTAGAGTTCTCGCTCTAATGATCTCCTGTCTAAGTTTCTTTTGAATCTTTACAGAGTTTCCAGTATAAAGCCTTGGCTTAATATCACCGAACCTTGTAAGATAATACTTCAAGATAGGAATTGACTTCCAGTTGATATACTTAGCATTTCTCTCATCAGCAAAGAAGGTAATCTTTTGACCAAATCTCTTATCTTTAATATCCTCAATTGCCTTATCAAATTCTGATTGAAGTTTTTCAAAGTGGAAGAACTTCTGTTCAGCAGTCATCTTATAGATTTCATATCTTACTACTGCCTGATTGTACAAAAGAGCAGCCTTAACATCCTTTACCTGCTCTGGAGCAAGTTCTAGAAGATATGAAACAAAGTAAGCCTTAGTATTTTTATCCTTAAGTTTGAAAGAAAGAGTTTGAATTCAGATTTCATCTTTTTCCTTCACAGTGAATTTTGCTTCTAGATCAGCCAAGAAAGCCTTTCTATCTGCCTCTGAGGTGTTTGCATTGAGCATAAGCACCAATTCGTAATGTTGCATAAAGTTGTGCAATAAACAAATAAAAGATTTAGATACTTTTTAATGCGCCGATTAGATCCGAGTATATTTTTCTACAGAAAAAAATCAAGAGATTTTACAAGTTTTTTAAGATGAAATATAGAAAATCACGTATTTTTGATGAGAAATCAAAGTCTTCATAAGCAAAAACTGTCTATTTTCCCAAAAAATTAAAAAAATCTGACCACAAAGAGCAATCAGATTTTTCATTGTATTTGACAGAAATTATACAGAGAATCTATAGAATTTAGTAATTTCAAATCCAGCAGGCAAAATTTCCTTTACCTTCTTTCCTCCATCTCTAATATATTCCTGTTCAAGAAGTACATTATCAGCAAATGCCTTATCTACTTTTCCTTTTACAATATTAGCGATCATATTTTCTGGCTTTCCAGCAGCCTTAAGTTCTTCTGTAAACTGAGCTTCAAGCTTAGCCTTTTCATCAGCTGGAACTTCATCAAAGCTAAGATAATCAGGATTGAGCGCAGCGATCTGAAGTGCCAACTCCTTTGCTACATTATCATCTCCGTTATGATATACAAGAGAAACTACCTTATCCCCTGGATGAGAATATGCATATACTTTACTTCCTGTTACATGAACACCACCAAGCTTAAGATTTTCTCCAGTAGTAGCAATTCCCTCAGCAATAAGGTTATTGATTTTTTCTACAACATCAGCAGGAAGATCATCTTGACTCTCTACATCACCACTAACAGTCTTCAAAACATCAAAAATTTTGTCAAAAAGCCCCAAGAAACTATCATTCTTTGCAACAAAGTCTGTTTCACAAAGAAGTTTTACAACATAAGTTCTGCTTCCATCATTGTGAGTCTTAATAAGACCCTCATTTGTCTCTCTGTCAGCCTTTTTACCTGCCTTTGCAATTCCTTTTTTTCTAAGGATTTCCTGAGCGAGCTCCAAATCACCATTTGCCTCTACAAGAGCATTTTTACAATCACCAAGTGGAGCAAAAGTAGCATCTCTCAATTGTTTTACTAAGCTAATATCAATTTGCATTATTATATAGTATAAAGATAAAATATAGACATGATTTTGCATTTAGCAATCAAAAAATACTTATACAGAAAAGAAGACTGAAATCAACAGTTTTTAATCAAGCAGATACTAATAAGTATAAGTTCTGATTGCCTCTAAAATATCCCTGTAAGACTGATAGTATTGATGACTCTTAGGAGTATTCTGCAAAGATGCCTCAAAACTTTTCTCTAGAGAAAGTAATGTTACTTTAATTTGATCACGAGGATACCCCTTTTCTCTAAAAACTGAGTTTAATATCCCCTGAATCATCTGCACTTTCTGATTATTCCCTTTCTCATCTCTAGGTAAAAACTCCGAACTTTCTTCTTTTTTTTCTCAACCTCAGAGAGAAGAAGATTCTATTTTCGTATCAATCACTACAAAAGCATCCATCATATTCCTTCCTGGTCCAGCTACATATCTCATATCATAAATCATTGCCTTTGTCCCTCAATTATCAAGCAAAATCGCATTATGACACTGGAAATGTGTAATAATATAGTCTGCCATTGAAGAAAATGTCTGTCCATTTACAAATCCCATAGTTATGAGTGAATTATCTAGATTTGAACAGATAAAAGACTTATTTCAGGCTTTTTTCTGTTTCGCATCATTATTGAGTTCCACATTTTCTTTAGCAAGATTAACTCCATTTTTTACCAACACTGGATTTGAAATTCCATTATAAATGGCATCAACCTCTGGATTCACCCATCCCCCGTTCTTTCGGTAAGCTTCGCCTCTTTTCTGTGTAGCCAAAGGCGCAACCTGACCATTCTCATCAAATCAGAACAATGCATCATACTGACCAACATCAACTCCCCACTTTGACATCAAGACCCCATTCGATTTTCTAACTTTGTCCGTACTATCTGCAAGTTCTCATTTACACCAATTGTAAGTCTTAGGACAGAAAAACGCCCCATTTATCGCATGACTACCTCAAACACTCTTCATCAAATCTTCCAAAGATCTAGGCGTTCATCAACGAGCCTCCACGGCAGGAACAACAATTTTATTTGTCCCATCCATCGGAACTTTCAAAACTTGGTAATCATTTGTCTTGAGATACTCTACATGGTCCGCATAACTCTGAGCTCCGCTCAAACCAATCATTCAAAACATGGCTATCAATAGATACTTTCGCTGTTTCATTGAGATATTAGTGAAAAAAGTAAAAATGAGCTATTCAAACACCTCATCGTATTGATGGTAATTGAATTAAGCATTTATACAGAGAGTATATCATTCTTAGCTGATAAAATCAAGATTAGATTTATAAGTTATCTCCTATCGGAACACTTTTTCTAAACAAGTAACGAGAAAATTAAAAAAAAGAAAAAAATCTGACTTAGTTCAGATTTCCTTTTTAGCAAAATGCAATTAACACACACCTAACACAAAGTTATTGATTTCACTGAGATTGGTCTGGAACCTGTGGCTGAGGTATCTGGACAGGAGCATCAAGAGAAATATCTCAATACACCCTCTTTTTGATATCAAAAAGAGAAAGAATCCATCCCCCAATATCCGCATAAAGGGTTTTCCACTTATTTTCCTGAGTTAGATTAGCGAGATACTGCCCTCTTCGTGCCTGCATAACAAATACAACATAAAGGATCAAGTTCCCTAACACAAAGAAAAAAGGTAACCACCCCAAAATTGGGATCCAGAAGATCATCAACCATACAAGAAGCAGCAACATATTCAGCGAATATCGACCAAGCACCTGCCTAAAATGGAAGTATTCATAAACTGTCAAATCCTCCTTGGCTGAAAAAAAGAGAACCCCCACCAAAAGGTAGGCAGTGATAACTCTCTTTCTTTCAGACGAACTAGGCAAATACATATTTTCTTGCATAGGTTTTTCAAAGAGGAAATAACAAATTAAGACAACAAGTAATTAAGTACAAAATCAATACTAGTATAGCTATTAATATTTGTCACTACCAATTCATTTTCAGGCCAATATCTAGAGAAGTTAGTACCAGCAATCACGATTGCTTCTAACTTTCCCTTAAGATTTTCTACCTCATCAATCAATGTAGAAAGCATAGTTCCATCTACAACGATCACAAGTTCTGGTCTTTTCTTAAGATTAGTAACTCCTTTATATACTTTATTAGCTCTATCAAAATTTCTCTTGTATACAAGTTGTTCTTTTTTAGTGAGGGCTGCATAAGCTTCACTCTCCATAAAGCTCGCCATTTCATTGATAGAATCAATTCTCTTCTTGAAGGTATCAAAGTTTGTCAAAAACCCTCCAGAAACCTTATAGTTAAGATATGATACTCCTGTCTTTTTAGCCAAAGCCTCAAGTTCAGCAGCGTACATTTTCTTTTCACATACTACCAAGATTTCCTTTCCAGCAGCTTTTGCCTTTTGAATAGTAGCTTTCGCATCCTCTAGTTGCTGAGCAACAGATTCAGGATTGATCACTACAACTCCATTAGTTACCTCAGACCAGTACTTGCTAGTCTTTGGATGAGCTTCATTTTTAAGTGTACCTATATGCGCTTGCGCCTCAACGATTTGATTAACAGATACTGTCATTCGTATAGGTAATAGGAAATATAAAACAGATCCTTGCAAATATTAAGTCTAATGGTCAAAGCGTAATCACTCCGCCACAAACCTACTATCCCAAGAATAGAACGAAATCAAAAATCTGATTTCTGTTATTTTTTTACTAAAAACTATTTAAAGTTAATAGTTGCTCCAGCTTCAGTAAGCTTAGTCTTCAAAGCTTCAGCTTCATCAGCCTTAGCATTTTCCTTAATGATAACTGGCGCTTTTTCTACAAGTTCTTTAGCAGCCTTAAGGTCAAGACCAAGAGCCTCTTTTACAACCTTAATTACAGCGATCTTCTGTTGACCAGCATCAGCCAATTCAACATTCATAGCATCTGAAGCTCCAGCATCAGCAGCAGCTCCACCAGCAGCAGCTCCTCCTGCAACAACCATAGCAGCAGCAGTTACTCCAAATTCTTCTTCCAAAGCCTTTACAAGTCCGTTAAGTTCAACAGCATTCATTTCTTTTACAAGATCAATAATCTGTTGTTGATTTTTAGTTAACTCCATTGTTTACAAAACATAATAAATAAAATGAGTTTTTAGATGTAATTGAATAGGAGAAAGCCTATTCAGCTTTTTTTGCGATTTGATCAACCACCGCAGCAAATGATTGTACTGGGTAATTGAAAAGGTATGCCAATTTTGACAAAAGTTCTTCCCTTGAAGGAATATTCGCAAGTTCTGTCACATAATCAGAATCATGCCACTTTTTGTCATACCAAGCTCCTAAGAACTTAATAGAAGCAGAAAGCTCCTTAGTTCCAGCAACCTGTTTTGCATACTTGTTAACAACCTTCATAGGAGCGTATTCATCATCATTTGCATAGAGGACAACTACAGACCCATCAAGATCACTTTCAGCTACGGCATCAAACCCAGCTTCCTTGAGAGCAAGTAAGAACAGCTTTTTTCTGACAACATTATATTTACCAGAAGCAGCAATAACCTCCTTTCTGATTTCAGTAGAGAGTGTTACAGGCAATCCAGATTGCTGAAGCACTACTACATTTTTTGCAGAAGTAAGATCTTGCACATACTGTTTTACTAACTCAACTTTTTTCTCTTTTGAGATTGTCATAGTAGAGTAAAACCTTGATATAAAAAATAACCCGTTGCCGGGGCTATCTCATTTTTTAGTCATCTTGAGATTTTATAAAATCCCAAAACTTCCATCAAGATAAGAATAACCTAGGTAGGATTTATCTTTTCTAAAGAAAAGTACCTACTGTCTTCGGCAAAGATAACTCCATATATACTCAATCAAAACAAAAAATCAAGTGATTTTTATTTTTTTGAGCTAGAGGAGAGAAAAAGAGAGGAATAATAGCAAAATCTCTATAAAAGAAGGAATAAAAAAATCAGATTTTATCTTCCTTTTTATCATTATTTACAACAATAGCATATATTTTCTAATATCATCTTGACATAAGATAGCATTTATATATAAGTATTCTGTATAAACAAAAACCATAAGGAATATGAACATCTTAGAAAACAAAATTTTTGGAATTAGGAATGTTCTGATGATGATTCATGCATTGAGAACACTTCAAAAAAAACGGTTTAATGTCGCAATGTTTATAGATGCGGATAATGTTACTCCGAGCCTAGTGCGATTTGCTATTGAGAAAGTAAATCAAGAATATGGCAAGGTTGTTATTAGAAACATCTATGGGAACTGGTCTAACAAATTTTTATTGGACACATGGAATCCCTCTATTAAGCAGTATCGTCTTACAAGGATTGATAACTATTCTCAGAGCAAAGGGAAAAACTCTACCGACATCTGTGTGACAATCGGTGCTATGGATATTCTCCATCAAAAGAAGGATATCGATATCTTTGTCCTAATCTCTAGTGATAGCGACTTTATCAATCTCGTTCATCGCTTGAGAGATGAGAGGAAACTTGTGATTGGCTATGGACATGATCCGAATATCAATACTCAGAAAGCTTATGATGAGTATTATATCGTGGATCGAGCAAAGCCTCAGACCATCATTAACCCACCGAAGGAAACTATTCACAGGGTAACCCTTGAAGAGGCTCCAAAACAAACACCTCAATCAGAACAAAAAAATCAGACTCTAGCTCCAGTCCAACCTCAAAATGGGGAGAAAAAAGCTGAACCTTCCTCTCCTCCAAAACAATCCTCTGAAAAATCAACAAAACCAACAGAAAAAAAAACTGAGGAAAGTACAGGATTTGGTGAACCGATGAGGGAGAAGTTTATCTCTGATCTTGTGGCTGCATACAATTGTGTATCAGCGAACTCTAATCTCGTTTCGATGAAATCTCTCTATGAACAATACAAAAAAATAGATAAGGTGATAACTTTCTTTTACTATAGTAAATTTGTAGAAGAAGTTAAGAATACTGGATATTTCCAGGTTATTCCTGATCCTACCACTGGAGAGATACATCTGAAATTAAAAAGTCCGTCAGTTTCCTGACGGATTTTTTCTATTTCACATTTCCCGTGGCAAATTCATATCAAATAATATCATGATTAGCATCAAAAATATACTTAGTCGTCTGTGGAGTCTCTAAAAAGTAAAGATACAAATACTTTCCTGCGATAAAAACTTTCATCTTCATATCTTCAGGTCCTCATCAAGTGTCACAATTTGCGAGGATAATGAGAGACTTTTCTCACTTTTGATAGAAAATATTACGGCAGTCATTAAGTATTCACTCAAATGGCAATACTCCTTGATTTACTTTCAGCAAAACAAGTGCTGTATCCAAATCATAACGAGAAAGTGCTTTCAAAAACTCGAGAATTTGATCAGTATTTTTCTTTGGATGTCGATAGTTATTTAGCAAAATCAGCTCATATTGCTCAGTTGGAGTCGAAGAAGTAAGAGAAGCCAGATGTACTCAGCTTTCATTCAAAAAATCGATCCTATCAGCGAGTAAATCCGCACTCAATCTCTCCGAACTCAGAGAATACCTATACTGCCCTCTAATTCCTGTCTGCCCCAAACTATCTGAATAAGAATGATCTCCATCTTGCTCAGCAGGGAAGGTAGGTATTTGAGCGTTATTTCCTATACCAGACAGGAGCGATACTGGCTTATTCACATAAGAAACCATGGTATCAAAAAGAAAGCTGAAGTTTGGAGGGAGCTGCTGCTCTGAATACATTTCATCATAGGAAGAGACTATTACCATCTGATTTGAAAAATAAGAGCGATAAACATAGTAGCCAATCACACTAACAATAAAAAGTAACAAAAGTCAGAGTTTTATTCCTTTTCTCATCGCCATTCCCTCTACCCAATAAAAACCGTTTTCTTCGCGCAAAAAAACGAATTATTCGATTTCCTTCGATCAGCAATCTTCTCTCCCTTTTTATCCAGATATGAAAGCTCCTCTACTACAAATCCAGAGGTCAACAAAAGCTCCTTAAGCTCAGCCAAGGCAAAAAGATGATAAAATCTGAATTCAGTCTTCTCCCCCTGCTTCCAAGGAACATAAATATCCCTCCAATCCTTCTTCCCTATTGAAAAAATTCGCATTAAGATTGAACGAGCAACTTGTTTTCGATAAGTCTTCATAAACCAACTTGAAAACGACCAATTGGTCATCAACAGGATTCCATCATACTTAAGAGTTTTATAACAGTTTTTGAGCAGGTTTCTCCTCTCCTCCACACTCGGCAAATGCTGAAAACTCGCACACGCAACAATCACATCATACTCCTCCTGTCCTGCATTTTGCATAAAAACGCTCATATCTTCACAGCTAAACACAGCCTCTGGATGATCCTTGCTCGCATAGGCAAGTAAGCCTTCTGACAAATCCACTCCATGATACTCAAAATCTCAGCTCCAATGCTCCTTAAGATAAGAAAGAAATCTCCCTCCTCCACATCCAAGTTCAAGAATCCTCGGCTTTTCAAGATTTAAACTTTTGATATAGTCCAAAAAATACTGACCATCAGTCCAATGTTTTTGCCTGGTCTGATAATATTTTTTCGCATTTTCAGTATAAAAGTGAGCAAGATCAGATTTTATCTTTTGCATAGTAGAGTGTTGAGAGTAAAGGTTTTTCCTTTTGATAGTGTTTTCATCCTTTTTTTCAAGAAGAAAGCTTCTCTCATCTGGAAGTATAAAGATATTATCATTTTCCATGCTGACTATGGTGACCCCATAAGTACAGAGTATGGACATATTGCAATGATTGTCTCTGCTTATGCTTCAGGCAAACAAATCAGATACAAGACGGTTGGTGCTAATAACCATGGGAAATTGAAATTGAAAGACGAATACAACTGTTCAAATGTTTCAATCTCTTCTCCAGCTAGAGCGCTTATTGTTGATAAGGTTAGTATCTACAGAAAGTGATTAAGTTCATTAAAAAAATGCCTAGGAGTTTTCTCCTAGGTATTTTTCATAAGATTTAATCCAAGTACGCTATCGTCATATTGAAGAGTGGATTACTATCATCATCTCAGAGATAGCTGTTATAGAGGACATATTTGGTTGGATGCTTCTTACTATACAAAATATCATAAGTTCGTGTTTGAAAGAAACCTAAATTTTGTGCTGGATAGGAGTATCAACAAATAGGACTATAAATATCAAGATCTACTTCTCAGTGCTGATCTGCAATCACCTGAGGCGTCAGTATCGCGTAGCGAACATTTTCATCATCCCCAGCTACACGAGGAGTCCCCGCTGAACCTCTCTCCTCTCGATATGCTCAAGTTTTTGGCACCACATTACAAATAGCTTTCCCAAAGAGGTAGGTTGGTGGCTGAGCTTCATCAAAGTCTCAAAGTCCATAGTCATAGTTGATTGCCTCTTGAATAGTGAGGTCGCTTTCCTTGTCTTTGAAAATATAGTTTGAATACCCATTTCCACCGATTATGATGTGATTGTTGATCCAGTGTCCAGAAAAAAGCTGAAATCTCTTCTCATTTTCAAGGTAATAATTCTTCCACTGTTCAATACCTCCTGTAAAATATTCTGTAGCACCTGTCGGCATATGAGCTATTAGCTTTACACAAAGCTCAGGAATAACCGCTGAAAAACCTGATTCAGCTTCATCTCGCTGAAGAGTAAAGTTCCCGCTTCAAGTGAGATTAGTATAATATTCCTTCCCTTTACAGTCAAAGTTTTGTGCGAGAGGTTCTGGTGCTTTAGGAGTGCTTGGCTCTTGAACTGGAGTTGTGCTACAACCAGCTAAGAAAACCACTCCTCAGAGTGCTAGAAAGCTTAAGTATTTCCTCATCATGCTAGTTATATACAAGGTAAAACACTATAGATATAGAAAATCTTCAGCAAAAGTCAAGCGAATGAAAAAAACTCTAGGAAACCCTAGAGGTTTTTTCTTAATTTTTTACATCAAAGATTTCTAGAGTCTCAAAGATATCTTTATCCCTTTTACGATACTCTCACGCAAAAAGAAGCTCTAATTCTTTTTGACTAAGAGGTCTTCCTAAAAAGTAATATTGATTATTCTTTCAAAGGACAGAGGAATAGGTTTCTTCATCGAAAAAGGCATCATAGGCTTTCCCTTTATGTAAGTTGGCTATATAATTTTCTGTTTTCTCGTGATTCTCATAAGATTGAATAATAATTTGACCTACTCATATAGAGTTTCGATCCATACCACTTATGGCCCCAGCATTTGGTATCCCGCCTTTTCGATCATAGGGGAGATTAAAAATAATATAGGTTTCTTGTATGCTAGCAGCCTCAGATGTTTGAGCTACCCCAATCTGCCCCCCTTTCCATGCTTTTCCAAGTTTTACCTGAAACCCATACACTTCATTTCTATAGATGAGGGAATCTCCCGTCTGTGTTACGATTGCTCCGCTATTCGCCTCCGTAATCACAACAATCGGAGTGGTATCTCCTGTCTGTGCAATTGCTCCACTCATCGCCTCCTGCTGAGCAACTCCTCCACTCAGGGTTTCCCCCTCCTGCAGCAAGATGCCGCAACCGCTCAGAGCTATACTACTAGCGATCAAAAACCAAAGTCAAACTTTCCTCATCTTCTTCTACCTAAGAATAAAAGTAGACTTGAAGATAAAGATTCTACAACAAAAGTCAAGTTAACGAAAAAGCCTCTAGGTTTTCCTAGAGGTTTTTTTATATGTAGAGTTAGAGTGGAATCTCACAAATCTTTACTTTATAGCTTCCAATAACAGTTTTTCCATCATCCTTGTCTCATAATGTAGAGAGAAGATCAGGATTTGATTTATAAGGTTCTACAAGACGTCCTTGAGTTAATCTCCTCAAAACTATTTTTTCTGGAGTGATTTGAGAGACTCTTCGATCTCACTCTTGTCTAATGTATCACTGAGAATTTTCTAAGATACTACCTTCTCCTTTGCTATAAAGCTTATCATTGATTACGAGATAATTTCTATAGGAATCTTCTCCGTAGGGTCTTGTACCAAAGATAAAGTAGTTCTCTCAAGATTCTCAGTATTCAGCAAGGTTCTTGAGTGATTTACAAAGCTTTGTTTGTCCGCAAAAGAATTCCTCTCGAGGTTCCCAGCGTTGTTGACAAAGAATCCCCGCACTTTCAATCAACTTCTTCTCAGGCAGTCAATGCCCCTTCATAAACTCAGCAAGTACTTTATATTCTCCTATCGGCTCCCAAAGTGATATTCCATCCTCTTTTGATTGACAAACTGGTCATTTAACTTGGTCGTCATCATCTCAGTTAAAAATCCCTTCATTAAAAATAGAGATCATTCCACACCTGCCCCCAAGCCCATCAGTTGATGAAAAGTAAATATCCCCTTGTTCATACTTACAGTTCACGGCTACCTTATCAATATCAATCGGCTCTCATTCTGCAAACGGTCTCACTTGAATAGGCGTACACTTCGGGAATTGAGACATAAGAGTTTCCCCAGTCAAAACTTCCTCCTCTTGAACAATCTCTCCACTCAATACCTCTCCACGCATCACTTCCCCACTCAACATCTTCTCCTCCTGCGGCAAAATTGAGCATGCACTCAAAACTATACTACCAACGACCAAAGACCAAAGTCAGATTTTCCTCATCTTCTTCTACCTAAGAATAAAAGCGAGCTTAAAGGTAAAGATTATACAACAAAAGTCAAGTTAATGCCCCTAGGTTGTCCCTAGAGTTTTTTTATTTTGATAGAATTATACTTAGATATTAAATACAATAAAATCCTTATATAAGATTCTATGAGGTCGATTTCCACAATCTTTCTCCTCAGAAGATTCAGTTCTCTGATAGGAAGTACAGACAAGATTTGGCAATCGCTTAGCCACCATTTCATGTCAAACATTAGTGACAATACTTTGGAAAAAATATTTTTCATTGAATCACAAAACCTCAGATAGAAATCATTCTCTTCATCATATATCAGATATTGCCCCTGAGTAGGCGTCTTGATACTGCTGACTATTAAGAATTTTTACCCCTAAAATCTCTACGAATCCTGATCTTCATAATGGGCTATTATCTCCCTGTATTTCCCCCACTTCTTCCTTCCCATAGAGCAAAAAGGTTGGTTGGTTATTATTTCCATTTCTATCTCAGTTTACAAAAAGTTTACTCCCCTTAGTCTCTTTCCCAAGCCTCACTTGGAAACCATAGACCTCATTTCTATAGATGAGAGAATCTCCTGTCTGCGTCACAATCGCTCCGCTATTCGTTTCTGTAATTACAACAATCGGAGTAGTATCTCCTGTCTCTGCCTGTACTTCTGCAAGGGTAAGCTTCGCCTCTTTTCAACTCAAAGCTTCTGCTGGCGAGAGCTCTGTTTCGCTCCCCGTTTGTGAAATATCTCCACTCAAGCTCTCTTGCTGAGCAAGTTCCCCACTCAATACCGCCTCCTCTTGCGGCAAGACTCCACAGCCACTCAAAAAAACTACACCAGCGAGCAAAGACAAAAATCAAATTTTTTTCATCCGGGGAATATTAAAGATAAAAGAAACTCCTCAGAATACTATCCTAAGGAGCTTCAAAATCAAGGCAATGTCACAAAGTAAATCAGAATACAAACGAGATGAAAGTTATTTTTTGATTCTATTGAGAGTATAGTAATCTCCATCGTAATGGTGAATGAGCTGATAGTAATAGTCCTTGTCTGAGAGTAAGGCATACTCCCTCTTAGATCACTCCTCCGTTGTATACGGAACAACTTTGTATTTCATACTTGCTCAGTCTATTGGAAAGACTGCATTTCAGTAGTAGTGCAAGAAATACATTTTATTGTCATGATAATAGAGGTTTGGCTGGTCAAAGGGATCTTTATCAATGAGTTTTCGATTCTTCTCATCTATAGTTCCAGTGTAGGCTTTGATATCTCGAGGTTCACCAGAACTCACATAGGTCTTTATCTCTGGGAATGAAAGCAATCTAAAGTCAGCTTTTTTCTTCTCTCTAATCAAGGCATACTCTCCCCATCTATAGACCCAATTTTTATCATTTCCTAGATAACGGGTATATTGCCTTCATCAGTTCTGATAAAAGACTCGTCATTTAGTCCTTCTATTTTCAGTTTCAGCTGATCAGGTTAAGGAATATCCTCTTTCATCTCTAGGAATAAATGAAAAAGTCTGATGATCTACTGGGAATTTATATGGAGGCAATACAAGATAACCATCAGAATAGAGTGCAACAGCCGAAAAAGCCTGCTCTCCAATATCTGCAATAAACTGTAGATGAGGAAGTTCTGACTTCTTTACTCCTGTCTGCACTGGGGCATCCCAGTCTGATCAATCTAAATAAGGAAAATAATAATGGCTTCTATCTTCAGTAAAAGAAGGATATTCATCTCCATGCTTTTGGAAGCTTTTTTTATCGACTCTCACCTGTGGCTCAAAATTAACCGGCACATACTTCAGATCTGAATTTACAGATACTCCGCCAAATTCACGCGTATACTTGATCTCTTGACCATTTACAAAATACTGTGCATTGAGGAAAGTAAAGTTTTTTCATGAGGTAGGTGCGAAGGTTTGAAATGAATAGTCTATGGTAGGAGTCCTTTCCATCTTTTTATCACTTCAAGGAATATGTTGAGTAGCTCAGGTAGAGACCTCTGAAGCTTCCCTAAAAGCTTGCTCATCCTCGTGAAAATAGTGAACATTAAGAAGAGAGAAAAAGGTTAGACTAAGAAGTAGTATAATCATGCCTAAATGCAAAGACATATAAAAGAAACTCCTTAGAATACTATTCTAAGGAGATCCAAAGTCAAGGCATTTCTCTTTTCTTAATTCTTTTCTTGCAAATATTTCTCTGCCTCAAGCGCCGCCATACATCCAGTCCCAGCAGAAGTGATCGCCTGCCTATACTTCTTATCCTGTACATCTCCAGCTGCAAACACTCCAGGGACACTCGTCTGAGTGCTACCAGGTTGCGTCTGAATATACCCAGCCTCATCCAATTCAAGCTGACCATCGAGGAAATCAGTATTTGGCTTGTGACCAATCGCATAAAATAAACCTGAACATTCAATCAGCTTTTTTTCTTGAGTTTGATTATTAACTACTCGAACTCCTTCCAAGAGCTGATTTCCTACCGCCTCAACTGCTTCGGTATTCCAGAGGAAAGTGATTTTTGGGTTATTGAGTGCCCTTTCCTGCATCACTTTAGAAGCCCTGAGCTGTTCTCTTCTTACAAGCACAACCACTTCACTTGCAAAATGTGTGAGATGAATCGCCTCTTCCATCGCTGCATCTCCTCCTCCAACCACTAAAATCCTCTTATTTCTAAAGATTGGAAGCCCTCCATCACAAATCGCACAAGCAGAGATCCCCTTCTGCCAAAAGAGTTCCTCTCCTGCGATATGCATTCTCTTTGCTGTAGCTCCAGTCGCGATAATCAAGCTATCAGCTGTAAACACATCAGATCAAACTCTGACTTCAAATGGTCTTTTACTCAAATCAACACTTTCAACAGTCTTAGTCTGAATTTCTGCTCCAGAATTGAGTGATTGCTTCCTCATCTGGCTCATCAATTGACTACCATCGATTCCCTCTGGAAACCCTGGGAAATTCTCTACAACGGTTGTAGTCGTAAGCTGACCTCCAGCAGCGATCCCACCAGCCATAAATCACTCAAACATCAACGGCTCAAGTAATGCCTTTCCTGTATAAATTGCCGCAGTATGTCCTGCTGGACCCGATCCAATAATAATAACTTTTCTATGATTCATATCTTAAATTACAAAAAAACTAAAAAGCTGACCTTTTTTATAGGAATCAGCTTTTTCTTTGCAAGGAGTTTTTTAGAAAACGCTCTACTCTAATACAATCTCATCAGCCCTAAAATCCGCCTCAGCACTACCAGAGTTCACCTCGACTTCTGCAGCCTCATCAGACGACAAAGCTCAGCTTTCTCATTTTTTGCTTGCCTCACCAAAAATCTCTCCAGCACTACACACTCCATTAAAGAAATCAGCCTCTGCACATTCACTTCCATCAGCAAAGATACAATACCCATGAAGCTTTCAGCCCTCCTCTCTCATCTCTAGATTCCCCTCATGATCCAAACAATACAAAGAAATCTGATCTTGAAGCGTTGATTGAACCTCAGGTGCTGATTGCATTCCGCACCCAGCTAAAAGCAGCATTGAAAGAGCTATACTAGCAAATCCTAATCTTTTCATATCTAATAGTAGTAATAAAGTAAAATTATTTTATACGATTCTGATAAATAGAAGAGATTTTTCAAACTAAAAGGTAAGTAGCATATGTATTATCTCCTGTGTTTCTTTTTGATATCTCGGAAGTTGTTTCAAAGTAATTGGCTGCTGAGTATCATATATCGACTGCAAAAAGTAAAGATATTCCTTATCTATAAAGCATCATCAAAGAAAAGTTGAGAGCGAATATTTTTTTGATTTCTCATCCCAAAAATCCTGACTCAATACACGAATCGTCGAATAATCAAACCCAGAAAAAAGGAACACCAGCTGGTCAGAATATCAATAGATGGCATTTTTATCTTTGTAATAACAAGAAAATTCTGACTGACGCGACTCATCATAAAACAGTTCTTGAAAAGTTGACCGATCTATTTGCTCAGGGTTTACGCTATGACTATCAGAAAAATCCCTCACTGCTTGAGCATTCTGCTGAAAATAGACCGCTCCAGAGAGATAGGGAGCGACTATCTTATCTCATGAAGCGACTAAAGCACAGTGAGCACCACCAGTATAAACAAAAGACTGAGAATGGGATGCAAGGAATTCGAAAGAACTAAAAAAATAAATTCCACTGACAAAGACTACAAGAACTAAAGAATAGTAAAAATAGGAGAAGTGCATATTAGATAAATCAAAATAAATGAAGAAAGGAGAGAAAATAATCTCTCCTTCCTTTATGAATTTCTCTATCTATTGCAAGTTTTTTTAAATCAAGTCAATCTAAGTTAGAAACTAATAGTTCTTTACTCCGTCATTGCGAACAAAGTGAAGCAATCCAGGACAACATAATTCCTACTTTCGCTCCCCGCTAGGGGAGCTGCCGAGTGTAACGAGGCTGAGGGGCTTCTTATAATTAAAACCTACCTCTTCCTTCTAGAAAATCCCCTCTTTCCTTGAGCAGAAGATGAACCACGATCCATTTTCGCCTTAGAAATCAGTGATTTTCCTTTCACCTTACGAGATTTGAAAGCATGAAGGATATGTTCAGCCTCTAGATACGGCACAGTCACAAAAGAGAAATCCTCCATTACTCTCACATCATCAATCATCCTTGCCTTTATCCCAGTTTCAGTTACCAACATATCTACTAAGCTACGAGGACTATAACCAGCTTTTTTTCATAAAGCAATAAAAAGTCTGGATTTTCAGGTCGTATCAATCTTTACTTCACTGATTTCCTTATACATCTGTGGATTAAAACTATCATCATAGTTGAGTCTCAAGAGCGCAGCAATCACTTCTTCTGGAGTATGAGTTTTGGTAAGTTCTTTAACAATAGGGAGATAGTCCATATATTTTTGTCCATCGAGCACTGCATCAACATCTCTAGAGAGCTGTTCCTTCTTTTTTGCAATAATTTCCTCTGCTGAAGGGATTACTCACTTTTGAATATCAGTCTTGGTAATCTTTTGGAGAGAAATGAGTTTTCTATACTCCTGTGGAGTGACAAAACTAATAGCAATTCAGGTTTTTCAAGCTCTTCCTGTTCTCCCAACTCTATGCACATACCTTTCAATTTCCTGAGGCAGAGCATAATTGATCACATGAGTAATATCGTTCACATCAATTCCTCTAGCAGCCACATCAGTCGCAACAAGGATTTTTGCAGTCTTATTTTTAAACTGGTCTAGGATCGTTTCTCTCTGCTTTTGCAAAATATCTCCATGCAAACCATGAGCTTGATAGCCTCTCTCCATCAATTTTCCAGTCACAAAATCAACATCTAACTTTGTCTTACAAAAAACAATCCCATAAAAATCTGGTTCTACATCAATAATTCTACAAAGCGCATTCAGCTTATCCTCCTCCTGCACCTCAAAATAAATCTGAGAAGTCTGAGTTGTTGTCATCTGATCATTTTTCACAGAAACGAGTTGATAGTTCCCCATATATTTTTTAGCAACTGAGAGAATTTCTTTAGGCATTGTCGCAGAAAACAAGAGGACTTTTTTATCAGGATTTGCTTTTTTGAAAATTGTCTCAATATCATCAATAAATCCCATATTCAGCATCTCATCTGCTTCATCCAGAATGAAATATTCCAAACTATCAAGCTTCAAACTTCCACGATCCAAATGATCGATCACCCTACCTGGCGTTCCAACAATAATATCTACCCCCTTTTTCAGAGCTGAAATCTGAATAGTATAAGACTGTCCTCCATAAATTGAAAGGACTCTCAGCTCTTTTCCTGTTTGAAATGATTCAATTTCCTCTGCTACTTGGTTTGCAAGCTCTCTAGTTGGTGCAAGGATCAATGCCTGAGGACGATGAGTCCCCTGAAGCTTTTCAATCAATGGTAGTCAAAAAGCTGCAGTTTTCCCTGTTCCTGTAGCAGCCTGACCGATAATATTCTCCTCCCCAGCCAAGAGCAATGGAATCACCTTTTCCTGAATAGGAGAAGGCGTTTTATACCCCTTTTTTTCAAGTGCTACTAAAGTCTTCTCGGTAAGTCCGAGTTGCTTAAATGTTGTCATAATCTGTGATTTTGAAAATCTAAAAACGGTAACCCAAAGCCAAATCTGGCCAAGAAATCACCGTTTTTTGTTAAGATTCAGAGATTTTTCTACCACAGCCTTGAAGTTATAATTAATTATAGTAAAATCCTGATCAATTACTAGGGATTCTTTTAAAGTATTGATTTTCTAAGATAGAAACAGGAGAATATTTTTCTAAAAAATCTCTTGAAAATCTGATTTTTTTCTCTATTATAGCACTTATTAAATATTGGTGCTATATTTTTATATTATTATCATAAAAAACAAATGGCAAAACTACCAAAGCAAGACCGTCTTGCACAGATAGAAAAAGAGCTCGTGGAGCTCAAGGAAAAATATACGATTAAAAAAGCTGAATGGGAGAGGCAAAAGGCGCAAACTCAGCAGCTCAAGACTTTGAAGGAGACTATCAAGAATCTTGAGCATCAGGCAGAAGTTGCTGAAAAGCAAACAGATTACAATAGAGTTGCTCAGATCCGCTATGGAGAATTACCCCAGGCTCAAAAGCAGCTTGAGGAGCTAGAAACCAAAGCGCAGCAAAATGCCTCTCAGGATATTGTAGATAGTGAAGATGTTGCTCAAGTTATTGCTAAGTGGACAGGAATCCCTGTTGCTAAGCTTGTTTCTACTGAGATGCAAAAACTGGCAGATCTTGAGGGAATTTTGAAAAAGTCTGTCGTTGGACAAGAAAAGGCTGTTCATCTCGTAGCGAATGCTATTCGTCGTGCAAGGGCTGGACTCAAAGATCCAAATAGACCAATTGGATCCTTCCTTTTCCTTTGACCTACTGGAGTAGGAAAGACTCAGCTTGCAAAAGCGCTTGCAAATACCTTGTTTGATGATGAGAATGCTTTGATTAGAATTGATATGTCAGAGTATATGGAGAAGCATTCTGTATCCAGATTGATTGGGTCTCCTCCAGGATATATTGGTTATGAGGAGAGAGGACAATTGACAGAGGCTGTTAGGAGAAAGCCGTATGCTGTTGTGCTTTTTGATGAAGTTGAAAAAGCGCATCCTGAGGTCTTTCATCTGCTTTTACAGGTATTAGATGATGGAAGATTGACAGATAGCACTGGAAAGACTGTAGATTTCAAGAATACTATTATTATCTTGACCTCAAATATTGGTTCTGAACTTTTGTTAGAGCAGGGAGAAAAAAATAAAAAATCAGATTTTTCTGATCTTTTATCTAGGATGATGCCATTGCTTCAGCAGCATTTTCGTCCTGAATTTTTGAATAGGCTCGATGATATTGTTCTTTTCAATTCGCTTTGAGAGAGTGAGATTCGCGATATTGTCGATGTGCAGCTCAATGGTTATCTCAAGCAGATTTTTGAGTGAAAGGAACTTGAAGTTGAGCTTACTGAAAAGGCGAAAAGCTTCCTTGCGCAAAAAGGACGAGATCCTCAGTTCGGAGCAAGACCGCTCAAGAGAGCTTTGCAGACCTATCTTTTAGATGAGTTGGCGTTTGAGATTATTGAGTGAAAAATCCCAGCACAGTCTAAAGTTATCGTAGATGAAAAGTGAGGAAAATTGAACTTTTCTACAAAATAATCAGATTTTTAATAGATTGATAATCTTCTGAAAAAATTGAATTAGTGTATAAGTTCTTGAGAGGTCAGGCTTTTGATAAGCCTTTCGTAATCAATATGATTTGCGAGCATCTCAAGGGCTTTTTCTTTATCAAAATTTTGCGTTTCGATTCAGATTTTATCAAAAGGGACCTTGAGAAACAGGCGAGGGATTCTGAATTTATCACATACGAGCTCGATTCCTCGGCTTTCCATATCTACAAAAGAGTTTTCTTCTATGATTTGCTTGGTCATAACAGTTTCAGAAGATCGGATACTAGCGATTTGCTCGAATAGTATAGGCAGTGGAGGTAGGAGTTCCTTTTGAGTAGTCAGATTTTTTATTCTTCAGATTTGAATTGCTTTTGGTGGTGTTTGTAGGCAAGTATGTCAGCAGATTCCGATATTTACTAGGAAAAAATCTGATTCAGCGTGTTCGGTCAAGAATTTTGTGAGAATGTAGATGGTTTCATAGTTTCCAATTCCTGTGCAGAGATAAGAGATTTTTAGGTTTGATTTGAGATTTAGTGCTTTGATTTCAGTTTTAACAGTTTTAAGTTCTCAAGAGGTGGCACAACAAACGAGAAAATGCATAGTTGTAAATCAAAATAAAGGTTTAACACATTGATTTCAGAATTTTATAGTCTATTTTCCCGCTTCCGAGGAGAGGAAGCTCTCAAATTGGTTTTATATGATCGATTTTGATAAGGTTATTGACTCATTTAGATTTGAGGTAGAGATTAACTTCTTTGAGCGATGGGGTGAAATCAACGCAAAAAAGGGTAATTTCAACATTGTCTTCAGTTTCCTTTCATTCAACAGCGAGATTTGCTCATGCCTCACTACCATACTTTTCAAGTAATAAACTTTCGATAAATGGTAAAGAAATCATCTCTCATCAGAGTTTTAGAAATCTCTTTTTTCTTCCTGTGATGTAAAGATAGCCATTTTTATCCAGATACCCTAGATCTCAGGTTTTATACCATCTTTCTCAGTCGATCTCTAGAAATGGGCTTTCAATACTACTATCTAGATAACCATTGAATACACTTGGTGCAGAGAAGAGAATCATTCATTCTTGATTAGAATTCATCTCTTGGTTTGTATCAATATTTACGATTTTGATTTTACCAGTTCAAATACTGATTCCCACAGATTGAGCTTTTTGTTTTTCAATTGGATTGATAGCGATGATCGGACTACATTCAGTGATTCAGTAGCCTTCAAGAATCACTCAGTGAGGAACAGATTTTTTGAACTTTTCAAAAACAGCTTCACTACATTTTTCTCCTCCAGTGATCACATATCTCAATGAAGTTAGCTGATCTGGTGAGGCAATATGTAATAGGTTTCTCAAAAAGGTCGGCGTTGTTGCTAAGAGTGTTGGTTTTGTATGATCGATCAACTTGGCAACAGTGAGAGAGTCGTTAGGGTCTGGAGTATTTATAGATCTGAGCCCAGCAACGAGTGGAAGTACGGTATTGACTGTAAAACCAAAACTATGAAATGGAGGAAGGTAGCAGAAGAGTCTTTCATCATGTTTGATATGCATGATATCTAAAGCTCCCTGAAGATTGGTAATAAGGTTTTTGTGAGTAAGTTCAACTGCTTTGGGGAGGTTTTCGCTTCCTGAAGTATAGAGGACAACTGCTGTTGGATCTAATTTTTTTGGGAGAGGGAAAAACTTACTTTTGATGAGGGCTTTAATTTTGCGGAAGAGTGAGATGTTTTTGAGGAGATCTTCAAGGAAAATAAAATCATAGTCCTTTAATCGTGAGATATTGATCTTGTCAAAAAACTTTTTGGAAGTCAGGATTTTTTGTGTTTTTGAAAACTTTACACAATGATCAAAAGCGCCTTGTGGATGAGTTCGGTTCATCATGACTGGAATCTTCTCTGCAAGATAGGTCGAAAGTAGCAGAATGCTTGTGCTTCCGAGTGATGGGAGCATGATTCAGATATGTTTTCATGGAATGGTTTTGAGATAATCGCTAATAAGAAGCGATTTTAATACGATATCACTTCTTGTTTGCAGTCCAAAAAGTTGGTCGTAGATTTGAGTAGCTTGTTTATCCGTTTTTCGCTGAAGCTTGAAATGTTCAAGGATATTCAGCTTTTCATCTAATAATCGTTCCTGTTTTTTTGAGCTGATTTTCCAATCACAAGGCTTGAAATCAGAAGCTTCACTTTGGGTAAGTCCCATTGCCATTGCAACCAAATCAGCTACTGTTTTGAGTTCAAGTACTGGGGTATTTGAAGCTGATGGGTATTTTGCAAGGATGATATTTTTGATTTCTGCCATATCCAATGAATCTAAATACAGATCAAGAATAAGGTTTTGTTCAAGAGAAAGTGTTGTTTCTGTAGGGATTTGTTTGAGTGTTTTGAGTTCTGAAAAGATCGTTTCGATGATTTCAGGATTAAAATTTTGTGTATTGTAGGTTTTGGTTGTTTTTAGGCTTTTGATCGAGTCTTGGATAACATCAGGTAATGCTCTATTTTTTACATCGTTATAGTAAAAATAATGGGAGAGAAACCTAACTTTTTCTTCTCCTTTTTTGTTATAGAAGTTTTCTAAATTATGATTGAATGTTTCAAGGGAAGTAGTTGCTTGCTCCTTGAGAACGTCAGTCTGTTCTACGATCTCAATTATGATCTTTCTCTTTGGGAGGAAGAATATGAGGTTTGCAAGGAGATATCGTATTGCTTTAGCAAAGCTTCGGAAGAGATTTGGGCTTTCTCCTGTTCGAGCTTTGGATCGCATAGATCACCATAGTCCTTGGACGCGAACTGTAAGAATTTTTGTATTTTCAGGAGCTGCATTTACTGCGAGAAGGGCAGACTTTTTCCCTCAGAGATATTCTAGTCCTTGTCCTGCAAGTTGTCCTGATGGAAATAAAAGGACAGAGTCAGATTTTTTGAGTGCGTTTTTGAGCTCTGAGAGGCTTGAGTTAATGCTTTCAGAGAAATCTTTTTTTTGATTAGATGGATTTTCCTCAACGCTAATTGCACCGATGAGGCGGAAAATCGGAGCTAAAATACGATTCTCCGTAAAGAAGCTTGTAACAACAGGCCTAATTTTGGTATATGGACGGAAAATACTCCAAATAAGCATAGGCTCTAGGAAAGAGATATGATTTGGTAATATAAGAAAAGTCTGATTTTTTGCTTTCTTTGGAAGTCAGGTGATCTGCACGGTATAGCGAAGTTTGATGATTCAAAGGAATAGTTTTGCAAGTCGTTTCATAGGTTTTGTTTTGATAGTTAAAGGGTATTTACTCAAGTATAAGGACTTTTTCTTTTTTCACAAGATTTTATTGAGATTTTTGATGTCTTTTATACTTCCTATTGTCAGCAAGTATCCGGGATCTCTAGCTAAGATCAGATTTGTATTTGCATTTGGATAGAGATTGTTTATATTTATCAGTGGAAATGGGAGTTTTTATTTGAATAAGAAGATGAAATGCAAATAGAACAACAGCCAATTCTTCGTGTCTTTTTAGTAGATCTTGTCGACAAACAGACTTCAAGGGAAGTTCTAGAAGATAGAATGAGGGAACTTGAAAATCTAGTGAATACTTATGGAGGAGTTGTAGTCTTGCAAAAGTATCAGAAAAAAGATCAGCCAGATTTGAGAACTTATGTTTGAAAAGGGAAGCTTGAGGAAATTGTTGAGGATATGCTTCGCTTGGAGGCGAATCTGCTTGTAATCGGAAATGCGCTAAAACCTGCTCAGATTTATGCGATTAATGAAAAGTTGCGTTTAGTCAGTGAGGAACAAAATCTCAAAGAAAAGATGGTTGCTCGAGATAGGATTGATCTGATTTTGAAGATTTTTGAGAAACATGCAGAGTGAGGTGAAGCTAGACTTCAGATTGAGCTTGCTGCGATTAAGCATATGGGACCTAGAATCTATGGAATGGGTATGGAGCTCAGTAGGCAAGGAGGTTCTTCTGGAAGTGGAAGCTGAGCAACGAGAGGAATCTGAGAAACCAATACAGAAAGAATGAAGAGGCATTTGAAGGAGAAGGTTTTGAAAATAGAAAAGAAGCTTGTTGAATACGAACAAATGAGAAAACTCCATCGTGATGCTCGTAAAAAGAAGTGAATGCCAACGATTGGGATCGTTTGATATACTAACGCTGGGAAGTCCTCATTGCTCAATGCTTTGACTAATAAGGGTGTTTTGGCTGAGAATAAGCTTTTTGCGACGCTTGGGACTAATGTTGGAAAGTGTTATTTGATCACAAATCCAGAAACCTGACTTGGTAAGGAGGTTTTGCTTAATGATACGATCGGATTTATCAGAGATTTGCCTCCAAAATTGGTAAAGTCTTTCTCTTCAACTTTGGAAGATAGTATTGAGTCAGATTTCTTGCTTCATGTTATTGATGCGAGTGATCCTTTTGTTGGTGAGAGAATAGAGGTTGTTCATCAGGTTTTAAGCGATATTTGAGCTCATCAGGATAAGATTCTTGTCTTCAATAAGATTGATAAAGCTGATGAAGAGAGAATTGCACAGCTTAGGGAGAAATATTCGGACTTTAACTGTGTATTTATCTCAGTTAAGGAGTGAAAAGGTTTTGAGGAATTGAGATGAAAGTTGATAGAAAAAGTAAAGTAAAATTTTTAAGATACATTAGAAAAAACCTGGCTTTTGATCAGGTTTTTCTGTTATTATTATTCTTCTTCAATAATGCTCTCTGTATCGATCCAGTATTCGCTCGGATCTGTTGGGTTTATATATACGGTGATTTTTCAGCTGTTTATTGGGGAAAAGATTCCCTCATCACTTGTTAGTATTTCTCCTTTGTGTTCTACATCAATGAGATATTCCTTCCTTTCATTAATAATAACTCAACTTGCGTGAACCCCTGTTATATTCAGAGTTAATTGAATTCAAATTTCTTTTAATCTTTTCTTTTTAGCACTGATTTTAATAGCTTTTTTTAGCAAGATAATCCCAGAAATGCTTGTAGATATTCCAATTATAGGTAAGAGAAACAATAAGAATGTAGATAGCTCCATCACTGTCATTTTCTCTGGATCTTGAGGATCACATTTGATGTTTACTATTTCATCAATACTATAGGAGGTGTTTGACTTAACATTAGACCATGTTTCGTGTAACTCCTCACTACCGCATTGATATTCAAATTTAGGCTTATACATCGTATCGCCATCTGAGTCAATGCTTTCTTCTACTTCTATAACTCTTGCTGTTGAGTTAAGTCCATTTAGCATGAGTTCCGTTGGTGTCCAGCAAATATAGATCCCAACTCCCGCAAATATTAAACCTACTAAAAGGGGAATAAAAGCTTTTGTATACATCGTTTTTTACTTATAGAAATAAAAATCTGATGTTAAGTATAATCATTTTTTAGATCTTAGCAAAAAATGGAGGATTTATTCTTCTTCAATAATGCTTTTAGTATCAATCCAGTATTCGCTTGGGTCGATAGTATTGATATAGACTGTGATTTTTCAGTTATTAGGTTGATAATAGATCGGTTCATCGCTTGTTAGGATTTCTCCTTTGTAGTTCACTTTGATAAGATATTCTCTTCTCTTGTTGATCACTGCTCAGGTTGCTTTTAGAGAGTCGATCTCAAGCAAAATCGGAGTTCAGATTTCTTTTAATTTTTTCTTTTTAGCACTGATTTTAATAGCTTTTTTAAGCAGTAAGATCCCTCAAATCACGATTAGAATACTAAAGATGAGAAAGGCGGCGAATCCATATACTGTTCCATCAATGATTGCGATGTCTTCAGGATCATTTGGATTGCAAAACGCTCGGAGCTCTGATCCTTCTTCATGATAAGTACTTGATGGTTTTGTCCAAGAAGTTCTTGTGCTTCAGTCTCAGCATTGATATTCTAGTTTTAATGAATTTTTAGTGCTTTGATTTGTATAGTTAACATTGGTTTTCACGTCTAGAACCAGAGCTGTTGTAGGGATTCCATTTAGGACAATTTTTGCTGTAGTGAGAGAGGCGAGGATACTCGCTGCTAAAAAGAGGATTCCTATAGAAAGAGCAAGTAAGGCTTTTTTGTACATTATTGCTATAAAAATATAAAAACATTTTGGTATCTATATCTTTTTTGTGATGATTAACAAAGTATTTTTTATAGTAAAAAAGCTGATTTTGAAGAATCCCTAGTAATTGATCAGGATTTTACTATAGTTTTTTATAATTATCGGAGTGTCACTTTATCCTGCATAGATGAATAGTCTTCATTCTCAGCTATTATTTCCTTAACATATTCTAGATCTCTTGACTTTTATCAATAAATACATATTATCTACTCAATAAATAAAAAAAAGAATCATATGATATTACAAGACCAACCACCAATCGTAGCTTTTTACTGTGGAGAGCCTGAAGATTTCCTCAGTAAATTTAGAGAAGCTAAGGACTCTCTCATCTTCATTGAAGAACTTCTCCTCCAAGACAACTCAAAACAAATCAATCTTCTCGAACTACTTCCTCTTTACAAAACAGAGAAGATCAAGGACGGGCTCTGGTATTTTAATGCCCATCTTATGACCTTATGGATTGATTTTGATGTTAGGACGAGGAGAGTTGAGGGTGAGATTATTCACTTATTGAGTCTCTGTAAAGTAGTTTACAACCCAGAGAATTGTTGTGCTAAGGTTACTGATATCTCAGTTAGCATGTTTGCAGCTAGAGAAGCTCCTAACCAAATATCCCAGTGAATAACTGGGATTTTTCTTTTTTAAAAAAAGCTCTCGATACATGAGAGCTTAATCATCTCAATTATAGAGAAAGAAAATCCTGAAACTATTCAGCTTTCTTCTCTTTTGAACAACATGCCTTTCCATCAGCATTTTTCTCGCAGCATTTTTTGCAGAAAAGAGTCTGAAGTGCAAATCTTCCTGATCCACTTACAGTAAGTGCAACTGCAAGTCCGCAGAGAACTGCATCTAGCTCAATATTGTTCCAATCCCATCCTTTCACATTCATCGCTCCAAGCATAATAATAGCAAGAATTGGAGCCGCTAAAGAAACGAAAAGCCCAAGAATAAGCAATGCTCCAAGCACTACTTCTCCAAGCCCAAGTGTAAAAAGCCACTGAGCAGGATCCAAAAATGTTAGTCCAAGGCTATGAAAAGCCCCACCTACAAATCCAGCCATCCCCTCATTTGCATTGATGAGTTTTGGCAATCCATGCATAATAAAGATAGTACCTACGATAATACGAATCAAAAGAATAGCACTACATTTTCTGTGTTTCATTTTGTATAATAATAAAAAGTAAAGACGGTTTTACTCTAGGAATTTTCTAATAATTATCAAGAGATTTTTTTGAGCGGAAAAAAAGCCGACTTAAGAGACTTAAACCAGCTTCTTTTATTATAAAAATTAGAACCCTGATCTTGACTCACTTTTTATCAAGACCAATAAGAAAAACCAAACATCCTATTGAAAGATAGAAAGCGAGATTGACGTACCTCTCTTCTCCTAACAAAGGAAGGGTAATCAACACTACTGCGACTAGTAAAATAGTGATTTTCGCAGTATAAATGAGAAACTTTTTCATAAAGGAATTCTTTTTATTAACTAGAAGGAAATATAGCAATTCTAATGGCTAAGTCAAGCTCAGATTCAACTCAAGCACCGAGCAATCACAAATAGAACTTATCTCTAATCAATCACCATACAGCTATACCCAAGTTCTTGGATTTTCTGAACTGTGATTGGGTATTTTACCTCAGAGAAATTTTCAAGTAAAAAAATCCTCTTAAAATCAGATTCCCCATTTTTTTCTTCCTTAAAAATCTGATTATACCTCCAATATTTTCCCTGATATAGGATAAAAGTATGATTTTCCTCAGAAATATGATATTTTTTAATTCCAGTTTGAGTAGTTAAGATCTGCCCCTTCAAATGCTGATCGGTCGTTCGCAACTTCAACTGCAAAGGTACAGAAAGCGTATTCTTAATTTTTAAATCCACATAATTATAAAAAACTGTTGCTCCAGAAGCAAAAGGCAGCACTCTTCATGAATCAGGAAACACATCAAAAGAATGCCTATGCCTCTCTAAAATCTCAATATCTAGATGAATAAACATCCAATACAAAAGATTTGAAAGCTGACATAAACCTCCTCAAACTCCAGGGATAACCTCACCTCCAGCAATCAGCATTCCATCTAAATATCATTCTTTATAACTAGGCTTTCAAATCCTCTCCCAAAACGAAAACACCTCTCAAGGCTGAATAATCAATCCATCTAAATGTCCAATCGCAATTTGAATATTTTTAATTTTATTTTTTTGCAAAAGAGGATCGCTCTCTCCAAGTTTTCTCATCAGAAGCGACTGATGCCTCACTGCAACAAAAGGCAAATATGATCAATACTCTCTAGCTAGTTTCAATTTTAAATATTGAAAAGAAGCCAGGAATCTCTTAGCAAAGACAAACAAAGGTCTTAAAAAAGGGAATCTCATACTCCAAGAAAGTTTTTGCTTAGATTGGAAGTCCAAAAGTTCTCTAATCCTTGTCTCAAGCATTTTCAAAACCGATAAAATAATCTAAAAAAGTCCTCACTGTTGAATAACTTTCTTTGGCTGCTGAGATTCACTAAACTCAAGTCCAAATTTAGAAACAATTTCTTCCCAACTATCAAATATTTCAAGTCAGAGTTTTTTTGCTTTTTCTGCCTTTGAGCCAGGCTTCTCTCCGATAAGCATAAAATTAGTCGTCTGAAGTGGATTTTCATCATACTGATAACCTTTATCTTGCAAGTGTTTGATAAGCACTCCTCTACTCATTGGGAAGCTTCAAGTCAATGAAAAATGGCTTCATCACATAGATTCCATCACTTTCTCTTCTGAAATCGGCTTCATACCAACACTCTCAAAAATAGACAAAACTTTTAGATTTTCAGGATTAGAAAAATAAAGCTGAAGCCCTTCAATGATCTTTCCTCATACTCCATAAAGCTCAGAAAGTCCCTCTTTATCTCACAAAATATTTGGAATATCGCTCAAGCACTGCACATTTTTGCTCAGCAAATACTCCGCTAAATCTTGAGCAATTTTTTTCCCAACATTAGGGATTCCCAGTGCATTTAGAAGCCTCCACAACGGTTTTCTCTTCGAGAGCTCAAGTTGTCCAGCAAGTTCAGCAATTTTCTTTTCTCAAAAGTTTGGAAACTTACGAAGCAAAATCTGATTTTCAATCTTTTCTAAAGCATAAATATCAGAAACTGAGCGCAAAATCCCCTGTTGAACCAGCACCTCAACCATAGAATCTCAGATTCCTCAGATATCCATTGCATCCCTAGAAACAAAATGAACAATTTTTTCCTTAATCTGCGCTGGACAAGCTGGATTCGTACAATAGTAGTGAATATCAATATTACTAATAGGTCAATTACAAGCTGGGCAAAAAAGTGGAGGACGGATAAAATCCTCTGTCCCATCCCTCCTTTCTTTAATCACTCACACAATATAAGGGATAACTTCTCAACTCCTCTGCACCCAGACAAAATCTCACTTTTTGATTTGCTTATTTTGAATAAAATCAAAATTATGCAGACTTACTCTAGAAATCTGGACTCCAGAGAGCTGAACCGGCTGAATATTAGCAACTGGCGTGACAATTCCAGTCCTCCCCACCTGAAAATCTACGCTCTGAATCTGACTAGCCACCTGCTGAGCTGGAAATTTATAGGCAATAGCTCGCCTCGGATGATGCTCCGTAGCACCTAATACTTCACGAATACCAAGCTGAGAAGCTACCTTTCAAGCATGAGAAAAATCTGATCAAAAAAGACTCATCTCAGATGTTTGCTCTCTATAGACCTGCTCCTCATCGGCCATCTTTATCACTAGCCCATCAAAATCATAGTCCTGCTCATCCAAATATTGCTTAAGCTGAAAATCTTGCGTTAAAGCTCAAATTTCATCAATATTCTGTGGATCATTTACTCTAAAAGGCAGATCAAATACTGGCAGTCAAAGCTCTTTCAAAATCAGATGCTGATCTCACTCCAAAATATCATACACAAAACAAACAAGGTTCCTCCTAGCAACTTCAGCACTATCCAAAAGTTTAATACTTCCAGCTGCTGCATTTCTCGTATTTGCAAATGAAGATAATCCTGATTTCTCCCTCTGTTGATTGAGCTCAGAAAGCTGTTTTTTTCCCATCATAATTTCCCCTCTTACTCTCAAGACTCCAGAATAAGGGATTTGCTTTGGCAGACTTCTAATAGTCTTCACATTTTGCGTGATATCTTCTCATATTTTCCCATCTCATCTTGTAATTGCCTGCACAAATTCCCCATTTTGGTAAACAATCTCCACAGAAAGTCAGTCAAACTTAGGTTCTAAAAGGTATTTCCGATTCTTACATCCAGCTTTTTCAGCTATTTTTATTCCTCTCTGCGCCCACGCCTTAATATCCGCAAGAGAATAACTATTTTCTAGGGAAAGCAAAGGAAAACGATGTTCAGCTTTCTTAAATCCCTCAGAAAGTTGCCCTATCAAGGCTTGTGTAGGAGAGTTTGAAGAAATCAGCTGAGGAAAATATTCCTCAATCTGCTTCAAATACGAAAAAAGCTGATCGTATTCGACATCAGAGATAATCGGCTTCGCATCAATATAATACAAATGATTATGATCACTAATTACATCAATAAACTCCTGATATTTTGCTCTCGCCTGTTCCAAATTCAACTCCTGAGCATGTGGATACTCAGTCATAAACTTCTGTAAATTCAAGGTATCTTGAGATAACTGACTACTTCCCATCTCTCAAAAAAAGATAAAAATCAGATTTTTCTGCCTGTTATTATTGTTTCTTGCTCTAAAAATGCAAGAGATATCTCAAAGAAAATTCCACTTGCTTTTCAATCCAAGATTTCTACATATAGAAATGAATATCTTTTTATTTCTACTTAAAAAAACATGCAACAAACACTCATTATTCTAAAACCAGATGCCGTACAAAAAAACCTTATCGGGGCTGTAATCTCTCGTTTTGAGCAAGCAGGATTCAAAGTTAAAAACCTCTATGCGCTCAAAGCGTCTAAAGAGATCCTAGAAAGCCACTACGAAACTATTGGGAAGCTTCTCACTAGGACAAATGCTGAAATTTTTAATGAAGTTGTAGACTATATGGCTTCTGATACGATTATTCCATTACTTTTGGAAGGAGAGAATGTGATAGAAGGCGTGAGAGCTATGGCTGGGAAAACTCGCCCTCGAGAAGCAGCTCCTGGAACTATCAGAGGCGATTTCTGAGCAAAAGACCCTAATGGCCCAATCCACAATGTGATCCATGCTTCTGCAAACGAGGAAGAAGCTCAACTTGAAATCAAACTTTGGTTTCCGAATAGCTAAAACAAAACTCTCTTTCAAACTAAAATTCAAAAAAACCTGATCAAACGTCAGGTTTTTCTTTTTTTCATACATTATGAAGATACTATTTTTTTGCCAACGAAGCAAGTCCCTTCATTGCCTCAAGCACCTCAACCGGGATCATCCAAATAGTAGTATTTGACTGGTCAGAACTAATATCATTGATTGATTGTAAAGTTCTCAAATGAAGCGCACCTGGAGCCTCAGAAAGCATAGTTGCAGCCTTAGTAAGATTCTCAGCACTCGCAAGTTCTCCCTCTGAAGTAATAATTTTTGCTCTCTTTTCTCTTTCTGCCTCGGCCTGCTTACCAATTGTTCTCTTAAGATCATCTGGAATATTGATATCTTTTAGCTCAACAGAAAGCACATCAACTCCCCAACTATCAGATTTTTCATCAACAATCGCCTTAATTTTCATAGCAGCCTGCTCTCTTTTCGCTAAAAGCTCATCAAGCTCAAACTGGCCAACAATATTTCTCATAGTCGTCAAAGCGAACTGTGTCATCGCATAATCAAGATTCCTCACATTCAAAACTGCTCTTTCTACCTGATCTTCTTTAATCCTATAGTAGATAACTGCATTAATTGTACATGAGATATTATCCTTAGTCATTGCTTCCTGAGATGGCACATCAACTGCCTTTTCTCTGATATCTACTCCAATAGTCTGCTCCATCACAGGGATAATCAAATTAAGACCCGGAGTTAAAACTCTCGTATACTTTCCGAAAGTAAGGACAACTTTTCTCTCGTACTGATTTACGATTCTCACCATCATAAGCAAAAGAACAACAATTACCGCTAATACAATCCATGGCATCTTTATATTTGGTAATAGAATAAAAAACTAATACAATCAATCTAAAGCAGAAAGAAATCTGACTTCTCCTCGATTTATTCGCTCAGAGAAGTCCTAATGCTAATTGCATCATTCACCATTTCATGCTTCACATTGTGAAATAAGCTCTCTGGCTCTGGATACTCCACCTGCTCCTCAAAAAGATGAACCCCGGCTTCACTACTTATATCTGATTCTGAAGCCTCCTCTGCTGGCAAACGAGAGAGAAAATCCAAAATCTCATCCATATTTCCTAGGAAAGTCCTCTCCTCATCTCAAGTAAGATGCAACTTTGAAAGCTTAGCTAGGTGCTGGAGCTGTGTAGAATCAAGTTTCATACCATATTCTCATAAAACTAAAGAACTATACCTCAAAGATACTATTTTCTCCATAAAATACAAGCAGAAAAAATCAGATTTTTATGAAATATTCTTTCCAACCTAGAAAATAAAATATCCAAGAGAAGAATAGAAATTCGCAAATATTAAGGGACTTTTCCTCAAATTTTAATTTCTTTTAAGCAAATAAAACACAAATTTATTGACTTTTATAATAAAATATATATAATATCTATGTTTATAATTTATAATCGATAGACAATGAGCAATCAATCATACATTAAACCGGAGATCAACAAAGAACATCCTCGTATCAAAAATCGTACTCCAGACCAGCAAAAGTATAGAGACGATCTTGCTCAAGTTCTGAAAGCCAATCGCCAACTAGGAGACGTGGGGAGACGTGCTGCTAGAGTGGTACTTGAAAATGAGAGCGAGAGTGCAGAATATATTTCTGCTAAGGAAAATATTCCTCAAGATTTAGCAAAAGATTTATTAGAATATATATCATATTCAAAGAATCCAGAGGATTTAGAAATTGATAGGATCTTAAAAAAATCCAAAGGAGTTAGTCATCAAAAAATCGCAGAACTTCTTATTGAGAAAAGATATTGCGTTACTCTCGCAAAAAATTTAGAAAAATTGAAGGGACTTGACCATAAAAAAATCGCAGAACTTCTTATTGAGAAAGGGGATTGATTTGCTCTCGCAGACAAATTAGAGAAATTTGAGGGACTTGATTATCAAAAAATCGCAGAACTTCTTGTTGAGAAAAAGAATCGATTTACGGTCAGAGTTTTCACAAACAACTTAGAGAAGCTTAAGGGGCTTGACTCTAAAACTGTAGAACTTCTTATTAAGGAAGAGAGAGAAGCAGAACAAAGAGAAAAATACTAGACCGAAAATCTCATGGACTAATTCAATGAATACTTAAGAACATTCAAGTAATACAAAAAACCGCCAATGGCGGTTTTTTCTTATCTTAAAATACCATACTACAACTGAGAAATCACCCACTTTACAACCTCTGCTAAATCAGCCTTCTCTAAATCTCACTGATACTGACTCAAAATTGCCTTCACATTCTGCCCATCATAGCCAAGATTTTTCAGAGACTTTACAACCGCTTTAAAAAGTTTTTGATTCACATCAATACTCGAAGCCTGAGAGAGCTGAAAATTCCCTTTAAGTTCAAGGATAATCTTTTTCGCCAATTTTGGACCAATTCACGGAATTGATTGAAAAAGTTTGGTATCGAGGTTTTCTATTGCCTCAGCAAGCTCTCAAATTGGAATTTGCGCAATCTGGAAAGCCGTCTTTGGACCCACTCCAGAAACCTTAAGCATTTGCTCGAAATTTTGTTTTTGCTCTAAAGTATCAAAAGCAAAGTAAAAAACTGACTTTTTCCCCTCATCCAAATACGGATACAAGAAAAACTCCCCCTCTGACTGCCCTCCTGCGTATGCAACTTGGACTCCAAAAATTTCAGTCAAAATAAAACAGTCAGATTGATTCCTCCTAATCTTTCCTTTGATATAATGAAACATTTAACTTACAAAAAACAAAATAAATCTGATTTTTCTTCCATTTTTACGCATAAAACTACACTTAATAAGAGTAGAACTACGATCCTAAAATACCTTTTTTTGAGTAAAATACAAGCAAAAAATCTGATCGACGAAAATTGACATTTTACAAAAACTAGATATAATATAGTAAATTTATTTCTTGAATAGTAAAAACATGAATAGACTACACTCAAGAGCAGAAATCAATCCTGAACATCCTCGCATAAATAAACGTAGTGAGCTTCAGCAACAATACAGAGACGAACTCGCTAAGGCACTTACGGCAACCCGTAAAGAGAAAAATGCTTGGGAAAATGGAACTGCATATCGTATGCTAAAAGGAGCGAAGCAGACCGATGAATATCATTTTGCAGAGGAAGGAGTAAAGATGAGCCCTGCCATCACAGAACTATTGAATACCCCAAATGATATGCCAGATTCTGAATTTTTGAAAAAACTAGAAGCAATACCTGATCTAAATGAAAATCTAGCTAAAGCACTCATCATAAGTGGAAAATGATGGGCTGTAGCTCAAAAGTTAGATAAATTTCAAGGACTTGATCACGGGAAGATCGCTGATTTTTTTATCAAATATGGTCAAGGGAGACTCGTTGCAGAAAATCTAGAGAAATTTCAGGGACTCGATCACCAAAAAATCGCAGAAACACTCATTGAAAATAAGCTCTGAGGTGCCGTAGCCGAGAACTTGGAGAAATTTCAAGCGTTAAATCACCGAGAAGTCGCAAAAAGACTCCTTGAAAATAAAAAATGAGAATCTCTAGCTCAAAATCTGGAGAAATTCGAAGGGATCGACTATAATCAGCTCGCTGATATCTTGGTAGAAAAGGGAAATCTCCATGCCTTAACTGAAAACTTGGAAAAATTTCAAGGACTTGATCATCAAAAGTTTGCAGAGAAATTATTTGAACATAGAAAGGGAAGATATATCGCACAGAATCTAGAAAAATTCGAGGGGCTCGATCATCAAGAACTCGCTGATAGATTGATACAAGCTGGAGATGCTCAATATGTAGCCGAAAACATGGAAAAATTCAAAGGCGTAAATCATAATCAAATTGTAGAAAAACTTAGTAAAGCTTGAAAGATTAGATATGTCGCTCAATACTTAGAAAAATTCAAGGGACTTGAGAAATCAGTCAAAGAAGAACTTCTCTATGAATGATTTAAAAAGGAAGTCAATGCAAATCCACAAGCCTTTGAAGAAAAAAACAAAACTGCCTAAAGCGGTTTTTTATATTCAAGAAGAGTCCCTCTTATTATAAAGAATCAAAAATCAGATTTTTCCTTTTTTTACATTTTTTATATTGAAATCACATCCAAAAATCCTATATATAAGGCATGATTTTATTTATTATCGAGCTATTACCATGCACATGATTCATGATATTGCTACCTATGCAGACCAAGAAAACGGAGTTCTTAATGTTGTTATTGATATTCCTGCTGGGTCAAACAATAAATACGAATATGATCACGATTTAGGATGTTTTACACTTGATCGTGTAGTTCATCATAGTATGTTCTATCCATTTAACTATGGATTCTTGCCACAGACTCTTTCTAAAGATGGAGATCCTTGTGATGTATGCCTCTATACTACAAATCCTCTTTTCACTGGTTGCGTAGTAAAGGCGAGACCTATTGGTATCCTTTATACCTCAGATGATGCTGGAGATGATCCAAAGATCATTGCAGTGCCAATCAGCAAAGTAGACCCTAGACGAGATGAGGTAAAAACTATCGAAGATCTCGGAGCACACAAAAAGGAAGAATTAGAAATCTTCTTTAAAGAAATCAAGAGACTTGAGCACAAAAAATACGATAAAATTCAGATCAGAGGTTTTGGAGATTTCAATGATGTTGCTGAAGAGCTCACAACCTCTATCAAAAGATATCAAGAAGAAGATAAACACTAGTTTATATACTCAATCTTAATAGAAAGAAGACAAAAATCAGAATTTTGTTTTCTTTTTTTATACCTTGACTACGAGATGATGTCAGCCAATAAATCCTCCGTTTCAACTAAAAGAATCCTCTCTTTTATCTGAGAAAACTACAAAGCCTATCCGATCCGATGAATTTTTGCGATACTTTTCAGAATACTCACGATCGCTCTAGCGACATTACCTGCTCTATATTACAAAGATATCGTCAATATCCTCTCAAAAACACAAGTCGCAACGAGTGAAATTACTCAACATGGGCTCAACATATTATTCATCATCCTCTGGATAAAATTAGTCCAATTCATATTTCATAGAGTATATGACTATATTATCATTACTTTTGAGATGAATATCCAAGAGAAGCTCTACAATCAAATTTTCAGCTATCTCCATCAGCATTCTTTCCAATTCTTCGCAAATAACTTTTCTGGATCACTGATCAGTAAGGTAAGAAAGTGCGTGAGCGGTTTAGAAAGGTTTACAGATATGCTCTCATGGAATGTCCTACCATTTATCTTAAACCTAATCTTAGTCGTTGGAATCATCGCAGTACAAAATATTCGAATCGCAATCAGTATCTTCATTTGAGTTACGGTATTTTCAATCATCCAATATCAGCTTCATAACTGGCTTCATCCCTACCAAGAAAAAGCCAACCAACTTGATTCTGAACTTGGAGGTCTCTTATCAGATACTATAACCAACAACTTAACTATCAAGCTATTCGCTTCGCTTCCTAGAGAGCAAAAAGCCTTTTCTTCACTCAATCACGACACTGTTCAGGCTAGGAAACTACAATATTACAAGTCAATGCGAATCTGGGGATTCTCAGCATTTTTCGGACTAGTACTAGAAATCGCAATCATGTATGCAGCGATCCGCCTGTGGTGAATGTGAATCTTTGAAATCGGAGTAATCGTCCTCATTCAAACTTACGTTCTCAAAATTATTGAGGAGCTACGAGGTATCGGAATGACATTTAGAAGCTTCTTTAGAAATATTAGTGAAATCTGAGAAATGATCGAGATCCTAGATACTCCGCATGAAGTCATCGATAACTCAGACAAAAAACTTAAAGTAAAAGAGGGAGAAATCAGATTTGAAAAGGTGGATTTTAGCTATGGAGAAAATCAGATTTTTAATGCTCTTGATCTCATAATCAAGCCAGGAGAAAGAGTAGCTCTCGTCTGAGAATCTGGTAGCTGAAAAACAACAATTACCAAGTTGCTTTTTAGATTTTATGATCTTCAAGGAGGAGAAATCCTCATCGATAATCAAAATATTGCGAATGTTACACAAAATTCGCTCAGAGAAAATATTTCCATGATCCCGCAAGAACCGGTCCTCTTCCACAGAAGCATAAGAGACAATATCGCCTACGGTAAACCGAATGCAACCGAGCAAGAGATCATCGCTGCATCAAAGATGGCAAGATGCCATGAGTTCATCTGAGCATTCAAAGATGGCTATGATACTCTCGTTTGAGAAAGAGGAATCAAACTCTCATGAGGAGAAAGACAAAGAGTTGCAATCGCCAGAGCAATCCTAGAAAATAGACAGATTATCGTAATGGACGAGGCAACCTCAGCTCTTGATAGTGAGTCAGAATTCCTCATCCAAGAAGCTATCAATGAACTCATGCAAAATAAAACCGTACTGATCATTGCTCACAGACTCTCAACAATTATGAAGATGGATAAAATCATTGTCATGCACCAGTGAAAAATCATCGAAAAAGGTTCTCATCAAGAACTCCTACTCAATAAGGATGGAACCTACAAAAAACTTCGAGATATCCAGTCTGGAGGATTTATTTGAAAATGCTAAAATGACGGCCCCCACTACCGATCTTGATAAATACGAGAATGCGCTATATCATGAAATCTTTATCAAAGAAGAATATGCTATAGCAAGATCAACCATACAAAAGGCGAAAACAATTTTGGATATCTGAGGACATATCTGACTTTTCTCTGAACGATGTTTGCATCTCAATCCCAAAGTTCATATTCACTACTTCGAACCATTTGAATGCTTGGTAAAAAAAGCAAAAGCCAGACTTCAATCTTTTTCATCTCAGATTACTTTCAATCCATTTTGAATTGCAAAGACTGCTTGAACATATGAATTTCTCTTAAACGAGAGAAAAACAATGCAATCAAGTCAGCATTCATCATTTCTCAATCCCAAAGGAAAACATGAAAAAGTAGAATGCAAAAACCTGAATCACTACCTCAAAGATCAAAAAATCTGAACGATTGATCTGCTTAAGCTTGATATCGAAGGAATGGAATTTGAGGTCTTCTTTGATATTCAAGAAGAAAACCGAGAAAAAATTCAGGCCATACTCTCTGAAATTCACCTCCTCTCACCAACCGATGAAGAAAAATTCCCAGACCTTATCTTACTTTTAAAATCGCACTTTACTCATATAGAGCGAAATCCAAGCTCTTATAGTGAAAAGATCTGACTTTGCTTTTGCTATAAAAAAGAATAGACTCTTATTATCTTTATTCTTATTTTAATAAGTATGCAGAAAAATCTCAAACTCTACAATATCTTCTTTCCTTTCCGGAGTTTATTTCTTTTTCCCCCATTTTTTCTCCTTAGTCTACCTGTAAACTTCTTGATTGATTCGGTAGTCTTCCTCTTGGTAGCAAAGACTCTAAAGCTCGCAAATCTAAAAAATATCTACAAAAAAAACATTTGGAAAATACGAGGATTTGGATTCCTAGCGGATATCATAGGTGCAATATTTCTCTTCCTCTCAAACTACATAAAAGATCGATTAGAACTGTCTAACGCATTTTTAGTAGGAGTAAACTATAATCCTCGAGGACATCGAGCCTCACTGCTATGGACAATTATCGCACTTCTAATCTCAGGTTTCTTCATCTTTTACTTTAATTACCGCTGGAGTTTATCAGAGGCCAATCTTTCAGATCAAGACAAGAGAAAACTCGCCCTTAGATTAGCGATATTCACTGCTCCCTACATTTTTCTTGTTTCACTAAGCCGATTTTGAAGATAATACCAAAAATCTTATTTTATATATGTCAATATCAGAAAAGCAATTCTCATCACAAAAAACCTAAGAAACACCAGTTCTTAAAACACTTTCTAAATCTACAAAAAAATCTAAAAAAATCTGAAAAAATCTCTTTTTTACTCTTGAAAATTAGGAGATATCTACTATTATAATAAACGTACAAAGTACTTTTTATATCTTATTTTGTTACAACAATGACAAAGACAGCTCTTATTGCTAGCTTGGCTACTGAACTTGGAGTTTCTAAGAAATTAGCTGCTGAACTAGTTAACGCATTCATCGAAACAGTTATTACTGGAGTTAAGAAGACTGGTGAAGTTAGAGTTCAAGGTTTCGGAACTTTCAAGGCTTCAAAGAGAAAGGCTAGAGAAGGAGTTAATCCTCAAGATCCTTCAAAGAAGATTAAGATCCCTGCAATGAAGGTTGTTACTTTCAAGGCTGGTTCTGACTTCAAGGCTGCTGTTAAATAATTATCTTATAAAATAAGATCAAAAGTCTGACTTTCGAGTCAGATTTTTTTGTTATCTATTTTTTTACTAATACCCCCTATAGAGAAACCTACCTTGACATTTACCCATAAAAGAATATAGTACTAATATAAATCAAAAAAAACAATAAACAAAAACTATCATGGAAACAAAAATTAAACTTAGCTCTAACTATGAAAGTTTCTGGATTAGAGCAATTCGAATCTGTGTGTGGAGTACCACGCTAATTACCTTTTTTCTCATATTTTTAGAGTCCTGGAAATTTAATGCAGTCTTAGGTGGAATACTTCCTGTCGTGATGCTCCTTTCAACGCTCCCAATCCTTATGGGAGTTGCGAACGAATTCCACGATAAGATATCTCATCTTCTCGGTATAGCATACTTTTGTATACTGAGTTTGCTTATCGCATGCTATATTGCCAAGCCTTCAGTAAACCTTGAAAGGATAGAAATGCTAACCTTACTGGGACTATTATTCCTTGGCTATCTTACTTTGGACCAAACCCTTTTAAGGACTGGTACTATTAAACTCATTTCAGAAACTCAAGACTCCCTACAAAGAAGATGGTTATATTACCGGATTATTGAGCATGAGATCGTAAAAAAGTATAAGTATGACAGAGAAAAACTAGGAGAAGAAGAACTCCAAATGTTAAAGGAGATTCCTGATGAATTTAGTAGAGACTCATTATTACATCCGCACTATAATGAAATAGCAACGTGGAAAAATAATCTCGACAAACTAAAAGCAAAGATTTCTAGGATCAATGAAAAAATTAGACAATTAGAAAAAGCAAAAGAAAAAATCGGCTGTTTTTATTAAACAGCCTTTTTCTATTCAAAATAGATTAAAGGTTGCAATTTAAGAGGACTTGAATATGCTGTAAGATGTTTTTTAGCTTTCATTACACGAAAGTCACTATGCCAAAATCTACTACAAAAACGGTAAAATCAGCAAAAAATTGACAAAAAACACAAAAAGAGAAATCAGATTTTTCTCATTTTTTTGATCAAGGCTCTCTCGTTTTTGAATGAATCAGAGTAAATAATCTCAAAAATATCGATCTCACACTCCCAAAAAATAAACTCATTACCATCACTTGAGTGAGCTGATCAGGGAAATCCTCTCTAGCATTTCAAACTATATATAAAGAGGGACAATATAGATATATCGAATCACTTTCGAGCTATCTGAGACAATTTTTTAATCTCTGAGATAGACCAGAGATCGATTATTGTAGTGGACTCTCCCCTGCTATTGCAATTGAACAAAATAAAAGAGTCTGAAATTCAAGATCTACAGTAGGGACCCTCACTGAAATTGATGATTATATCAGGCTACTTTTCGCAAAATTAGGAGATACCTACTGCTGGAACTGTGGAAGCAAAATCAAACCCCAAACGGTTGATCAAATTTTGCACACAATGAAAGAACTCTACAGCAACCAAAGGATCTATCTCCTAAAGGAGAGCTGAAGTTTCTCTACAAAAGCCGATCTGCTCAAATTTGTAAAAACAAACAAGCAAAAAGTTGAAAAAGGAGGTGGTTTTACAAGATATCTCCTTGTTTCTCAAAATCCAGAAAAAGCTGATCCTATCGAATATTTCTACCTCGAAGATCCTCAAATTCCAACTGACTATTTCCCAATCAATAGCTATGGAATCTTTGACCGTGTAACCTTAGAAGAGCAAAAAGTCTGAAGACTCAAAGAAGATATCATCAAAATCCTCTCAGAGACTAAAAAATTTGGAGTCTATCTAGCAGAAAAAAATACAACAAACGAACCCACCTCTCAAAAGCAAGTGGAAGCTAATTTTTGAGCAGGAATTGAAATCACACAAGCAAAAAAAAGCAAAAAATCTGATTCAAAAGCCGATGGTCAAGAAATTAACCAATGAACTCGCATTCAGCGATTCACTGATAAAATGTATTGTCCAAACTGTAATATTACCTATCCAGAATTCACCACACAGCACTTCTCTCCTAATAGACAAGAAGGAGCATGTAGCCACTGTCTTGGAATCTGAGAAATTCTGCAAGTTGACTATAATAAAGTAATCGATCCTGCAAGTCCATTAATAGATGCCATTCTTCCATGGAGAGATAGCAATCTAGGACAGTGAGTCCTCAAAAAACTCTGCGAAAAATATAGTATGGATCCCGAAAAAAAACGAGCAGAACAGCCAGAGCGATTTCTCAATGTGGTGATTGAAGGAGATCAAGAACTTTTAAGAATCAACACCTGAGGAAAATATACAAGTATCAAATACAATGGAATCGAAGAAATCATCAAAGATCAATATGTAAAAGGGCTTTTGACCGTTGATTTTCAGGCAATGCTCAATATGAAGACCTGTCCTCACTGTTTCGGTTCAAGACTAAAAAAAGAGAGTCTGCATTGCTTCTTAACAATTAAAAAGCAAGATATTGAAAAAAAATCTGACTTTTCAAACCTTTTACCTACACTTTTCACTCAACAAGAAGGATTACCCTTTGCCCAACCAGAAGATCAAGATCTGATAAAATTTAATATCCGAGATCTTCAAAAAATTGAGCTTAACGAACTTATAAACCTTCTAGAACTCTACAAATCCACAAGTGAAAAACCGATAAACCTCCTTGAAAGAATCCTCAATCCACTCCTAGACAGAGCAAAAACAATCCAAGAACTTGGACTAGGATACCTCATGCTAACTAGAGGTGTTGATACCCTTTCTGGAGGAGAAATTCAGAGATTAAGACTCGCAAAACAGCTCTGAAACAAGCTCACAGGGATCATCTATGTTTTGGACGAGCCAACTATTGGGCTTGATACCTGAGAAATCAAAAAAGCAATCGTCTCCATCAACAAACTCAAAGAAATGGGGAATACTATCATTGTTGTAGAGCATAACGAGGAATTTATTAGAGCATCAGACCGAATAGTAGAAATCTGACCTTGAGCATGAGATTTCGGTTGAGAACTCATCTTTAATGGTAGTTATGAAGAATTTATCAAGACAAGAACCCTGACTTCAGATTTTATCACCTGAAAAAGAAAGGTAAGCATAGATTTCTCTCATACTCCAAGCAAGAAGCGAGTAGATATCAGAAAGGCCAGCAAATTTAATCTCAAAAATATTGATGTAAAATTCAATCTCTGAAGTTTTACAGTGATTACCTGACCTTCTGGAGCTGGAAAAACAACATTAATGTACACCACACTCTTCAGATTTCTCAATGATAGACAAAAATTTGTTCAGAGTTATATCAGACTTCAGCTTTTGAAAAAAGGACTCACTTGGGAGGAAATCCTCGCTGCACCTGTAATGAGAGCTGAGGAATATGCCCACTTTGAAAACCTTGCACTCCAAGAGTTCTATCAAGATATCTGAGTAGAAAGAGTAACGGGACAAGAGGAAATTAAAAATACCATCTACGTAGACCAATCTAGCATTGGGAAAACTCCAAGAAGCTGTCCTGCTACCTTTGTAAATGTCTTTGATAAAATTAGGCTCCTCTATGCTGGAACTAGTGATGCCAAATATCTTGGTTTTAACAATTCCCATTTCAGTTTTAACTCAGACAAAGGTGCCTGCCCTGCTTGTAATGGATACGGATACAAAAAAATTGAACTTCAATTCCTGCCTGATACCTATGTTCCATGTGAACTTTGTCAGGGGAAAAGATATAAACCTGAAATCCTATGAATTACCTGGAGAGGGAAAACGATTAGCCAAGTCCTTGATATGTATATTGATGAAGCATTAGACTTTTTCTCAGAAATGGATCATATCAAACAAGAACTCGAACTTATGGTAGAAATCGGACTCGGTTATCTTAAAATGGGACAACCTGCACATACCCTTTCTGGAGGAGAATCCCAAAGACTCAAACTCGTAAAACACCTCCTCAAAGAATATAGATGAAATACCGTATACTTCCTTGATGAGCCAACAGTAGGACTCCACCCAGCAGATATTGAAAAGCTGTTGAAAGTGATCAAGAGGTTCCTTGAAAAGGGAGATACCATCTTGATGATTGAACACGATGAAGATATCCTTCAGTTCGCTGATCATATTATCAGATTAGATAATGGACAACTCGTAAAATCTAAATAAATTCGACATAAAAAAGAAAAACCTGATATCACTTCAGGTTTTTTTATTTCTTTATCTTAAAGATACTATTTTACTTCTTAATCACCGCTTCAATCGCAGCAAACATTCCTTCTCCATCCTCGTTGATGATGATATATACCTCATCACCTGGCTTTCCATGATGGAAATTTACAGCAGCTTGATTGAGGAAATAAATCTGACCTTCCTCTGAGTGAGCAGTAAATTTTTGATCATCAGTCTTTGAAAGAATCGCCTTCAAGTGCTTTCTTCCTGCTGGTTTAATCAATTTATAAATCATCTTTCCCTCTGGAGTAATTTTAAGCTTAAGGGTATCCCCAGGGATCAACTTAGTTTTACTAGAATAGTTAAGCGGAACAAGGTACTTCTTTTGATCTACTCAAACCATGTAATATCCATCAAAAATTCCCTCAATTACTTCCATTTCTTCATCAGTATATGCTTCTCTAAGCTCATTAGCTTCTGCTTCACCAAGACCAAGACTTGATGGATCCAAAGAATTTGGATCATTAGGATCAAAGTTTGCAAGCTGACTTACAGCAACCTTCACTCTCTTGAGTTCTAGTGATACCTTAGTCAAGGCATTCTGAGTAAATTGGAGGAGTTGCTGATAATCTTTCAATAAATCCTCTGTCGTTTTTGTTTTTGTCATTGCAGTTTGTTGTTAGATGATAAATATTGCGATATCATTATATCTATTTTTGTCAAGATTGCAATTTTTTATGAGAGTTTTTTAGAGATAAAAATTTCCTGAGTTATGAAGCTAGAAAAGGAAAAGAAACCTGAGTCTTATTTCAGATTTCTCTCCTTCTTTTTGATCCAATATATCTACTTTTCTTGCTCAACTTCCTGATTTTTAACTACAACCTGTACTTCTCAAATCACATTCCTCTTAACCCAAAGCACCTTAAATTCAAGAGTACTATGCGTTTTATTCTCTAAATCATCATGCAGATGAATATCCAAGCTAATTTTCTCTCAACTACTTGGAAACCTCTCAAAAGAACTCGTAATAAAGTAACTCAAAGTTTCTGCCTCATACTCATCATCCAGCTCAATCTCATCTGGATGGAGACCAAGTACATTCAATAGCTCATCCATTCTTACATACGACTGACAAATCAGAGTTCAATCCTCATTTCTCTTGATTGGAGTAAGTTCTTCATCAGACTCATCTTGAATCTCTCAAAATACTTCCTCAATAATATCTTCCAAGCTCACAATTCCATCAACTCCCCCATACTCATCTAATACAACAGCAATATGCTTATGCGTTTTTTGAAATTTTTGAAGAAGCGAATCAATAGGCTGACTACGCGGCACCTTAATAATTGGATTAAGCGTCAATTGTGAAAGTAATGTTGATCAAGAATATTCCTTTTTAAGCCTCAAAAGCTCCTTAAGTGTAACAATCCTATCTATCGTATCAATACTCTCATGATACACAGGAATACGAGAATAATGGTATCCACTGAGTTTTTCTATTGCATCATCCAAACTACACTGATCATCTATAGACTTGATCTTGATTCTTGGAGTCATGATCTCCTCCGCAGTCAATTCATCCAAAGTCAAAAGCTTCTTAATCTTTTGATCCTCTCAGTCTGTAAAGACACCAGCTTTTTTAGAAAGCTCAATAAAAGCCTCCAAATCTGACTCACTAATCAGATTTTTCCTCTCCTTCTTTGTTAATCCCTTCATCATTCGCTCCAAAACAAATATCAATGGAAAGAGAACCTTTATCAATACCGTATAGATAGGAGCAATACTGAGCGATATTCTCTCAGCATGACGCGTTGCAAGGGTTTTCGGGAAAATCTCTCAGAACAAAAGCACCAAAATCGTCACAACAGCAGTTGCAATAGAGACAACTAATGTCTGATCAAACTGCACTTTAGCTGCAATATCCATAGCAATCACAGTCGCCAAAGAAGCAGCAAAAATATTTACAATATTATTTCAGATCAAGATTGCTATTAGAACCCTTTCTGGCTTGAGTTTAAGCTTATAAAGAGACTTTGCTCAGCTTTTTTTCTCTTTCAAGAAGACTGAAGCCTTGTGCATTGGCACTGAAGTAAAAGCCGTCTCACTCGCAGAGAAAAACATTGACAAGAAAATTAAAATCACAAAGAGCAAAAGCGATAAGGGGTCCATCTTTAGACAAACAACATAAAAAGAATAAAAAAACTGAATATATTTCACAAAAACTCTAAACTTACGGTTCAAATATAGCTATCCGAACTCAAATTGCAAGTCCGTCTTGAAAAACCGTTTTCTAACCTCTCCTACTGCATATCAAAACTATATCCCTTATGATCAGAACCTGGAAATTGTACAGTTTGAATACCATCTACTGCAACTTTCGGACTGATAAATACATGATCAATATGACTTTCTATAGGCAAAGCAAAGGCTAAAACACGCTTAAGACGAGCAGAAAGTGTTGGTAATTCTTTCTCCATTTTCAAAAGTCTAGAAGCACTTCGTGTCATCATAAATGGGAAGCGAGCTGTAGTATTTCTAAGAATTCCATCAATTTTCTGAGCAAACTGCTGATAATATATTGACCACGGGCTCACATTAAAATCTCAAATAACAAGTACTTTTTCTCTTGTTTGTGAATGATAGGTTTTTGAAAGATCCTCTGCTAAAGAGTTTAGCTGAACATTCCTTCTCTGGAAATGCGCTAAGCTTGTCGGAGAAGTAGTGTGAATCAAATATACCTGATATACACTATCTCACCTCGTCATTTGAGCATGCAAATACCCTCGCTCCCCTTTCTCAAAGGTCTTTGAGACATTTCTCAGTGGATATTTACTAAATATAGCACTTCAAATCTGACCTTTTACACTCATATTCATAACTTTATAAGGATACTCTTTTTCAAGCATTTTTCAGAGATTATCCTGATGGTGCTGACTATATTCCACAAAAAGAATTAAATCTGATTTTTTATCTTTTATAATCTCATAAATCTCCTGATACTCACTATTTTCCTTGTAAAGATTTGAATAAATGACTCTTACCGGATCATCTGTCTGATGTGGATTCCTACTTTCTAAGCCATAAAAATGCAAAAACTGTGCTAAAAATCACCAAAAAAGACCAATAAATCAGATCATAATCCAAAATTCAATCGTAGAAAAGAACTTATCTGAAGCAACCTTAAAAAAAGAAAAAATTGAAATTATAAGTCCTATAAAAAATAGGACCATCCAATATGGCAAAAAGCTCATTGCAAGCTCTCAATAATACTCTCCTCTACCAAAATATACAACACCTCACAAAATAACCACCAAAGCCAAGAAAATACGCATATTCTCATTCTTATAGATAAAGACTTACCCGATAATAGGAATTTTCTTGAAAAAGGCAACCTTTGTTTATGTGTATAAACAACGAAATTCTCAAGCCGGCAATCTAAGAAAACAAAAAAACAGGTGGAGACAACCTGCCTTTTTTATCTTGAGATTTTACACAGAGCATTGTTTTACTTAATTGCGATTTCATCGATCATCATATGCAAACTTTGATCTATTTCTCTCAATCCATATTCAAAATTATTTCTAATCATTCCATTTTCCCTCATCAAAGTATTGAGTTTATCAGACAATTCCTGCATTCCAGACAAAAACAACTCCAAATCATACTGAGAACGAATAAGTCAGTTTTTAATTTCTTTTTGAAGTCTAGCAGTATAAAGTCTAAGCTGAACAAGCGTTTTAATCACCACATCTACATATTCAGTATCAAAATCCTGAACAATCCCTCCTCCATATTGGCTTGTTGCTTCTCTAGTACAATCTAAAGCTCCAATCAAAGCATCACAAGTAGAAGCAATCTTATCCAAAAGAGTGTTCATTTTGGTTGTTGTACTTGCAACGGTATTGAGACTGTTTAATTCGTTCATTGTTAGATTCTGATAGAGAATAAAATATAACACTTCAATTATACACGACTTTTTACAAAAAACAAAAAAATCTGATTTCTTATTTCTTTTTCAACTTCTCATTTTCGTTTTTTATGATATTATGTATTTTTTAGCATAACTTCATAGTAAATAACTAGAGTTCACAAAAAAATAAAAGAACTTTTTTCTCCTCGACTCGACCATAATCATCACTTGAAAATTCAGATCAAAACCATACAAATAAACAAATTTTTTAACCTTTTGCATACAAAACCACATGCAAATATTAAAATATTGATGGATCGGTCTAGGAGCAATATTTCTAACAACACCAACTTTTGCAAGCACAGGACTAGACTCCTCTATTGAATGGACCAACTATAGATCATGCATTGATTTAACAACTTCTCTCAAAAAATATCTCGCAAGTTCTGAACTATCTACACGATTACTGAAGAGTAATTATGCGAAATCAGACAAGAGTCCTCTAATAAATCAACAAACCACCTCACAAACCTATTTTTCTTATTTAGATAAAAATCAGCAGCTCCTCTATCTTTTCAAATGAGCTCAAGAATCAAAGACCAATACTGTAAATATTGCAATCCCAACACTTTTAGCGAAATTCCACCTGCCAAAATCACGAAAACATATTCAGACTTTTTTTTATCAAGATAAAAAGCTGATTATCTCAGCAGAAGAAAATCAAGACTCTCTAATCGCTATCTATACTATTGAGGATAAATCATTTAAGCCACTCAAATACTATAAAATGAGCGGTCCATTTAAACAAGCTCAACTAGTATGAGATAAATTCTACCTCATCACACAAAAACAAACAACCAAAAACAGCTTGGAGGCACTCCTCAAAGCAAATTGAGAAGACAATACTTTTCTCCCGAAACTCGAACAAGCGATCAAATACTGACTCAAAACCTCAATAATTTCACAAGCAACTTGTCAAAAAATCGCTCACAATATTACTGATGGAGAATTACCAACTCTGACCTCACTAGCAATTTTCAATCTTAACAGTCTAGATACCCAGCCAGAGATCAAATTTTTACTCGGGCAGCTTGATCATATTGCCATCTGACCAGAGTATCTCTATTTTCTAAAACCACATAATAATACAGACATCACCTGCAAAAATTGTTCTCAAAAAGCTGAATGAAGCGGAGAAAAAACACTTATTCAGTGATTTTCACTTGATCCAAAACTCTATCAGAGTAATAATGCGATTCTTTCTTGAACGCTCCTCTCATCAAAGAATTATCTGACAGAGGACTTCAAGCTTGAAATCCCACTCTACCAAACCAGTGGGAAGATGAAACAATATCGCCTACTTCAAGCTGACAATAAGCTCAGCACTTTTACTACAACCATCTTAGCTGAAACTGGATCTAACTATCAAAATATAATAAAAGAAAGCTGATCCTATCAGCTATCCAATGATGAAACTACACTGATCATCACGCAAAACAAAAATCAATACTTATTCCCAACAAGTGAACGAGAAAAAAGACAGCTTTTCACTTTAGGGAATAGCCTCATCACGATACAAAATACAAACAATACTATCACGATAACTAGCATTGAAATAGGACAATCAAAAGGAGAAACTCTACTTTCTCTAAATAATGCAGAATTACTTGATAACATATATTGGAATAGTGAACAAAAGATCCTCTCTCTGATAACTCATGAAAACGGGAAAACTACACTGAGAGGCTATGATCTCTGAGATCCTAAAACCGCAAAGCTTCTTTTCAAGAGGACCTATCCGGTTCTCAGCAATTTAAAACATCTCGATCTTTATATATATATGGAGAAATACACAGTACTCATAGCTCAAGGAATTGCAGATTTTTTCGTGACAAGAAATCATACTCTCACAAAAACTATCAAAATAAAATAACTTGCTTTTAGGTCAAACTTTTTTATTATTATTTTTTCGTGATTAATGGGACAAAAGATTATCATTTTAGAGAATATCCGCTCAGCCTACAATGTGGGGAATGTTGTGAGAACAGCAGACGCGCTTGGACGGAATGTATGGATCACTGGATACACACCATCACCTATTGATCACCCTAAAGTTCGCAAAACCTCACTAGGAGCTGAAAACCATGTTGGGCTCAAACAATTTGACTATACCAGTGATGCCATCAAGTATGCTAAAGAACACAACATCAAGGTCATAGCTGCTGAAATCACTAATGAGGCAAAACCGCTTGATACCTACACTCCAGAGAACAACAATCTTGCAATCATCTTTGGAAATGAAGTTGAAGGAGTTCTTCCTCAGACACTCCAGACAGTAGATGAAGTAGTATATATTCCTATGCAGGGTATCAAAGAAAGCATGAACATTGGACAGAGTACAGCAATTATGATGCGAGCTTTAAGAAAGTAAAAAACATAAAAAATCTGACTTTTAAACCTTTTTATCAAAAGTATGGACCATTTTTACAGTGTATTCAATCGAATACTCAAACATATCGGTTTTCTTCTGGATTTTGTAATTCACATTGATAAGCATCTTGCACGACTTTTCCACCAATATGGACTACGAGTATACGCAATCATCTTCGGTGTTATCTTTATTGAAACAGGATTTGTTGTGATGCCGTTTCTTCCTGGAGACTCACTCCTCTTCGCCTCAGGAGCCCTAGCAGGAAACCCTATGAATCATATCAATGTGCATATACTCTGGCTTCTAATCTTCGTAGCTGCAGTACTTGGAGATAGCCTTAACTATGAAATTGGGAAATTCATCGGACCAAAAATCTTCAAAATGAAATCAAAGCGAATCAAACAAGAATACCTTGAAAAAACTCAACACTTTTATGAGAAATACTGAGGAAAAGCAATCGTCTACGCTAGATTTGTTCCGATCGTGAGAACCTTTGCTCCATTCGTAGCTGGAATCGGAAATATGAAATATACCTCATTCCTCCACTACAATCTTCTCTGAGCATTTCTTTGGTCTGCATCACTCGTATACGCAGGATTCTTCTTTGGAACTATTCCTATTATCCAAGAACATTTCAGTTTTCTGATTATCTGAATCATCATCCTTTCAAATCTTCCAGTACTGATTGAGCGATACAGGCATCATCGCGATACAAAAAAAGCTAAGAAAGAAGCTCAAAAAGATTCTGAAGAAAAAGAGAAGAAAGATTAAAAAAACCTGAAGTAACTCAGGTTTTTATTTTTTTCATATTTTTAAGCAATAATTCCTCCTCATAAACAAACTTCTCCATCATACAAAACAAATACCTGTCCAGGAGCCACTGCCCATTGAGGATCTTGAAAACGAACCTGCAAATCAGATCACTGCTTCCCAATAATCTCACAAGCAACAGGAGGATTTTGACGATAACGAATCTTTCCAACAAGCTGACTTCAAACTGGATACTCCTCTGCTATCCAGTGCCAATCCTTAAGCAAACATTCTCTAGATTGAAGCTCCTCAGCGTCTTTATCACAAACATACACAGTATTTTCCGCTATATCAATACGATATACATAAGCCTTAAAATTCAGTCCAAGTCCCTGTTTTTGTCCGATTGTAAAATAATACGCTCCTTGATGCTCTCAAATTTTTTTCCCATCAAGCGTTTTTATCGCTCAAGATTTCGGAGGCAGCTTTTTCATTAAAAATTCTCTAATTGGGATATTTCAAATAAAGCAAAGTCCCTGAGAATCACGGCGCTTCGCATTTGGCAAGCCAATACGCTCAGCCAAGTCCCTAACTTCAGACTTTTTCATCGCTCATAATGGGAAAAGAGACTTAGAAAGCTGAAATTGATCTAGCCCAGAAAGGAAATAACTCTGATCCTTAATTTCATCAACTCCACGAAGCAAATGAAAAAAATCTGAATTGAAATCAGTATTTTCTTTCCCTCTCAACTCCTCACCAGGTCCAAGAATTTGCGCATAATGCCCAGTTGCAATCTTATCAAAACCTTCTGCTAAAGCCTTTTGCAAAAAAACATCAAACTTGATCAGAGAATTACAAAGAACATCTGGATTTGGAGTAATCCCTCTCTGATATCCTTCAAAAATATAATCAATAATTTTTTCTTGATACTCTTTTTGGAGATCGTAAGCACGAATTTCAATTCACAAATACTCAGCAACCTTAATCGCATCAATAGAATCCTGATATGTAGTACAGTTTCCTTCCTCAGAAACATAATTTTTCATAAACCCAGCGACGACCTCATGCCCCTGCTCCTTCAAAAGATAGGCAGCAACAGCAGAATCAACACCTCAGGAAAGTCCCACCAAAATCTTCATTTTGCCTATCATGTTCAAAATTAAAAAACTATCTCTTCAAAAACTCCTCAACGATACTCAATGGAGCAATAATCATACAGTGTTCTGTATTGAAATCTAAACCATTTTCTCTACAAAATTCAAGCACCTCATCATCAAAAGTTCAAGGTTGAAACCAGACTTTTTTGATCTGTAATTCTACTACTTGAGGGAGTATCTGCAAAGTCAACTTCGGATTGACCATAAAAATCACGACTTCGGGAGCAGTTTTCAGCTCAGAAAGAGAAGTAAAGCACGGAACTCCAGCGATCATTTGATAGTTTGGATTGATAGGAATGGCTTCAAAGCCTCCTTCTCTCAAGCGAGTAAAGAGCCTAAACGCAAGAGATTCTGGATTCTCAGAGGCTCCAATCAGAGCAAGGGTAGACATAAATAGCAAGAAAAAGAGGGTAAAAATTTGACAAAATACTATGGGGGGGTATAATGAAGGTAGAAGTTTTAGTTACTATTTCTTATCTCATGATTCAACATTATTTCTTTAACGCACTTGAGAATCCTCAGACACTTAGTCTCTTTGGGAGAGCATTAGAATCTTTGTTTTGGAGAGCTTTTTTCCTCGTGGCATGCAGTATTCTTTTACTTTTTGTTTGATATAGTGTCTATCTACTGATCAAAAAGCATTCTCTTACTTCAAGGAGAAAGAATCTGACTTTATCTGAGTTAAAAAACTCATTTCTTCTTAGCTATGAAAAGCGAAAAGGCTCTCTTTCCAAGTCTCGTTATCTTATCCTTTGAGCCGTGCTTCAACTCCTAAGTTGGAGTTTTGTTCGTTTTATCTTTGATGCAATGTCTCAAGGGCTAGAAACCTCAAATACAAATGAACATTTTGCTATCAATATGCTTTTAGGGAAGTGGGCATCTTTCTGTTTGTTGATCTTTATGATCGCCCCTTATTTTATCACTTTTTCCTTTGGGAATAAGCTCGTTCGTAATTTGGGAATACTGACCTATATGTTTTGAATCTGATTTTTGTTTTTTGGATTTCTCGTTCAACTTGGAACCTTTTAAACCTTCAAAAAAAAATCAATCCTATGCTCAAATAATCTTATCAATCAAACCATATTCTAGCGCCTCTTGCGGACTCATTCGCTTATTTCTCTCCATATCTGCAAGACACGTTTCATAACTTTTCCCACAGTGTTTCGCGATAATTTCAGTCAGATTTTTCTTTACTTTGAGCATTTCCTCTGCCTCAATCTGAATATCAGTAGCCTGACCTGAGATTCCTCCTCATGAAATCAATGGCTGGTGAATCATAATCCTAGAATTTGGCAAAGCAAACCTCTTTCCTTTCGTTCCCCCAGTCAAAAATACAGATCCCATTGAAGCGGCAAGCCCTGTACAAATCGTCTGAACATCACATTTAAGAACCTGCATCGCATCATAAATTGCAAGTCCAGAATATACTTCTCCTCCAGGAGAATTTATATACATAATAATATCCTTGTCCGGATCTTTTTTCTCAAGATAGAGCATCTGAGCGATCACAGTATTTACCATCGCACTATGTACTGCCTCTCCAACAAAGATAATTCTATCCTCTAAAAGTCTAGAATAAATATCATATG
>ERZ773072.6-NODE-6-length-147934-cov-12.342273_pt1 | contig 147934 bp, 122 predicted proteins | sample MGYA00580617_ERZ773072 | MGnify/ENA primary metagenome ERZ773072 (study PRJEB29015, sample SAMEA2737970) | human oral metagenome | biome: human oral; feature: human-associated habitat; material: dental | place: China | collected 2122 ...
CTCTCTCTCCTTGCTGATGAATTTTTAATGTTCCAGCATTTATAATAATTCAAAGGACTTTGCCTGGGCGTTTGGATGGTTCAACCGATAGTGCGGCCATTACTTTTTTCCACATGATCTCATCAGGTAAATGGGCTATTTTCTTTTGAGGTATGGGATTAGTAAGGGAAAATGGAGCATATTCAATTTTTCCATTGTTTTGGCGAATATGGTTTTGTTCGCGCAAATGGCGTGCAAAGGTTTGAATATCACCTTGACTTATAGTAAGTGAGAGAGCATTTGCACGTTTCTGTACAGCATCTTGAAAATCAGTATAAGTTTTGGGTTTGATATTCAAAATATAACGTTGGATTTTCTGTAATAGATCATTGTCACTGATGTGGTAAATCACTATACCTTGCTCATCAACACTAATTAAGTTTTGTGTTTTAAGTTTATTAATAATATGAGCAGTCGTTGTTTCGCATTCTTCGTCTGTTTTACCTTGAAATTGTTCGCGTAAAATATATTTACACAGATTTTGTTGCAAATTATGTAAGCGAGATGGAAGAAAAGCGTTGGGTTGACGCAAAGCAGTTAAGGCTGCTTGAAAATAAGGTGCTAATGACTGAGATGGTGTGAGGGAATTTTTAGGTTGAGGGTGGGGTTCTAGTAGTTTTGTTGGAGGTGTAGTATTAATTTTTGTGTGCTGCACTTCATCTATATTTGCTAGGCGTACAACACCTTTTGCCTCCTGCTTTTCTAAGATATGTTCTACTAAGATATCGTAACCACCATCACGAGAAAGTATACCAATTTGAGCATCTGTATCTGTAGCGATAATTTTTCCAAGATAATAAGAAAGATAAAAATCTAATGCTGAGCCAAAAAGAAAGGAAACTCAAGAAAATCGATATTGACGAGCTTCATACCTGGATTTTGTATGAAGATGAAAATTGGCTCGTATTCAATAAACCAGCTGGGATTGTGCTTCATCCGAGCAATAAGCACTGGAATGATCTTTGCATGAATGACTATCTTGAGCGATACTGTGAAAAGCAATGATATACCAACAAAAATCAGGTTTTTAAGCCTTCTTTTGGATATAGACTAGATAAAGATACGTCCGGAGTCTTGATCGCTGCTAAGAATTATGAAGCGCTACAATATATCAATCGCATCATTAGAGAAAGGGCAATTAGTAAAAACTATTTGACCTATGTAGCAGGAAAATTTCCAAAACATTTAATGATTGATAAGGCTATTGAAAAAACATATAACTCTAAATTTGCAAGGGCTCAGATGCAGCTTAACGAGAGCGATGGTCTTGATTCGCAAACTGAATGTTGGCTAGTCAAAAGCAAAAAACATTCTCTTTTATGAGAGATATCACTTGTTAAAGTGAAGCTCTACAGCGGTAGAATGCATCAGATCAGAATTCATCTCTCTAGCGAGAATTATCCTGTTTTGTGAGATCTCATTTATGGGAAACCTGTAATTAATAGAATTTTAAATAAACAGTTGCATATTCAAAGACAATTATTACACTGTTGGAAGTATCAGTTTCAAGATTTAGATGGGAAGATGCTCAGCTTTGAAGCGCCTGAACCATTAGATTTTGAAGCACTGGACTAGTTTTTATCCTTAAAAAAATATCATGAAAATCTTTAAAACACTTTTCTTCACCACCCTATTTTGGATGCTCGTTGTATTAGGGCTATGGATTGCAAGTTTTTTCTATCCAAATCATGCAGCCCAATTTTTAAACGCTGTTTTGCCAGCTGCGACTAAAGAAAGCTTTGTAAGTGAGTACCACAAGGGGGATATTGTAGAAGATCAAGTAAACACTGTCCAAACCACACAGGATCAGAATTCTGACCTTGTAACTACTGGTAGTAGCATAAACACAGGAACGGGGAACCTTTCTGCTGATGAGGAATCTCCTTCACTACAAGCTGAAGTAGCTAGTCTTCAAAATAGAGTTGTAATCTTGGAAAACAATCTTAGCCAAGTAATCGCATTTCTGCAAAGCGTAACTGTTGTAAATCCTGAAACTACAACTCAGCCAACTACCACTCAAGCAGAACCAGCACAAGCTTCTAGTGAAACTCCAACTGGAGTTGTAAACACTTTTTGAACTGTTCGTCACTAGATTTTAGACCTATTAGAGTAGAAAATGTTTATTATTTGTTTCGCATTTTTTATTCTTATTCTTACAAGCTTCCAACTCTTTTTTTGGGGGCTTGTTTTTTTTATTCTTTTGGGGATTCTCATAGCGGGAATCCGAATAATGAAAAAAAGAAAATTTTCACTAAAAAAACAACTGCTTCTTTTAAGCTGAGCATTTCTACTGGCAAATGCAAGCTGTCTTATTTTTTGGTTTAGAACAGTTCCTGAGATCAGTTCAGATTTTTTTCACCTTAAAGCTCAATCGAAATCTTCGCAACGGGCAACGCTCCTCTGAAACTATCTTATTTCTGAGCAGACAAAGCCTGATACCTACCTCGTAGCATCATCGGATTGAAAAAACTATCTCCTCAAATCAGAGCAATTGTTAGAAATCTGAAAGACCTATCAGATCTGAGCAAAATATAAACCGCTCGATCTTGCAAACACCTACACACAATTTTCAAAATATAACTCAGAAACCTGATTTTCTCTCTCGTGATTTTTTGACTACCAATTTAACTATGATAAGTGGCTCCTCATGAAAGGCTATCATGGGAGTCTTTATACCAATTTTTCGGTTATTTTAGAAAAAGAGACCTCGATTTCTGGCTTTGAGAGACTTATTCAAGATACGAGGCTAAGTCTAAAAAATCTGATCTCTTCTCTTTTTCCAGATAGAAAATGAGGACTCCTCCTCGCAATGCTGATTTGAGATAAATCACAGCTTCCTAAGCAAGACTATCAGGATTTTATTGATAGTTGAATTGTCCATATCATTGCTGTGAGCTGAGGGAACCTTGTGATGATTGTAGTTTTCCTAGGAGCAATCCTTTTTTGGATGCCTTTTTATATAAGAAATGCGTTTATCATCTTGGGGGTTATTTTCTTTGCAATTTTAGCGGGAAATGATTCAAGCGTTATCAGAGCACTGATTATGAGCGTTCTTTCGTTGCTAGCACTATTTTGGGGTAGGGAAGTCCAGATTCGGAGACTTTTGAAATACGCTTTTGTACTAATGCTTTGTTATAATCCATATTTTCTCGTCTATGATCTTGGATTTTTATTGAGTTTTTGAGCTTTGATAGGAATTGTAATTTTGAGCGAGGTTTTAAGCTGAGAAAATAATGAAGAAAAAAATCAAAAAGAAAAAAAATCTGGTTTCAGATTTCTCTCTTCTTTTTTGAAAAATTACTGAATTCCTACTCTTTGAGCGAGTATTGGGACTTTACCAGTTCTACTCTTTTTCATTGGGACAACCAATCTCAGCTGAATTGTAATAAATCTTATTATTGTTCCACTCGTGCCTTTGATCACAATATGAGGATTTATCAGTGCAGTTTTGATCAAACTGACTGACTGGAATCGGCTAAAATATCCAATTCAACGGCTCTTAGAATTTATATATTATTGTTCAGAGCTCGCAAATCAGTTTTCTTTTAAAATTAGCATTGAAAATCTTCTAATAAAATATTTATTTGCCTGATTGATAATTGGGATCATGTTTTGTTGTTATCTGATAACTAAAAAAAAGCAGTAATACTGCTTTTTTTAATCTATGATTTTATTTTTTTAGATAAGAAAAGCTATTCTCATCTTTTTTTCTTTTTAAGAGTAGAAATCTTATATAAGTTCTAAACTCCACTTTTGGCTTATCTAAGCCATTTTGAAGCTATTGAGTTTTTTACCCAACAGCTCCAAATCCGCTTGAGACCATCTTCCATTTTTATGAAGACGGTAGGGTTACATCTTTTAGAATCTATATCATGATTTTTACTTGTATAGTTTTATCCTATAATGTACTATTTTAATGAACACATCTGAAGCTTATATCAGCATATCTCTATCTGTGAAAATAAATATCTCACATACTATGTGTATAAGGATACTTTTTAATTTTTCAACCTTTTTTCCTGAATGAAAACTATTCTTCTATTTCTTGTGTTTCCTCATCTATAATAGTTTCCATACTACTCAATGCTTCATCATCAAGCACCTTTTTACCCATCCTCATATCTTTAATTTTATTTTGAATCTCAGTTTCTAGCTGTTGTCTTACTTTTTCTTGAGATTCAAGATATTTTGACAGTTTTTCCTTTCATTGGAGCTTTTCAGATCCCACTGTATAGAATGCTCCCGCTTTAGAAATCAATTTCAAAATCAAAGAAGCCTCAATAATATCAGTAATCTTATCATATCCAACCTGCCACTTGATAGGAAGTTCTGCAGTCTTAAAGGGAGCGAAGATCTTATTTTTTGCGATTTTGATCTTTGCAAAATATCAAACCTGTTCTTTATCTTCCATGATTTTATCTCCTTTTCTGATTTCAATTCTCTGAGAAGCAAAGAACTTAAGAGCATTTCCTCCAGTTGTTGTTTCAGGGTTTCCAAACATAATTCAGATTTTCATTCTAATCTGATTGATAAAGATACACATAGTACCTGTTTTTGCTAGGACTGAAGTAAGCTTTCTAAGCCCTTGAGACATCATACGAGCTTGAAGCCCCATATAAGAATCTCCCATATCTCCTTCAACCTCTGCTCTTGGCACAAGTGCAGCTACTGAGTCAATAACAATAAGCTTTACAGCGCCTGTTTTTGCAAGTTCCTCAGCGATTTGAAGTGCTTGCTCTCCGTAATCTGGCTGAGATAGAATCAATTCATCTGTGTTTACACCTAGCGTTCTTGCATAATGAGGATCTAGTGCATGCTCCGCATCAATAAAGGCCGCAGTTTCACCTCTTTTTTGCATTTCTGCAATTGCATGAAGCGCAATAGTAGTTTTTCCAGATGATTCTGGTCCATAAATTTCAATCACTCTTCCCTCTGGATATCCACCTCCAAGGATCAGATCCAAAACATAAGATCCACTATGCGAAGTGTTAACTAATCCAACATTAGCATTGTCTCACATTTTCATAATTGCTCCTTTTCAGAACTGTTTTTCAATGTTCATAAATGCTTCCTTGAGTGCTTGATTGTTTGTGTTTGCCATAATACTATGTGATATAGAGTATAAAACATTATGAGAAATTCAGATTTTTCTGAATTTTTTTTAGTTGTCTGCTCCAGCAGAAATTTTTTCTGCCAGAGCGACGATTGTGATATGTAATGAAAAAAAATAAAAAATCAAGAGAATTTTTACAATTTTTATTTGATATTATTCTTTTGTCAAAAAAAACATTGATTTCGTCAAAAATGATTTGACATTGTCAAAGAAATCTATATATTGCAATCAGAATTTTGTTTTTTACCAAAGAATTTATTCATTTGATCCAAAGATATCATGACAAAACTTGATGAATTACAAAAAAGATTGATCGCATTTTTTAAACAAAATACTGAACAGGAAGGGCTTACCCTCAGAGAAATCGCAAATGAAGTCTGAGCTTCTCATCCTCAAACCGTTTTAAACAAGCTCAATCAGCTCGTTTTTAAGGGGTATTTTATCAAAGATGAACACGGATATAGGCTCTTGAGAGAGGAAGTCTGAAATAAGTTTGATGATATTGTTCAGCTTCCGATCTATGGTTTTGCACAGTGTGGAAATAAGGGGAAGCAAATCATCGATGAATATTCTCAGGAAAAAATGCCGGTTACGGTTGCCTTTGTTGGGACTAGTGATTTGGAGAATTGTTTTTTTGTAAGAGCAAAGGGGAATAGTATGGAACCAAAGATTCAAGATGGGGATCTTGTTTTGATTCGCCAGCAGCCTAGTTATGATGAATCAGACTTCGTTTTTGTAGTACATAATCAGCTTCCTAAGCTGAAAAAAATCATCAAACAGGAAAATAAATTTATGCTTGAGTCTATCAATCGTTTCTTTAATAAAGTTGAGATCACTCCTTATGATGAAACAAAGGTCATTTGAGTAGTCAAAAAAATCATCAAAAGTATGTAGTTTCTACTTAGGATATTTCATTGTTTCTTAAAGACATTAGGAGGAGAAAAAGGAAAAAAGTCAGACTTTTTTGACTTTTTTTTTATTTTATTTATACTTGGAATAAGGAATTTTATCTCCTCTGCTATAAAAAATGCCAGAAACAGATGTAAATAAGCAACCTGAAGCTCAAACTCCTAAAATTGAGGAAGCTAACAAATCTGAGCAAGCAATGTCTGAAACAAAAAATGATGTACATGCATTGCAGCAGAATGTAGAAACTACAGGTCAAATCACAGGGCAAACCGATGCTTTGAAACTCTCTGTATTTTTAAATCTTGATTTAAGTAAGCAGGAGCATTTTGATCAGGTGACTACTATGCTTTTGAAATACTTTAAACAGATCAAGAAAGATAGCAACTTTTGGCAAAGAAATTTCTGAAAAGTCAGATATACTCCTGATGCAAAAGATGCACTTATCAACTTAAGAAAAGGCGCTAAAGATCGTATCAGACTTCTTGAGAATTATAGAGCTACAATTGAGAAAAAGCAGGGACTTGTAGACGAGGTAATCCCACAAACCTATGTTATTGAGGTAACAAAAATGCTCAAGGATGTTCAGGCTTTTCATGAGGTTTCCTGAAAGGCTGCGAGCTGAATGAATGCCTCAGAGATGATCAGAAATGCGGATCACTCCTATGCTGGGGTCGTTTCTAATATTTCTCGTCAAAAAAAACATCAAGAATATCAAAATAAAATCAATAAAAAGCTATTTGAAGATGTCGTTCGCACCTTAGATTCTAGAGATCAAGCCGATATGATGAACTATTTGATCGCTGTGGAAGAAGGACAGATCAATAATCCAAGTATGGTTCAGTATTATCAACAACATAAAGCTGACATTTTGTACCTTTGCTGTCTAAATTCTCAGATTTCATCTAAGGTTTGTAGACACTATAATATTCAATGTGTAAGTCGCCAGGAGCTTGGCAGACATTGGAATAAACTTCCAGCTGGAATTCAGCAACAATTTGCTCCTGATGGAATGTACTACTTTGTTAATCCTGAAGTAGTAAATAGTATCGGTGCTCAGCAACTTTGAGGAGCCAGAAAGCTACTCAGAGACGGTATTGAAGCAATCACTCCAAAGATGACTCCTCGCCAGAGAGAAATGTGGGCTCAAGGAGCTGAACTCGCAATTGCTGGGGTTGCTATTTGGCAACTAGGAAAGTGGCTTTTCGGGAAAAAAGATGGGAAATCTGGTTTTTGGTGAAAGGCTGCAACGTTAGCACTTGTTGGAGTTGGTGGAAGTTTTGCTTCACAGGCATTTTTAGGTAAAGATCTGAAGTCAGTTTTTTGATGAGTCTTGAATGGAGGGAAAGACTGGGAAGATATCAAGCAGACACTTGGTTTTGGGAATAAAGAATTTATTGAACAAGCGGTACAAAAACCACTTGATGGACTCTATCTCTTTGGTGGGATGACCGTTGCTGAGGTTCAGAATCTCTTGAAATTAAATCCCAAATCTGAAATATATTTTGCACTTGAGAGAAAATTCTCTGGAGACAACTCTCCAAATGGAGTAGAAGCAATGAGAATTTTGAAGCAGTTAGATAAAAATGATCCAAGTCCTCAGCTCCAAGCATATTTTAATGCGATTACTGGAAATCCATACACCGGAGATCCAAATGTAAAAATGGAGTCGCTTGCTGATATCAATGCTGTGAATTTGAATAAAATTAAGATCTTACTTGAGAAATATCCAGCTCTTGAACAAGATGAAAGTAAGCAAAATGAACTTATGAATAGGCTAAAAACTGATAAAGACTTTTTATCTGGAAATATTGAAAGTATTTTAGCATCAGGTTTCTTTAAACTGAAAGAAGAATATCAAACAAAGTTCTGAGCTCAAATTGATGAACTTCCGATCAGCTTTGAGGAAAAGCTCGCACTCCGTCAAGAGCTTCATAGGATTGAAAATACAGTCAATGTAAATATTCAAGGATTTGAGCTAGAAGCTCATGGAGAAGAAATTGTGCTAAAAGCAGGTGGCAATAGAGAGGTAAAACTCAATATTAAAAATAAGACCTTAGATGGACTAGTTAATACTGTTGGTAGCGAGATTCCTTTTGAGACTGCTGAAGAAGCACTTAGAGTCGGATTCCTCATCTTAACCCTAAAATGAAAGATTATTAGTCAGGAACTTCATTCAGATAAATTAAAGAAAGAAGATTTTGGTTGGCCGTTTGACCTTTCCGATGGGATAAGCCAGATTTGGAATGGAATTTGAAGCATTGTCTTTAAAGAGGCCGGAGGTACTCAAAGGGTTGTAATGGGAGATTTGATTCCTTTTTGGTCAACTATGGATAGAAAATATCCAACCATTGAGAAGGGAGATAATAGAAAGTTTCTTATTGCTCACCTCAATAAGATCTGGGAATTAGAAGCACCCAATAACTAAAAAAATCTGATTTTATACTTTTATAGACTATGAAAATGGCAATCACAAAGATTGATTGGAAAGAAACTGGGAAAAAATTTAGTGAAGCGATGAATAAAATCAAAAGTTCAACAAAAACTACGGCTACTGCAATTGCACTTGCACTCTGAACAGCGAGCTGCGACTGGCATCCAATGACCGTTTCTTTTTTTAGCGGTGCTCAGTGAGATTATGAATCAGGAGCGACCGAAAGAGCTATCACAGCACAAGAACAACAAGTTAATGCAAAAAAACAGGCATTTAATGCCTATCTTGACCAATATAATGATCTACAAAAAAAATTGGTAGACGACAACTCAAGAGGAGACAAGCAGGCTGCGAAACAGACGAATAAAAGCTTGGCTAAGCTCGCTGGAGTGCTTTCTGATCTTGAACAAGAAATCAATGCTGAAGAGGCGAAGCTCGCAGACTATAAAGAATACTATACTAAAGGAGAGCAAAAATACAACGAAGAATATCCAGCTCAAACTCAGAATACTAGACAATATAAGAAATATAACTAGCTTCTTCTAACTCGCATACCATCTCCGAAACTATAAAAGTAATATCATTTTTCTATAGCCTCTTGATACGTATTCAAGAGGTTTTTTCTTCCCATAAAAGCTGAGATCAGCATCATCAGTGATGATTTTGGCAGATGAAAATTAGTAATTAGCTCATCTGTGAGATAAAAAGGGATTCCTGGCCTGATAAATAATCTTGTTTGGATTATCATTTGTGATACTCAGTGGATATTTTCTGAGGGAAGAGGCTCTTGGTCTGGAATAAATTCCTCAACAAGTTTTGGATCAATATCTTTCGTCAGATGGTCTCGCCACTTTTCTGTTTCAGGATCCAGTGATGGAGTCAGTTTTTTTACTTTCAAAAATCTCCAGATATATGGTAAAGACTCTAAAAACCTGATCATTGTTGTTCCAATGGGTAGAAAGATTTTTCCTTGCTTTTTTGCCTCAGCGAGGTTTTTTCGGATATTCGTTGGTAGGATTAAGGGTTCAAAATGGAGTTTTTGATTGGAGATAATTTCCTCAGAAACGGGCTTGAATGTTCAAAGACCGACATGCAAGCAGAGAAACTGCATTCAGATTTCTTTTTCTTTTAATTTCTGGATAAGCTCTGGCGTAAAATGAAGTGAAGCGGTTGGAGCTGCTGCAGAACCGATCTCCTGTGCAAAAAAAGTCTGATACCACTGCTCTTTTTCCTTTTCATATTTGATATAAGGAGGAAGCGGCATCTGGGCATATTTTTCAAGAAAAGAGAAAAGCTGCTCTCAATGAATCTGAAATTTAATCCCATTTTCAGTAAATTCCTGACTTTCTAAGAAAATAGTATCAGAAATCTGAACTTTGCTGCCAGGTTTGAAATTTTTACTATCTGAAACAAGACACTCAAAAGTATTTTCTGAGAGCAGCTGATAGACAAAAACCTCTCCTTGCTCCAAAATAAGCTCTTTGCCTGATGCTCTGATAATTTTTACATTTTGAAGCGGAATTCTTGCTTTAAAGACCTTTGTTTCATTGAAAAAAAGGAGATATTCCTGACTAAGGTGATTTGGAAGATCAAAAAAAGTTGTATGGTAAAAACTGTAGCTCTTATGCGAAGGGTCCGGCGTTGCTATGAGAAGTTTTGCATTATGAGCAGGAGAAGCTGGAAGCTGAGCAATATGTGAGGACGAAAGATCATAATCATAGCTTGAGAGGAGGAGATCTGAACTGGTCATTTTTGAGAGAAAGGTAAAAAAGACTTTATAAGAAAAAGAAGCCTATTTTAAAGTAAAAATCTTATATAATTTCTAAACCAGTACGGAAATTATCTCATGATCTATGATCTACAAAAGTAGAAATCTTATATAATTTCTAAACATTTTTTGCTATAATATTAAATCTTTGTCAAAACAGGATTTGTTTTAGAATCTACATTTATCAAATTATTACTAAAAAACAATACTTCCAATCCTTCTTTTGCTCTATAAGCAGTGTGTTTAAATGAATACTCTATCTTATTAAAACCATCATATAACTTAGTAATTTCTGGAGTATTATCATAAGAAACAATCCATTTTACATTTCTAATTTTTCTAATTTCCTCAGCAACTTTTTTATGATCTCCATTACTATAAGCATTCAAATAAAGAGATTGTCATTTTAAGTAGTAGGGAGGATCAAAATAGAATATTGTATTCTTTGTTTTTTTTATCTTTTTAATCAGATCAAGAGCATCTAAATTTTCTAAAGTAATATGCTTTTTATATTTAGCTATCAATTGAATTCTTTTGATCAGCTCCTCTTTATTATATCTACAAGATAATTTGTATTTTCCCACCTGATTAATTCATCAAATAGGACCAGCGTTAATAATTCCTGACATATTCGTTCTATTCAAGAAAAAGGTAGAAAACCCCAAATCTAAAAGTGAAGCGTCCTCTTTCTGTTTTTGTATATTCTTTTGAATTCTCCAATTTTCAATTGTAATCTCGGTTTCTCTAATTTTTTTTATCAAATTCTTGGTATCATGCAAAACAGAATACCAAAAAGCATAAATGGCAAGATCTTTATCATTTATCGTTATCTGTTTAACATACTTTTCCATTAACAAGAAAAGTGCCACACTAGCCCCTCATGCATAAGGTTCTATATAGTGTCCTGAAATCTTATTATTAATACAAATTTTAGCTAGGAACTTAGCTAACTTATTTTTACCTCAGGGATATCTTAACGGCGAATAGAAAGTCATTTTACTTTTATAATTTCATTATAAATTTTTTGAAAATCTAACTTAAATTGTTCTACTTGTCCTTGATTATTCTCCTTCCAACGCTTCAATATTTGAGAAGAATATCTACTTATGATGTCAGAACGGAATCGATTCTTAGCATCTACCCTATTATCACGAATTTCCTCAAAAAGATATTCACTGAAACATAACTGACTAGTTAATCCATCTGTCCAAAGAGGATCATTATCCTGCAGGTTATACAAAAACGCTGCCAGTACATATTCTGGAGATTGATTTCAAGGCAGACAAATAATATTTCTTCTATTTTTTTTACTTTTTCTTATAATCTTTTGTTCTGCATCTCAATCCAAAATAATTATTGAATTCGGATATAAAAAATTAGGTACTTTATGCGTAATTAAATGTAAATAATTGGTACATCCAAGATTTACAGATATAAAATTTAAATTTCTAGTAATATTCTTTCATAATAGATTTTTAGCTAATATAATTCATTCTTTATCTTCACAATATATATCAATTTTATCAAGATCTGTAGGACTATCCATTAAATTCACTTCTAACCTATGTTTCATATATTGAAATCACTTTTCTTCAATACTAATTGTAGCATCAATTTTTTCCAAAAATAAAGATTTTATAGTTTCTCTATTATAATCATTAATACTTTTCATTTCTTCAATTTTCTCCAATATTGTTAAAGAATGAGTTGTGAAAACTATTTGAATCCTATAGTTTTCTGCCATTTTATGTAAAAATTCAAGTATTTTTATTTGAGAAGCTGGGTATAATGTTGCATCTAATTCATCAATAGCTAATATTCCTCACCTATAATTATCAGAATATTGTTCTTTCAATCTCTTAAAAGATAAAATAGCTAACAAAATTTTTCAAACATTATCTTGTCCAGCAGAATTTCCTTTCCAATCATAAGTATCAGTATTGATACCAGTTGTTTGTTTATTTGTAGTTGACAAATATCATATACTAGTAACATTTTCTCTTTGTAGGAGCAATATCTTTTTATACCATCTATGATACCAATTAATTTCATCCTGAGTAAAGTCAATATTTTCTGCTTCCCTCAATTTTATATCCTCTCAAATTGGATAAATTCTTTTTAAACTTAAGTAAATAACTGGATATTGCATATATCATGATCACTCGCTTCTGTCTCCTTTTTTCCAGAAACGCAACTTCCCAGTTCTTCTATCCCTTACAATACTCTGCATTGTAAACGGCTCAATACTGTTATCGCAAAAGAAATAAGTCCATTCATGCTCTCATTCTCTATCAAATTCTGCAGATAATTTAAACTTTTCTGAAAAAGAAGACACAAAATTTCCTCCACATAATGGCCTTTCTCAATACATTAGATTATTTTCATCAGTAATTGCAAATCATTGCGAAATAATTCCCAATATAGTCGTTTTTTGTGTTCCATTTTGTCAGGAGATTGCTGTGATATGAGATCATAACTCAAGGTCTACATCATTAAAACCTCTAAATTTTTGGATATGAATTCTTTTAATAATCATTCTTTTACATTAAACCATAAAGAATATTTTCCTTGTGTAAATATATTATTTTATAGATAGAAGTCAACTTTAATGCGACATAACCCAACTATCCCACTCACTATCTCTAATCAAAAGATCCAGTTTTTCTGGATTTCCTTTAATTCTTTCAAGTATCATCACTCCTTTTCTGGCGATACTGTAAGCCCCATTCGCATCTCCAGAAGTCGGATATTCAAACGCACTTTCCTCAATAACAAGTCCATTTTCATCACGAGGAAGCTGGTCATATCGCTTGTGAGGCTTAATCTCGTCTTGAGCATTTTAAATAAAACAATCCTTTTTAACTACTTTATACAGCTTCAAATTTTAAATTATCCTCTTGAATATTTTTTCTGATTTCATCTTTTTAGAAAAAGGAGATAAAAGATCTCCTTAGACTTATCCTTTTATGAGTGAAAATCAAGAGTAAGATTACTTCTTGGCTTTTGTCGCAGTTTTTTTTGCGGTAGATTTTTTAGCTGCTGGTTTTTTAGTAGCTGGTTTTGATCATCACTCCTCTCAGATTCCAATAATTTTTAGACAATCCTCCAAAGTTAAATCGGTTGCATCTTTTCATCCTTTAGGAATTTTATAATTTTTCTTGGCGTACTTGATATAAGGACCATAAGGTCAATTCAGAATCTGGATCTCTTCTCCCGCGTATGCGAATACATTAATATTTTTATTGGCTTCAAGAGCAATTTTTGCCTCAATCATCGGTATTGCCTCATCTAAACTAATAGAAAAAGGGTCTAAACCTGAATCTTTTTTGATAGAAACATAGAGATTTTTATATTTTATATACGGTCAAAATCTTCCAGTTGAGGCAAGTACTTCTTCTCCATTGTAGGTTCAAAGCGATCTTGGAAGAGCAAAGGCTTGCAAGGCCTCATCAAGCATAATTGTTTCAATTGTTTTTCCAGCTGGGAGCGATGCAAATTTTTTGTCTTCATCATCTTGCTTTCCGATCTGGATCATCGGACCATATCTTCCCATTCTTGCAATAACAGGTTTTCAGCTCACGGGGTGGATTCAGAGTTCTCTTTCTGTATTTACCCTTTCCTTACCTGTAGTTTCAATAACTTGTTCATGAAATGGACCATAAAACTCGGCAATCATTTGATTTCGTTTTTGATGCCCAGTAGCGATTTGATCAAACGCTGTTTCAACATTCGCTGTAAACCCATAGTCCATAATATCTGAAAAATTCTGATTCAGAAAATCAGTCACGATCATTCAAATATCACTTGGGAACATTTTTTGTTTCTCAGCTCAAGTCATCTGCTCTCTTTCCTCTTTTATGATTTCATTATTTTTGAGCAAAAATTCAAAATATTTTCTCTTTTCTCATGGTCTATCCTCTTTGAGTACGTATCCTCTTTTAAGGATAGTAGAAATTGTCGGAGCATAGGTTGATGGTCTACCAATCCCCTGTTCTTCAAGCTTTTTTACAAGGCTTGCCTCTGTATATCTTGGGGGATGCTGCTTAAACTTTTGACTCGCGAGAATTTCCTGCTCAGAGAGACTATCTCATTGATTCAAAGCTGGTAGCATTCCTGCAGTTTCTTCATCATCTTCATTATCAGTTCCCTCCATATAGAGCTTTAGAAAACCATCAAACTTGACCACTTCTCCAGTAGCCTCAAAATGATATTTATCAGTAGAAGAAATCTGAATTTTGGCCTTAGTTTTTTCTAAAACAGCAGGCGCCATCTGAGAAGCGATTGTCCTCTTCCAAATCAATTGATAAAGTTTTTTTTCGCTCGCATCAGCTCCAGCAATAGTATTCTCCATATGAGTAGGCCTAATACATTCGTGCGCTTCCTGAGCTCCTTTTGATTTTGTAGCATAATGTGTAGGTTTTGAGTATTTTTCTCCATATTGGCTGATGATTTGGTCTTTTGCGGCTTGTATGGCAAACTCTGAGAGGTTTACCGCATCAGTTCTCATGTAAGTAATATGTCCTGCCTCGTAAAGCTTTTGTGCGACCTGCATCGTTCTAGAAACAGAAAATCAGAGCTTTCTACTGGCCTCTTGTTGAAGTGTTGAGGTAGTAAAAGGCGCTGATGGAGCCTTTTTTCAAGGTTTCACTTCTACACTATCTACTTGATAGCTTGCACCTTTGAGAGTTTCAAGGAGCTTGAGCGTTTCAGCTTCTGATTTAAGCTGCTTATTGAGTGTCGCAGAGAGTCCCTTGTTTGCTGCTGTAAGAAAAGATCAAACCACCTTATAGAAACTTTCACTATCAAAAGCTTGAATTTCTCTCTCCCTTTCAACAATAAGCTTCACGGCAACAGACTGAACTCTTCAAGCTGAAAGTCAAGTTTTAATCTTTTTCCAAAGCACTGGCGAAAGCTCAAATCAAACTAACCTATCTAAGACTCTTCTCGCCTGCTGTGCATCTACGAGATTAAGATCAATTGTCCTTGGATTTTTAACGGCATGCTCGATTGCATTTTTTGTAATTTCATGAAAAACGATTCTTGGTGTAGTCTTGATATCAAGACCAAGCTGATTTGCGATATGCCATCAGATCGCCTCTCCTTCGCGGTCCTCATCGGTTGCGATCCAGGTTTGATCTACCTTTTTTGAGATTGCTTTAAGTTCAGAAAGCACTCTCTTCTTGTCTGGAGAGATCTCGTATTTTGGACAAAAATTATTTTGAATATCAATTCACAAGCCTTTTGTTGGGAGATCAACGGTATGACCATAAGAAGCCTTGACTTCGAAATCAGCTCCAAGAAATTTCTTAATGGTCTGTGACTTTGCTGGAGACTCCACAATGACAAGGTGTTTTGGCATAATGATAGATTTTAGGTAAAAGATCGTTTCTTGGTATACGGAAATTATTAGGGACTTCAAGCGGAAATAAAAAAAGCAAAGAGAAGTTTAATCATAAAAAAAATAAAAATCTGATTTTTTCTCTTTTTATAGTATTTTTTTAATAAAAAAATCCTCTGGAAAATCCAAAGGATTTTTCCCACCAAGAATACCTGGTGGGAATTACTCATTAAGTATGAAACTTTAGTTTCAAGAATGCGAGTTTTTGTCTCACACGAATCATCTGTTCCTGATGGGACTGTGAATTTTCTCCACTGAACCGCAGCACCTTGACATCAATACCAAAGTTAGTCAGCTCCTTTTCATCTCTAGGCGAAAGATCAAATTCACCCCTTAAGACACGTTCTAAGATTTTTATGTGCCTTTGGTTAAATGGTTCAGGAGAGACTTTTTTTACCTGTATTTGGGAACTAAGAGAACGATCTGAATAGTTTTTCCCACTCTCTTTGAGCAGCTCCTGCATTTTGTCCGGATAAAGCTGCTTGAGCCTAGGTATAAAGTAGAGCTGAATGTCCTGAATCAGGTGCCTCACCATAAAATGTCCTCTTTCAGTTTTTGAACTCGTAAGCATCGGAATCTTATTGATCTTTGCAAACTCTATCACATCTTGAAAGAAAATACCTGAGTCTATCCAACCATGATGATCCTGAGCAATGGCTACGATAAACTCTAGAAACTTGTCTACATCGACATTTCTCCCTTTAATACGGATCGAAGGAGAAAGATGGACAGAAGCATCGTTTCCAGCACTTGAGCTAGATTCGACCTTCTGAGCTAAAGGTTTTTGAAATGATTGATACATAAATAAAATTTTTTAATTACTACTATTTTTATTAATTTTCAATGAACATCAAAGAGAAGAAGACTGATTTCTGTCTTTTAATCTTTTAAAATCTAGTCTTACACTACTATTATTCCCATTGAATTTATTGATACTATACTGATTCTAACCATAAAGTCAACAGTATTACAGAATATTTTTCTTTTTTAGCATTTCTTCAGTTTTTCTCTTGCAAAGAGAGATCCTTTTCCCTATACTGAAGAAGATTTATTTGCAGAAAAAATAGCATGAGAATAGGACTCATCTGAGCAACAAATGCTGGGAAATCTACGCTTTTTAACCGCCTTATTGGGCAATTTAGAGCGATTGTAACGGATATCCATGGGACAACCATTGATATTATTTCTCATACTTTGGAAGTTGACAATCTCTGAAAGATGACTTTTTTTGATAGTCCAGGACTAGGAGATTTTAGTGATGAGGTGCCTTTTATTGAAAAAATCATCAAAAATTCTGATCTTCTCTTATTTGTAATTGATGATAGCATCTGAGTTTCCGCAAAAGATCAACATATTTTGCAAATGATTAGAGAAAATAATATGCAAGATCAGACTTTTCTCATTATCAATAAGCTTGATGTAAAATGGAAAGTCAATGAGATTGATCTAGCAATTGCAGATTATTACGATCTATGAGTTGGGAAAGTAATCTGAATTAGTGCAAAAAAAGAAAGAAATCTCGCTGAACTGGAAGATGAACTCAGAACTTTTTATAAAGAGTGGAGAAAATCGCATTCAGATGAAGAGCATAGCACGAATGAGCCAACGCATAAAGGGATCTGACTTGCTATTGTAGGGAAACCAAACTCAGGAAAATCAACGCTTTTAAATACTCTGGTTGGGAAAGAACTTGCAAAGGTTGAGGATAAGCTAGGTACAACAAGAGACTACGTTGTGGGAGAATTTAAGTCCCTGGGGAATTGGTATACCGTCTATGATACTGCTGGAATCAGAAAAAAATGAAAAACACATGGAATTGAGAAAATTGCTTATGATAAGACCTATGCAATGCTTGAGTATGTTAGACCTGTTGTACTGTTTATGATTGACTGTACTCAGGGGATTACGCATAGAGATATGACACTTTTACAGGAGATTGCTGGACTTGGATTACCAATGATCTTTTGTCTGAATAAATCTGATCTTGTAAAAAAAGAAGCTATTGATTCGATGATTAAGTGAGCTCAGACCTATCTTGATTTTGCAAAACATATTCCAATTGTGCCGATTTCCGCTCTTCATGGAGAAGGACTCAAAAACCTTTTTAAGATGGTATCTATTCTTCAGAGTGAAAATCAAAAGAGAATCTGAACCAACGAACTCAACAAAGTTCTTAACCAAGAACAAATTCAAAGACCAGCTCGCTTTCCTAAAAATAAAGTTTGTAAAATCATGTATGCAACGCAAATCGCTGTTGATGCGCCAACCTTTATGGTGTTTGTAAATCACAAAGCAAGGGCGAATTTTGCATTTAAAAAGTGGATCGAGAATGCTTTGAGAAGGAATTTTGGATTTGTTGGAGTGCCTCTAGTTATCAAATTCCGTGAGAGATGAGAAAATCAGGAAGATCGTCCAATGCCATGAATCTCTCTCAAGTCACTTAGAAAAGAACAAGATGCCCGCCAAGTAAAGATTGATAGAAATCAAGCAAAAATCCTTGTAAAAAGGCAAAAGAAAAAATAAAGAAAAAGCTGATTTTCTCTATGAGAGTCAGCTTTTTTATTCCTTTGTTTTTTTATTCCTGTGTATAGGAAGCCACAAAATCTAGTCTTCTAGGACTAATTTTATTTTTTAGTAGAGAAAAGTAGGGCTCCCAAGTTTTTTTTACTTCATCATTTGGGAAAGCTATTGAGGAGAAAAGGGCTCACAATAGAGGATCCTCATTTTCAAGATCCAGGTTTTTATCGACATTTTTCTTTGCTACAGAGTAAGCTTCTTTTGAGTAGGGAACTTCTCGTTTTTCTCATCCTCTCTCCAGATAAATACTATCTGGAGTGATCTTTATACCAATAGAAATATTACTTTCTCAAGCTAGAGGAGAATGAAATTCAAGTAAGATTGCGAGACTCTGCTTTCTATGAACCTGATTGATGAAATCCTTCGTAGTATCAAAGAAAAAACAATCGTCTCTTTGAGATTTCCTCTGGAGAATTTCTTGGAGGCTCGCCCAAGACTCATCTGTAAAACGAGTCACACTAGGATCAATTGTTAAAATCAGTTTTTTATGAACTTTATTGATTCATCAGGTATCTACTACAAAGTTTTCCATCTCTCCATCTGGTCTCCTGTGTTTTAGTATAACTCCAGAATGCCTGTTTGTTCCTTCATTAAACATATAGATATAACTTTCAATGGGAAGTCCCGCCTCTTGCAAGCGGTCAAAAATATTTTTCATAAATACTGATCGATAATGACAAGAAGCTCCATTCATATTTGCATTAAGGAAAAGTTCTTCATCTTCCGAACGTGGATAGATATTATTTACTAATTGGTCTCATAAGCTTGATTCATTATAAATATCGAGCCTCACGTTTGGTGCTGAGTTATAGAAATTTCTGAGGTGACAGCTAGCAAAAAGATTATTAAAAAAATTACACACCTCATTAAATATCTGCTGGTGGCGCTGTGGATATCTCTGGAGAAAGCCAGTAAGGACATTCATAGTTTTATCTATTGTTTCGTCAATAGATTCAAGAGACTCTAAGGGATCCATTGTATCTCTCAACGCTTTTTCAAGTCTCTTTGCAATTGTTGTGGAAAGATGAGGAGTACACGGTCTATTTTCTCGAAAATTTTCAGAGGTATTTGCCGGATAATTTGATGAGGTTCTTGACATTCTTAGAGATTAGATGATATAAAGAGCTTTCTATCTGATTTTTTTAATCTTGTCCAGAAAAAAGTCTAGCTTCTTCTTAAGTATAGCCAATTTTCCAAAAAAAACAAAAAATCTGAAAACAAATTTCGCATCGCTTCAAGTTGAAATAAAACTCAAAATCCCTATCTTTTGAGTGAAAATACTCAGCTTTTTTTATTTTTTCTCTTAGTGATGAATCTTACGATCAAAAGCTACCTTGAGGGTATCCAAACACATCAATTTAGCGCAAAAGAGGTAGTAAATCATTATCTTCAAAAGGCTAAACTCCTCAATCCAAAACTCAATGCTTGTGTTCGTTTCAATCAAAACTATATTGACCAGCACTTGGAATCATTTTCTCAAAAATCCCTTGCAGCACTACCAATTATGGTCAAGGATAATATTTTGATCCAATGAGAACTCGCAACTTGCTGCTCAAAGATGATGGAAAATTATGTTGCACCCTATACGGCAACCTGTATGCAAAACTTGGAAGAAGCCTGAGCTTTGATGATCGGACAAACCAACATGGATGAATTTGCGATGGGAAGTTCGACTGAATCTTCAGTCTATGGTCCAAGTTACAATCCTTACTGAGAAAATCGTATCCCTTGAGGAAGTAGCTGAGGTTCTGCTGTTGCTGTAGCTGCTGATATGACGATCGCTGCCTTGGGGACAGATACAGGATGAAGCGTTAGACAGCCAGCTGCTCTCTGTGGAATCGTTGGATTTAAGCCAAGTTATTGAGCAATTTCTCGCTATGGAGTCGTTCCGATGGCTTCTTCCCTCGATCAGGTTTGAATTTTTTCAAAAACAGTTGAAGATGCTCAGCTTCTTTTGAGTATTCTTGCCTCAAAAGATACCCATGACTCAACTTCTTCTGCTCATGCAGAGGACTTAAAAACTATTGAAAAAGCTGATCCAGAAACAGTTCGTTTTGTTGTCCCAGAGGAAGCGCTCAATGATGGGCTCGATCCACAAATCAAGACACTCTTCCTTGAAAAAATTGAGGCACTAAAAAATGCAGGTCATAGCGTAGATATTCAGTCCCTTCCAATCCTCAAGGAATCTCTCGCGATTTACTATACCTTGATGCCAGCAGAGGTGAGTACTAATCTTTCTCGTTTTGATGGGATTAGATTTTGACATCAGCAAAGTACGCTTGAATGTTCAAGCCTAGATGAATATTATGCCAAGGTAAGAGGAGAGTGATTTTGACCAGAAGCCAAGAGAAGAATCCTCCTCTGAACTTTCGTCCTCAGCTCAGCAAACTACCAAGGTTATTATCTCAAAGCTCTCAATGCACAAAAAAAACTAAAATCTGATTTCTCTCAGCTTTTTGAAAAGTATGATGTGATTCTAACTCCAACAACTCCTGAACCAGCTTGGAAGCTAGGATCTAGAACCAACGATCCTCTCAAAATGTACCTAGCGGATCTTTATACAGTTCCCGCAAATTTGGCAGGACTGCCTGCACTTTCAGTTCCAATGGGATGGCTTGAGGATCAGGGAGAGAAATTACCAGTTGGAATACAGCTGATGGGAAACAAATGGTCTGATCAAAAAATCCTCAATATCTGAAAACTTTTTGAAGAAAATACGAGTTTGTAATATTATTCTCAATACGTTATCAAAAAAAAGAAAAGGCTGATCTTCAGCTTTTTTTTCTTTTGCAAAAATGAGAGAAAAAAGTATACTCAGTCCATTTACTCTTGCTTATGTGTTGTTATGATCCATAATGTCCTCAAGATCTGAAAGATCAAACGAATCTACCTAACAAAGCCAAATCAACAGGAGATCCAAGAGACTATCAAAGGTCTAGACCTTCACGAGATGATTGAGCAGGATATCTTGGAGCCAAATGCACATGACAAGATCGATATTTACGATGATTGTATTTTTTTGATTATTCATTTCCCAAAATACAATGAGAAACTAGGAAAGCATATCTCCAATGAGATGAATATTATTCTAGGAAAGGATTTTGTCATCACAATCACCAAGTATCCAACCAATAATATTGAAAAGATTAGACAGCAATACGAGGAAGAAATCAGAGAAGAAGGAGCTGATGCAGAGGAATATAAGGTGTCACCTTACTATATTCTCTATAAGATATTTGATGTGATGTATGACAAGATTTTGCTCAGCTTGAATAGATTCAATCTAGATCTCATGGAGATGGAAAAGCAGGTTTTTGACAAGAGTTTCGTTGATGCTAATCTCCTTAGAAAAGTGCTTATCAAAAAGAGAAATGCCGTTTTGCTCAAGACAATCATCACTCCTCAGGAGGAAATCCTTGTTGAGCTCCAAAAGGCAACCGCTCACTTCTACGAGTGAGATTTGGATGTGTATTTTGAGGATCTAGAGTATAAAACAAGTAAAATCCTAGGGCATATCTCGATTATCCACGAAAATATTGAGTCAATCTGAGAAGTTTTCCATACATTGACCAATATGATGACCAATACAAATATTGGAATTTTGACAGTTTTGACCGTTGTAATCTGAGTAATGACGATGGTGAGTGGAATATTCGGTATGAATGTTCAGCTTCCTCTCTCATCAAATCCTTATGCCTTCCTCATTTTGATTGGAATCATGCTCGGACTAGCGGCAGTGATTATCCGAGTCTTTAAAAAGAAAAAATGGCTCTAAAAATCAGATTTTGTTCTTTTATCTTCCTTTCCCTCTTCCCTCATGCGTCAAAAGAAATCTTCATCTCCTTTTCTTAAGGTAGTTATTCTCTTGCTGATTTTTGTAGTTGCAGGTTATTTTTGGGCTAAGAGTTCCTACAATCAGCCCATTATCTATCCTTCTGAGACAAAAATCACTATCGAAAAGTGAGATACCATTGCGAGTTTTTATGCACATCAGTCAGGACTTGAGAAGTTTTTTACTAAACTCTGGCTGAGAAATAATTCCTCTCTCCTTCCAAAACTTCAAGAGGGAACCTATCTTCTTTCTGGAAGTTATCAAAAAGCAGAGCTCTTGACGCTAATAAACAAGTGACCAGAAAAAAACTATCAGCGTCTTACCTTTCTAGAGGGGCGATCAATCTATGATATTGATCAGTATCTCGCTAATAAAGGCATTAGCTCACCTGGAGACTTTATTGCGAAGGCAAGTGATCAAAGCTATATAAACGAACTTAAAAATCAGTTTTCTTTTCTTGCGATGATCCCCGCCGGAAAATCACTTGAGGGTTTTCTCTATCCAGATACCTATTTTATAGATCAGAATTCTGATCCTCTCGATCAGCTCATCAAGGCACAGCTCAAAAATTTTAATGAAAAAAACTGGCTTCCAAATCAAGAGGAACTCAAAAATTTCAGCCCAGCTGGTATAAATCTTCAAAACTATAATGCACTTATTCTCGCATCAATTATTGAAAATGAGGAGAAAAATACTGAAAATAAGCCTACAATCGCAGGAATATTTATCAATAGACTTCAGAAAGGTATGAGACTGGATGCGGATGTGAGTCTCTGCTATGGCCTCAAGATCACCTACGATAAATGTAGAGCCGCCATTGTCCCAAATCTCAATAATCGTGACAATCTCTACAATACAAGAGCAAATACTGGGTTGACTCCAACGCCAATTTCCTCTCCTACACAGGCAACACTTTGAGCATTGCTAAGATATAAAAAATCTGACTATCTCTTTTATCTTCATGGTAGTGATGGACAAATCTACTATGGAGCTACTGTTGAGGAGCACAATCAAAATAAAATCCATCTTTAATTCTTATTTCTCTATCCAATTATGAAAAAAATCTGAATTTTGACCGCAATGCAGGAGGAAGCTCAGCATATTATCAATCTTCTAGCTCTGAAACCTGCCTCAACCCTCAAAAATATTAGTTTCTTTGAAAACGAAGAATATGTGCTTGCACTTTCAGGAGTTGGGAAGATCCAAGCAAGTATTGCAACGACAGCGCTCTGCTCTCGTTATGATCTTAAGGCGCTCATCAATATTGGAATTGCTGGAAGCCTCCTCTGAAATGAGGCTCAAATCTGAGATGTATTTCTTGTGCAGAGGATCAGGCAGCATGATATGTATTTACCCTTTGATGGCGAACATCTCAATTATGCAAAATGAGAAATTGAACTCTCTACCATAGAAATCGAAAAATCTGATTTTTCTTTTCAGTTTAGAACAGGAGCTCTGTGCCTTACAGGAGATCAATTTCTAGATGATCAGTCTCTTACTCAAAAACTCAGAACTGAAACGAATGCTGATGTCGTAGAAATGGAGGCTTTTGCGTTTGCTAGTGCTGCTCGTGAGTTTGGACTGCTTGAACAGAGCTACAGTATCAAGGCGATCTCAGATGGAGCAAATAATGAATCTCAACTTGCTCATATGGATAACCTAGACTTTGCAATGGAAAATAGTATCCAAGTGCTCAAAGAACTTCTAAAAAAACTAAAAAATATCTAATAATCAAACCATAAAAAGAGAGAATCGCGATTCTCTCTTTTTTTATTACTAAATAAACTTGCTCTTATTTGATTCTCGTAGCGAGATACGCTAGACCTAAGGCATCTGCAGCATCGTTATACTCTGGGAGCTCTTGAAGTTTGTAGAGCTTCATGATTGTTTTTTGTACGAGGATTTTTTCAGCTTTCCCATTCCCTGTGATGTATTTTTTAAGTTCAATAGGGGTAAATTCTTTGATCTTGATTCAGTATTTAAGAGCCATTGCTAGGAGGATTCCTCTGATCCCATAGACAAACTCTGCATTATTCTGATTAAATTTCGTGAAAAAAAGCTTTTCCATACAAATAATTCTGATTTTTTGTGTCTTGAACATCTGCTCAAAGAAGTCCATAATTTGTACCATCCTTTGAAACTGATCTTCTCTACTAGGAGAAACTTGCTTTTGAAGAAGAATTCCTGAGTCTATGATTTGCAAATCCTGAGTTATTAGTGCATACCCAAGCTTTCTCACTCAGGGATCTAGTCATAAAATCATATCTGCTTAAACAAGGTAAATAAAGAATAAAATCTGGCTACTGATCAGCTTTTTTAGCTAATTCTATCGTTGAATCTCGGATATTCATTGACTGAATATCACTATTGTGGGTAATCGTATAAAATTTGAGCGTCCTTTGTTTAACAAAGTCAGTCAAAAGCTCAGCAACCTTAGCGACTGTTTCATTATCTAGGTTATTGATTGTCTCATCTAGGAAAAGGAGCCTTGTCTTGAGGTGGGAAGAAATTGCAAGCATCCAAACAAGCTTCAAAATTGTTCTCTGCCCTCAACTTAGGCTCTTAACTTCCCTTTCTCATTTGCTATCAATAATCTTAGTTTCCAGCTCTAGCTGCTCACTGGTCTCTTTGAGCTTTATACTGATCTGATAGTCCACAACATTCACGAGATACGTATTGATGATTTCACTCAGAACTGGCAAATATTCACTCAAAACAAACAAAAGCAGTTCCTTATTCAATATTGTATACAAATTGCTAAGAATCTTCTCTTCTTCTGTGAGTTTCTTGACCTTGAGTTGTAGGGTTTTGTAGTCTTCAATAAGATTTCTGAGCTCTTGAATTTTAGCCTGATAAGTATTTGCTGTTTTTTCAATCAAATCCCACTCTTGAACTGGATATTTCTGAATATTTTGCTCTAGTTGTCAAATCTTACCTTCTAGCTCAGATTTCTTAGTTTCAGCCTGTGAATATTGCTGTTGAAGTGCAATATTCTCCGATTGTAGACGCAGTTTCTCTTGTTGATTCTGCTCAGTCTGAGCAAGTAATTCTTCCTGCTTGAGAATTTGCTGATCTAGTGCTTGAATATTCTTTGCTAGTTCAGAATATTTCTCAGATGCCTCCGTAATCTGTTTATAATTGATGCTTTGCAAAAAAGTTTTCAAAAATCAGATTTTTTTTGTGTTGTCTTGTTCCTCCACGGAAAGTTTTTCATGCTCTTTTAAGAAAGTTTCATTCTTCTCCCAGTTAGCAAGCGTAAGTTTGCATTCTTCGATCTGAGTTAGAATCTGAGAGCTAGAAATCTGGTGTTCGATCTGCTGCTTTTGAGCGAGGAGTTGCTGCTTTTCCTGCTCCCTTTGTTCAAAGTGCTGCTTATTGATCACTGTAATAAATGGGCAGTTCGCTCAAATCTTTTCACAAGCAAAAATCTGCTCCTGCTGTACTCTTTCCTCAAATTGTTGAAGCTTCTGCTCAATTTGCTGGAGCTGTTCTTGATAAAAACGATACTGATTTTCAAGGTTGAGGAGCTGATTTTCTACCTTTTGCTTTTCAACTTGCTGCTTTGTAGTGAGATTTAAGACCTGAGAAGCTACGAGTTCATTGGCTTTTTTGAGATTTGTTCCCAGTGTGATCAATTCTTGGACAAACTGCTCGTTATATAGGAGACTAAAATTTTCCCTATGTCCAAGGACAAGTATGCTATGATACTGGGTGTAAAAAGTCTGCAACTCTCTGCTGAAAGAGAGTTGTTCCAGCCTCTCCTGCTGGTTTGCGATATCGGCTTTTTGTCTTCTCAGTTCTCAAAGGAGTTCCGGATTTGCATTCGCCAAAAGTCAATCTATTTGCTTGATTTTATTCTCATTTGATTGAATCGTATTGAAAAAATGAGAAATCTGATTTTTGATCTCAGTTAATTGTTGGTTTTGAAGTCAGAGTTCAGTCTTTTCTGCAGAGAGAATCTCGCGTTTTGTTTTCAAAAATTCTGCAATAGCTGGCAAAAATTCCGTTAATTTTTCATCAAGCTCAAAATTTTGGATTCCGAGCTGCTGAGAAAATCCCTCCAATTCTTCAATGGTTTCTAGACTTGAACTTAAGTATTCGGCAATCTCACTAAACTCTTGCAGTTTTCTAAAGAAAACAAGCATTTCCTGAAGTCCTGAACTCAGTTTCCCCTCTGTATGAGAAGTATCTTGATAGGCTTTAATCTGATATTTTACTTCATTCCTTTTATCTTTTACGATTTCTTTGGTTTCTTCAATTCCCATCAGACCAAATACATTTTTGAGAACCTCAAGTCTCTTCGCAGGCTGCATCTCAAAAATATTCTCTGCATCTTGCAGAAGGATTGTTGTACTTGAAAATACCTCAATTGGTGGCAAAAGTGTGTTCAATTGAGCTTGAAGATCAGCCTCATTCTTAAAAGGAATCTCTTCTAAGGGAATATTTTTTGAGAGCAAAAGATCCTGGATATCAGCGTTCTCCTGAAGTATCTTTCAGACACAGAGCTTTTCAGTCACTTCTTCACTTATAAGTGCGATTTGAAAGAGCTGAGATGCACAGCTGTCTTTTGATTTCCCATGTTTAAGTGTTCTTATAACCAAAAAAATCTGACCATCAACCTCGAAAATCAGCTTTATCGTACCAATTTTTGATGGAATATTTAAAAGATTTCTACTATTAGATTTGTAGAGACCATAGGTAATACCATCAAAAAAAAGAAAACTTTTCCCACTCCCGATCGGAGCTTTGATCAAATATTTTCCTTTCTCAAAAAAAAGTGATATTTTCTTATCTCTAAATGGACCAATATTCCAATAACTCACAGCAATTAGATCTAGCATAGGAGGGATATTTGAAAAATATGAATACATACAGCATACGAAAACTGATCTTTCTTTCAAGATCAACTCTTTTTTTATTGCTAATAAATAAAAAAATCAGATTTTCTATTTTCTCTTGACATTTATTAGAGAATACATAATATATCCTTTGCTAAAATAAAATTAATGTTAAACGAAAAAAGTTATTGTCTATGGAAAGAGTAAGAACAATTGAGGAAAAGGCACATTGCCTTAGTAAGCTTGTAAACTCTATTGGTAATCCAGAGGATGAAGTCCTTTGGGCAGAATACGCAGCCAATGGGAAGAGCGGTGTGGTAAGCTACATAGAAAAGCAGCTTACTGAACTCTTGGATGATATCCTTGAGCGTCGAGTGTCTATTGATCATTTTAAGGTCGGAGATGCTGAAGTTCTTTGTAGAGTCTTTGAATGCGATAAGATTGACCAAGAACTTTGCAGTGCACTTTCTCACCATATCTATGGTGCGGATGAGAGAAGTCGGTATTTCTGTTGAAATACCGATACCCTCACTCTGTGAGGGAGATACTATTTCTAAACGAGAAGTCCTCTGTATCAGAGGGCTTTTTTCAATAGAAAAAATAGGCAACAGAACCAATAATAAGCAATAAATCAAAAAAAACTGACTTTCAATAATGAAAATCAGTCTTTCTTTTTTATCTTTTTCTAACCATCTTCTTCATCTTTGTTCTTGTCCATCCTGAAGATGGAGCAATAACCATTTCTGAACCACCAGATGGTGTTCTAATATATCTATATCCATCAGGATCGGTTCTAAGTCTGGTTTCCCAGCAGACCTTCCTTCCTCTCAAAAACCAGTGATATGTGGAACCTTTCCCATTAGTGTAGATCCCCACAATCCCAAGCTCTTTTGCTTCTTCAAGTTCAAGCTTTCTCTTAGGATAGTCAAATCTCTTGGCTCCTCTGATTCTACTTGCTTGTTTCGCCTGCTGAGCTTTTTTCTTCGCGATTCCCTGTTTATTTGTCCTACTCGCCATAGTGTTTTCTCGTTAAATAAGTTTAAAAAAGAGATGAAAATTCAGATTTTTCTTATTTTGAACTAAGTACTACCGGTTTATCCTTGTGAAACCACATATCTCGCTTAGCCTTGAGCAGTACTCTATACTGGATTACATACTGTACTACGCTAAAGAGCGAAGTAACCAGCAGATATAATCCAACTCCTGATGCAAAATTCCAAACGATTGTTCCCATCATCAATGTCATCATTACATTCATGATTCCCATCATATTGCTCATATTTGGCATTTTTACACCATTTGGCATAGTTTGTTGTCTATTTTGTGCCTGAGTAAGTGAGGTAAGCTGAAATTGAAGGAAGTTTAATCAAGCAACAATAATTGCTAGGATAATATTATGATTCTCAAAGAGATTCATTCCAAGAAAAATCGGATCAATATTGTCTTTTACATTCAGATAGCTATTCCCAAAACTTCGGAAGAAGCTATAAAGCCACTCATGTGGAACTTCTCCAGCCGCAAACTTAACAATCACTCCATACAGTCCGATAAATACTGGCAATTGTACCAAAAGTGATAGACATCCTTTGAGAGGACCAGCTCCTTCTTTCTTAAGGAGTTTCATGGTTTCTTCAGAAAGTTTTTTAGGATCATCTTTGTATTTTTCCTGAAGAGCCTCCATCTTTGGTTGAATATTACTCATTCCTTTTGACATATTCGCTCCAGCGATACTATTTCTGAGGAGTAGGAGTCTTACTAAGATCGTCAAAAGAACGATAGCAATACCCATATTCCCTCAGAAGAGTGCTAGAAATACGATCAAGAGGTTAAAAATTGGACGAGAAAGGAGCTCTGCCCAAAGCATACTAAATACATTCATCACTTTTTATTTTCTATCAAATAAAATTAGATCTTCATTACTTCATCAATTTTTACTTTTACCACAGTATCAATTTGGGTTGATCGCTTTTTTGTGAGCTCATCAATATTTTTTTCATTTGCTTTATGAGTATCTTCTGAGATCTCCTTAGCAGTAAATGATTTTTTAGTATCAGACATTGCATCTTGTCTGATTTGTCTAAGCTGAGTTTTCGTATCTTCTCCCATTGCCTTTACCTGCTTTGCAATATGATCTCTTCTTTCCTGTGTTAGAGCTGGGATCTTAATCAAAATATGAGAGCCCTGATTATCTACTCCTACTCCAAGATTTGCCTCGTAGATAGCGTTTCCAATAGCTTTTGAGGTGCTCTTATCCCAAGGTTCAACCTTAAGTGTTGTCGTATCCATTACACTAATATGACCAAGAGTATTGAGTTTTACAGTTCCATAGTCAGTTTCTACATTGATATTTTCTAGTAATCCAGTAGTTGCTCTCCCTACCTGAAGTCCTGCAAATTCCCCTTCCAAATAGGCAATCGCTTTTTTCATCTGCTGCTCATAATGAGAAAGTTCCATTTTTTATATCTAATTACTTGATAAAAACAATCATATTAGTATATAAAGAAAAGTCAGTATTTTGCAAGATAAAAAAAATCCTTTATTTGGTGCTGATTTCTCCTTGAGATGAACAAAAACAGAAAAAAAATCAGATTTTTTCTCCTTAGTTGCTTACTTCTGTGAGCCTGTTTTTCAGTAGCCTCAGCACAGTGAGCAGACTCAGAGGCAGTCAGTAAGCCTAAATGTACTGCACATCCTTCTGTCTGTCAGATGACCCCTTGAACGTTTAATCTCTATCTAGATTTTCAGAGGACAATTTTGACATTGATAAGGAAGAACCCGTTTGAGACGGTGACTGAATTGATAGATAATCCGCAAGGCGGGCTTTTTACCAATAAAGTTCTCAGTCTCGATGCTCTGAAAAAATGGGATGATAGTTTGATCTGAAGGAGCATAAAGATTGCTGATGAAGCCCTAAGTAATGTAGTTTCTAGTACATTAACCTCGATTTTCCTTTTTGAGATCTCAGCAATCTGAGGTGCTATAGATAACTCAGCCTGATTTTTAGTTCTTTTTCATGACAGACCAATCGTTAGAGATTGGGCTAAGCTCCTCGATGTCGAGCGACAAATTATCCAAACCGCATATGAAATTGGAAGGGCCTGAGATATTACGAATGAGATCAAAGATTCAAAGCTAATTAAAGATGTTATCAATCGCTATATTGAAAAAGGACTATTGGCTACTGGAAGTCAGGTTCCCGAGAAATTAGCCTATGCGGACCTTCTCTTCAGTTTGTATCGCATCAACCTTGGACAGAAGATCTTTCTTTTCCTATGAACAACGAGTCAGCTAGAAGCTGGAGTTCAATCTGGGGATATTCAACTCATCTTTAATCCAGATTGGCTAGTTCAGCAGAAGGAGGATTATCGCTGCGTCAGATGAGCTGGAGGACGAAGGTGTAATGGTTCCTTTAGACAAACACTTTCTAATATCAAAACACTACGAAAGAATACTGGAGACACTTGAAAAAGATCTCTAAAAACAATATCAAATGCATCAAAAAGGCTTTGGGAAGCTCTAGGCTGAGGACAGAAAAAAGGAGACGAAGATTCTAATTCTAGATTTGACATCAGTGAGGGGGAGCTCAGGCTTCTAAGAGATGTCTATGGAGTAGATACCTCTCATCTCTATCTAGGGGGAAGCGAAGGTCTTTTTGCTGTTTCAGATTCATGAAAACATAAATGGAATGAGATGAAGAGTGAGATCAAGAATACTACTAGTAATGTGAAGAGAGGGGTTAAGAATACCTTTAGCAAAATAAAAGAGCTTTTTAGAAAGAAACGTAAGAAGAATAAACAACAGGAAAATGAAGGAAGCTCGACTTCTTCAGGTACTCAAGAAGCATCAAATTCTACAGAAGGAACTCTAACTTCTTCAAACATTCAAGAGACATCAAGCCCTACAGTAGCAAGTCCTACGGTAGATACTATTGACTTTAGAAAAAGCCTCGAGGAAAATATGGAACTCCTAGAACTCTATGAAGCAGAAATTATAGAAAATGCTGATGTTAATGACACTTTATTCCTTTCACAACAATTTGGAGTGCTGACCTATAAAGTGCAAAACATTATCTCAGCATTAGGAAACAAGAATGGAGGACTAAGAAAGGAGATCAGAGATCTGTGTGACTATCAATGTAGAAATAGTTCAAACGTAATGTGCTATGTTCAAGAATAATTTTTAATTTTTGATCACTAGATGAAGTTAAGGAGGTATACTGCGTTACTCTGCCTATGCTGAGGAATCGCTCTTTTGAGTGGATTTTTCTCTGTACCTGCCCTCGGGGGAGATTTTTCTGGATTACTTGATAATTTTCAAAAAAACTGACTTCGCCGCGCTTCCCTCCCTAAGCAAACTATTGTTTCAGAATTTTGTGCTACTGCCCTAAGTCCAAAGGTAATCAATCAGGTTCAAACAGAATATCCATGAAAAGACCCTCGTCAGTCAGTTTTTTTGACTCTTTTGTGTCAGTGGCACTTTTCTTCTAGAGAATCTCATCAATTTATGAAGGAGAGCTCTACTGACCAAGGACTTCTCAAAACAACCTCACTCAAAACCCTCCTCAAAGATCAGCCAGCATGCAGTGAATATCTGGACTTTGAAAACTGTAATGTAGCCAAGATGACCGAAGACTTGCTAAAAATTCTACTTAATGAGCTGAGTATTATCAAGCAGTGAAATCTCTATGGAGTAACGATCAATAACCTCACCAGTGATAAAGATCTAGAAGGGAATATTAATCTTTTTACTAGAGAGAAACTCCTTATTCATAATATTGATGAACAGAGTTTCTGTAGAGACAAAAAACAATCCTATCCTGAAACCTGTAAAATTATGAAAAAAACGATGAGAGCTTTTCAGAAAAGTTTTGCGGGGCTTCAAATCATTGATACAAAAAAGCTCCTCCCATGAAATCTAGAAAAATTTGAGGAAGAGGCCAGTAAATGCGATGAAAGCATAAATAGAGAAGATTATAATCATCTCTTTTGTGAAGTAGTCGGTGTGACTAATGAGTGAATGGAACCATTCATCAGGAAGGTATATACTGAGTTGCTTTGGTATCAGCTTTTTACTGCTTACTATTCTTCGCATCTTTCATATGCTGAGAAAGAAGTTAACATCAAAGATCGTGACGAGATTGAACGCATAAGAGAGTTTCAAAAAAGGCTCCTCCCTACAATCAATACTACCATCAAGCAGCTTGCAGATCTCCAAAACACCTATCCTATTCATATAGGAATGCTCGCCTATCAGGAAGAACTTTTGAGACTGAGAGATAAATATCTTAGCAAGATTGTTGCACCATTTTACTCAACATTCTACAAACTGCAAAATGTTCAAATCCAGAAGTAAGTCAGATTTTTTCTCTTATTTATCCTCTTTATTTATGGGAGGGGCTGTTTTTGCGATAGGAGTGAGTCCTGGAGCTTTTCCTAATTACTGGCTTGATAGGGCTGAAACGAGCCGGAGAGACTACTCAGAAAATAAATATCTTCAAGAAAATAAAGTAAAAATCTGATTGTTTAGTGCGAATTTGGAAAGACTCCAGCAGAAGGAAAACGCTCTCACCTACGATGCACTTGAACAAACCAAGAACTATTTTTCATCAACATATCCAGGTTGTAACTTGAGTAACGAAGATCTCTCTGCGGTGTTGTTTGAGGCGAATCAAGAATTTAGGGAGAAGCTCCAGAGGGAGGTTCCAGAGTATGATGCCACTCAACGTAAGGAGAAAACATCAAAGAAAAAATATGTTGTTGCCTGTAGAAAACTCTCGAAGTGTATTATTGACCAGAGAAACCTTAATCCAAACCTCTCAACTCATGCATGTAATATGCTAGTAAACGAGATCTACACCAAGATCCGAGATGGGCTTAAGGAAAATGAGAAAGTCTGAACAGCAAACCTCTGAGAAAACAAATATCTCAATGGAGACATTTCAGATTCAGACTACGATCTCATGTATGACATCTCTCAGATAGGGAAAGTCCTTTTTGAGAGCTATAAGGCACCTCCTGAGATTATCTACTATAAGACACCACTATTTAATTGACAAAAAGGTTCCTCAGAAAGCTCTACAGAAAATTCCTCAGAGGCGGGGAAGACAGAAGACAGCAGAGATAAAGAAAAAAAATCAGAGAATAGCAGATGAAATTCAGATTCTTTGTCTAGTTGATGAACTGGGAACTGAGAAAACGGGATAGGAAAGCAGGCGAGGAATCCGATTACTGAGGACGAAGAGCTTAATTCCTTTTTATCTAAACGTTCTCCTCATACTACGGTAGGGAACTATGATAAACCCCTCTTTCTCAACCAGTGTGTTGCTCCAGCAGCAGAAAACTCTAAAAATCCTCCCCAGCAAACGAGAGGAACTGGCTCTCCTGAGGAGAAACAGCGGTCTAAAAAGGAACAGTGAGCAATCGATAGGGAACAAAGGGAGTTTTCGAAGTACTGAAACCCAAGCTGAGTCCCAGTTCCCCCTCCTTCTGGAGATACAACTTCGGGTTCTGGTGTAAGCACTCCTCCACCATCAGATCAGAGTCAGATCCAGGAACTAAAAAAGAGTATTGAGGAATGTAGCAAGAAATGCGAAGGACTTCCTCGGGATGAGAAACAGATATGTGTTATGCAGTGTGCATGTTGAGACTATATCTCTCCAGCTCTTAAAAAAGATGATAGACAACCAGTAATCAAAGAAGGAGCGTTAATCATCAGATTTTGTTCTGTTGCATCAAGTATCTTGACACCAAATACTTCGGCAAAAAATATTATAAGTATTGCTGAGATTTTTAATGAGATTGGCACAAGTGTAAATACGCTCTACAATTCAGGGAAACTCAATGTTAAAAAGGATAAAAAAGAGATGCTAGATAGCAGTTCAATAAAATCAGATATCAGTAAATGAGTAGCATTTAGTGCAACTACTGAAGTAAAAGCCCCGAACCCAACCATAAGTGACAGTCAAAAAAAGAATGAAAATCAGATCATACAATCTAACCTAAAGGCCTCTATCTACGGTATCGAAAGAAATAGTTTTGTGCTTTTGGATGACTATGAAGAGAAGAAAAAAAATAAAAGTCTGGTTTCATCGCAGAAAGAGAGCACTCCCGCCTCCCAATCTTCAAATATTCAAGAGCCAGAAAATGAGCATGAACCTGAAGGACCTCAAATCCTTATCAAAAAAAATACCATCGCCTCAACAAATCTCTCAATCGGTAACTTTATCGAACGAAATAGTGATCTCTTGGATAGGTTCGAGGAGACGATCAAAAGTTTGAATGCCAGTACAGCTCTGCTCAATAGTAAAAAGTCTTAGTTGTCTTGAGAATTTGTTTTCAAGTGTGTGTTGTTTCGCCGATATTTAGATTTTAGGAAGCCTCTCAATCCCGCAAAGACAGGACTGCTCCTCTGGTGCAATAAATTTTCAGTCATTGCTGGTAAGATTAGAGGGATGTAGTATTCGGACCAGATAAATGTCTGAATTACTTCGCTAATGCTTGCAATAATGGTTAGAGGGAAGTGAAATAATTCAAAAAAGACGGTAGAGACTACCGTCTTTTCCGTTCCATAGAAAGATGATTTCTAAGGAGTCGACTTCAATATCACAATAGTGAATTGATCATTAGAGAATTTATAGAACTTATCACCAAAATCAGATTTTAGAAATTCTCCACTAGGAGCATTTTCTGTAAATCCGCTGGAGGTGACTTGTGCTTTATCCCCCTGAAGAACAAGCTTAATATATTTTGTAGAACCTCCCTTTTCTGAGAGGAACAAAGTATTAGGCTTTCTCGCTACATAACCAAAGGGCATAATGAGATTTCCATCTTTGAAAAGTCCAGTAGGATTTTCCACTACAGCTGGCAGTTTTGGAGTCACTGCAACATTGATAGAAACTGTCTTTTCCTGATTATTACCACGATAGAGGATCCTTAGAACTGCATTACCGGCTTTGATACCAGTAATTGTCACGGTCTTCTCTGCGTGATTTGCTACAACAGCTACCACCTCTTTATCAGAAGCAACAACCTCATAGCTTTCAATCCCTGCAAGTGTAAAAGTAAGTGTAGATCCTTGAGTAAAGGTAATCCCTTTCTGCTGATCTAGAGCTTTGCCATCTTGCTGAATAATTGATAATGTAAGCGGCTTAATCTGGTCGTCTTCATCTTTTTTACAACCAATAACCAAGATGCTGAGGAGGAGAAACACCCCTCCAGTCAGCAATTTTTTAATTGTATCCATTTTTTAAATCTGTTTTTTAATTTTTTATTTACCTTTTTAACTTACTTTACTGTTAAAATATTCGTAATAAGCTTCCCCTTGCGTAATCATGATGATGTGATGTGTGATTCATTAACGGACTTGGGTTAATGCAAGGGTTGATTGAAGTCTACTACGGTTTCACTTCAATAGTAAATTCTACTTGTTGCCAATTTCTCGCATTCTGCTTAAACTTAACAACAAGAACAAAAACTCGAGCGGCAGAGAATGTAAGTTTATTTGCTTCTCGCTGATATTCTGTTCCTAACGGCAACAGTTTACCTTCGGTATCAAGAAGTAAATACTCTTCAATCTCTATACCATCTCGTCGCTCCCATACTAAGTCGTCTAAGTTTACCACTTGTCCGACCTTGAAGTTTGGAAGTTCTTTCACATAAGGAGGAAAATCTTCCTCCTCAACTTGATTTTCTGGAGTTACTGTTACATTAAGCATCGCTGTCTTACTATTTGTTGAACTTGCGATGATTTGGACAGTTCCTGAGCTTACTCCAACTACTTTACCATTTTCGACTTTCGCAACCTCTGGTTTATTTGAAATCCAAGTGATCGCTTGGTCTGTGGCGTTTGATGGAGTAATCGTTACACTAGGTAAATCCTTAGCTTCTCCTACTTTGAGACTTAGCTCAGCGAAAGAGAGACTAAGTGATTCAACTAGAACCTTAGGATTTTGAGGTTGTTGAGGCTGAGGTTGCTGAGGCTGAGACTGAGCTTCAATTTTCACCTGCACTGTAAAGGTTTTCTCTCCAGCTTTGGCTTCTATTGCTGTCTCACCTGCTCCGATGATCGTTACTTTCCCACTGCTATCAACTTTTACAACTTGCTCGTTCTTGGAGGTCCAAGTAACGGTCTTGTTTGTTGCATTTGCTGGTAGCACAGTTGCGGTCAATTGTATCGGTCCTTCTCCTACTTTCGCTGTTATGCTTGCAGGGGTTACCGTTATTGACTGCACTGGAACTTCAAAGATAGCTTGAATAGTTTCATTTTGTGTAACATTAGATAGCGTATAACTACTTCCTGTCTCAACAATTTGACCATTTCTTTTCCAGCCTTTGAAATTCACATTTGCCAAGTTTGGAACTTGGAAAGTTACACTTCCTCCACTCGTTACTTCTTGGGACTGAGATGGCGCTAATTCTCCTCCATTCGTATCTACGATCTGCAAGATAACATTAACCTTCTGTTTAGGAAGCTCTGTAAATACTGCTTTGATAGAACGGTCTTGAGTTCCCATCGTTATAGTGAGGGGATTTTCTGTTACGTTCTGACCATTTTCTTCCCAGTGATCAAATCTCCAGTCTTGAGCTGTCTCTGCAGTGAGTGTAGCAGTTTCTCCAGTTCTTAGTTCACTCTTTGATGATGATACCCTTCCTTGTCCGTCTTGTGAGAGATTAACCCTGTAGGTTCGAGCATCTTTGAGTGTAATTGCCTGTACGCTCGTACCGCCAGGAACTCCGTTTGGAAGAGCATTTGAACTATGATCCTCGAATAAAACTAGTAACTCTAGCTTTCCATTAATAATTTTATCACTTTTTAGTGTTAATAACTCGTTAAATGAGATTACATTTTTACGAGAAAATGTCGTATTTTGGCATTCAGCAAGCTGATCATAATTGATAGTTTGCTTGTCCTCCTCAAAGACATTCCTGTATAACATCCATTCAACACTACTCAAAGCCTGAGGAATACTAAGATATTCCTTCTTATTCCCGTTCGTTACAACAATAGGATTGTCTCTCAGATTCGTCTCCCCTCGATATTTCAGCTCACCATAGTAGTTTACATCACCTAAAATATCGCAGGTATAGGATACTCCATTCTCAGTATAAGTAAACTCGAAACTGAGATGTCCAGGTCCAATCACTTTAATTTTCCTTCCTTCGATAACAATATTAGTATCATTTCTCACAATACTTAAATTTTGATATTTTTCTGGGAAGGTAATAGCAAATTCTATGCCATTTTTTGCAAGAATTCTAGTTTTTTTAAATTCAGGACCTCGAGGTCTTTTATTGATAGCTAAGGAGTCTATCAAAATATCTTTCCCCTGCGTTCTAACTGTTTTTTCATAATGCGTTTGCGCAAGGGAAACAAAAATTGTGCCGAGCGTCAACAGTATGACCGCAATCAGCTTTTTGATCTGATTTTTCATTTTTATTTATCTTTTTTATCCGTCCTGTTAAAGAACCACACATCACACTGATATATATCACTTTCTCCTAAAATGTCAAGGAGAACTACGAAAAAATAGTTGTATTAAATTGCAATTTTCAGTTATCTGAATATACTTGAGGAAAGTTTTTATTTTTATGTATGTATTTGCAATGAGAACCATTACTGCTCTACCAAAAAAAACTCCTCACCTTTTTAGTCAAAAGCTCCTTAGAAGCTCTGGTATCGTGCTGCTCTGAGGACTGCTTCTCGGAGCTGTGCTCTGGCCGATCGTCTCTCCCTCTGCCATAGAGATCAAGGCGGACCTTGACCACAAGGTGCAGCATATTGAGCAAATGGTCTTTACCACTGGGGCAATCAAGGGAGAAAGTGGACTCACTCCTCCCTCTGCCATCATCAGCGCTCAAAATTACAATCCCGTTATCAGTGGGAATCTCTTTCTCGAACTGCAGGGGCAGGGAAATACACTAGGTAAAAAAGCTGACCATGCCGCACTCTTTTATGGAACGAGCAATGAAGTTCATGGGAATGAAGCAGTTACTATTGTCTGAAGAAATAATCAAATTCTAGAAAATACGACGGGGATTGTGATTTTAGGTGGGAAAAATCACACTATCAATCAAAACTCTGAGAAGAGTGTGATTGCTGGTGGTGATGCTGGTTCAATCCAATGAAGCACTAACTTTATCTGAGTCTGAAAACAAAATCAAATCTCCTGAACCTGAAATGTCACTATCTGAGGACAGCATACCACTGTAAAGGGAGAAAATAACTTTGTCGCGGGAGCGAATATCAAGTATACTGATAGTAGAAAAAATACGTTTGTCTGGAGTGATAACATCGATAGAGGTTGAGTAAAAAAACATTTTTCCCCAGCTAAGGATGGAGTCTTCCTCATCAGAGCTGAGAGAGGACTCGCTATCAATACTCCGAAGACTACTCTTCCAGGAAGTGTCGAGGTGAAAGGTATGGTTCAGCTTGGAAATGATACAGAAGCTTGTACTTCAGCTAAGGTCTGAGCGATCAAGTATATCGATGAAAAGCCATCTGGATGTTTCTGTGCCTGTGATAATGAGTCTTCTGTAGAGAAATGGTCTGCGCTTAGTCCCTCGCCTCATTGTGAGTCGAAGTGTAGAGGGTAAGTTTTAACTCTTGACAACCTCCCCCTAACCCCCTCCTATCAGAGGGGGAACATCTCAAGCTTCAGTCTCCCCCTGCTAGGGGGGGAACGGCGAAGCCGTGGGGGGCTTTGTAACTTTATCCTTCTATCTTCAGATGAAGAAAGGTATTTCGTTTATTCCCTACAATGCGAACCTAAAGGACTATGCAAAAGAAAACAGAAAAAATCAGACAAAAGCTGAAAGTCTTCTTTGGAATCTTGTTCTAAAAAATAAACAACTTCAACAATACAAATTTAGAAGACAAAAAATTATCGGCTCGTTTATTCTAGACTTTTACTGTCCGAAACTCTTATTGTGAATTGAGATAGATGGAGCTTATCATGATGAAGTTCAAGATTATGATAATGAAAGAGAGCTTGTCATTGCTAAATATGGGATTAAGATCATTAGATTTACCAATGATGAAGTTGAAAACAATCTAGAATGAGTTATTCTCGCACTCAAAGAGGCTATTGAAGAAAGAGTTAAAGAAATTCACTAACTTCAAGAGACTTTATTGCTACGGCTCATATATGAACCTCATCATAACCAAGAAATAAAAATTTACTCAACAAAAATAAAAGCCGATGCCTACTTTAGATCAGCTACGAGCAATTACCCAGTCATGGAGTTTAGAATTCCTTGAGTGGATCCAGGGTTTTCCTCTTTCTTTGCTGAGAGGAGAACTTTTTTTGCTTTTGTTGATTTTGATGATTATCTTTGGCTATCAGAAGTTCAAATCTGAGAAAAATCAGCTTTTTAAGACCTTTTGAGAGCGCTGTATTGGGCTCTTTGAGATGCTATTTGAAAAGATTTATGGTTTTTTTACAGATATTATCTGAGAAAAGCAAAAATACTGGGTAAAGTCGTTTGTCATCTGAGTTTTCTTTGTGATTTTGTTTGCAAATTTGATCGGTGTGCTGTTTGACTTTCTCGGGACCATGTTCCCCTGACTAGAAAACTATATTACGGCTCCAACCTCAGATACTGACTTTAATATCGCGATGGCGATAGTCGTTGTCTGATTGGTGTTATATCTTCAAGTTCAAAAACTCTGATTCTGACGCTTTTTGTATGAATATTTCCCAGTTCTCGGGAAAGGACTCATCAAAATAGAACGCTGAGAAATGTCTGCCCGAGCTTATTATCCGCTACGAGCAGTGATGAAACTCTTTGATATTGTGGTTGGGATATTTACTGGGTTGCTAGATATCATCTGATATTTAGCAAAGGTGGTTTCACTATCCTTTAGATTGACTGGGAACATCACCTCTGGAACGATTCTATTGGGAATGCTGATTGCTGGGCTCAAGGCACTGAGTATCTGACTGAGTGGTCGAGAGCTTCCCTTGGTGCTTCCGCTGATTGTGATCGCTCAGGGTCTTTTGTCTGCGGTGATTCAAGCCTTTGTCTTTGCGCTTTTGACCGCAATATTTATCAAAGTTGCTACAGAAGAGTGATAATCACTCAAAAGAGGCAAAAAAAATAAAAAATCAGACTTTTATATTCTTTTGTATATGATAATGGATGGATTTGGATTTTTAGGAGCTGGACTTGCTGTTGCTTTGTCTGGGATCGGAGCCGCAGTTGGTGAAGCTATGATTGCTGTCGCTGCGTTCAACTCAATCTTGAGAAACCCTGATATGAGGGGGAAATTTATGACCTATATGATCCTTTTTATCGCGCTAACTGAATCATGTGCGATCTATGGATTGATCGTTGCATTCAAGATTCTCGAGGTTGATCCTGCAAATATGGTAAATCCATATATGTATATCGCGGCTGGACTGGCTGTTGGTCTCTCTGGGCTTGCGGTTGCGCTTGTTGAGTGATGGGTTGCCAAGACCTCACTGGATAATATGGGGAAAAACCCTGAACTCAGCTCAAGCTATATGGTATTGACGATTTTGGGAATTGCGTTGATTGAGTCATGTGCGATCTATGGATTGATTATTGCGTTTAAGTTGATTGGATAGGAGAGAAAACCTCCCCCTACCCCCTCCTATCAGGGGGGGAATATCTCAAGCTTCTATCTCCCCCTGCTAGGGGGGAAACGGCAAAGCCGTGGGGGGCTTTATAGCTTCGTCTCGCGATGACCAAACACATTAAAATCAGACTTTTATTTCCTTTTTTAGCTCAATGGATATTCATTATGATCTGGTAATTGCTGGGATCGTGAACTTTCTAGTGCTTGTACTGCTCTTTAGGAAGTTTCTCTGAGACAAGATCGTCCAGCAAATTGAGAAAAGAACCCAACTCCTCAACAAGCTCAAAAAAGCTGATGATGAGTATAAAAAGATGATTGAGTTTGCTCGTAAGGAGTCAGACAATATTCTCCAAAAAGCTGAAAAAAGAAAAAAAGAAATCGTTCATGAAGCACACCTCCTTGCTGAACAGCAAAAGACAAAAATTCTGACTGATGCTGAAGGTAAGGCTGAAATCATCATCGATGATGCAAAAAAAACTACTGCGAGACTTGAAAAAGAGCTCAAAGATGCACGAGTAGACTCAGTAAAAGCCACCTCAAAAAAGGTCGTAAAAAGACTTCTCAACCATGATCAAGAACTCAAAGATGAATATATTTGAGCGCTCATCAAAGATATTGAAAGATAATTTTTATCTCTTAGATTTCTCCTTATGCCTCGCAAAAAAGCAGCAACACTGACAGCACTGGAGCTCTTGGAAATCCTGAAAGTTCTTGTAGAAAAGTATGGTAAAAAACTGACACTTGAGAGTTATCAGAACAAAATCTCTGAGCTTCAGCCAGAAATCGGAGAAGCGATTCAGACTTTTTGACCTCTTGGACTCTTGGATAGCAAAAAACTCAGCCAACAACTCTCAATTTTTAGAGAGAAACTGGAGACTAAAAAGAAATTTTCTCTCAGCTGAGATATCCAAGAGATCGAGCCTGTTATAAAAACTTATCTAGAAGAACACTTTGAAGAGGCTGAGCTGACAACTCATCAAAAAAAATCCTGAGATGATCTCTGGATTCAGCTCAAGGGAGAGGGCTATATCTTTTCTAGGTCGCTAGATGAGGATCTAGAAAGGCTTCTAAAATCTGATTTTTAATCTTTTTTCTCCTAAGTTTTCGCTATTTTTACTCTAAAATATACAATACGATGTCTATAGTACAGGAACTCCTCAAACAAATTGAAACCTGAATCAATGGTGCGAACCTTGAGGTAGATTTTTCTAAAAAAGGAGAAATCGTTGAGCTGAAAGATGGGGTTGCAACCGTAGTTTGACTAGATAATGTGATGTTTTCTGAGATCGTTACTTTTCAAAACGGGCTCAAGGGACTTGTGCTCGATCTTTCCTCTGAATGAGTCGGAGTATTGGTCCTTGGGGAGCCAAGTAGCCTTGAGCAGGGAGATACTGTCCTAGCGACTGGACAGATCTTTCAGGTAGGAGTCGGAGAAGAATATCTCTGAAGAGTACTTGATGGACTAGGACAACCCGTAGATGAGTGAGCTCCCATCATTCCAAAGCATTTTTGACTGGTAGAAAAGGTCGCTCCTGGAGTGATCTCAAGAAAATCAGTTAGTGTTCCTCTAGAAACCTGAATCAAAGCCATTGATGCGATGGTACCTATTGGTAGGGGACAGAGAGAACTCATCATCTGAAATAGGCAAACCTGAAAAACTACTATCGCCACTGATACGATTCTCAACCAAAAATGAAAAGACGTTTATTGTATCTATGTTGCCATCGGACAAAAAGAATGAAAAGTCAGAAGAATCGTTGAAATGCTCAAAGAAAAATGAGCAATGGACTATACTATCGTAATCAATGCTCCGATTTCTTCCCCTAGTGTGGTACAATATATCGCCCCCTATGTAGGATGTGCGATGGGAGAATACTTTATGGAACATGGGAAAGATGCTCTCATCATCTATGATGATCTCTCAAAACATGCTGTTGCCTATCGTGAGGTGAGCTTGCTTTTGAGAAGACCGCCAGGCAGAGAAGCTTTTCCAGGAGACGTCTTTTATCTCCACTCAAAACTGCTTGAAAGAGCTGCGAGAGTAGATTTGCCACGAGGAGGAGGAAGCCTGACAGCATTGCCGATTATTGAGACGCTAGATTCAGATATCTCAGCATATATTCCGACGAATGTGATCTCTATTACTGATGGACAGATTTTCCTTGAAACGGATCTTTTTAATGCTGGGTTTACTCCAGCTGTGGATGTTGGGTTTTCGGTTTCTCGTGTTGGGGGAACCGCTCAGACCAAGATCATGAAAAAGGTAGCCTGAAAACTAAGACTCGAACTAGCAACCTACCATGAATTAGCAAGTTTTGCTCAGTTTGCCTCAGATCTAGATCCTACAACCAAAAAGAAAATCGATCATGGGAAGAAACTTATGGAGATGCTCAAGCAATTTAATGATTCTCCGATTCCATTTTTTAAGCAAGTTGTATTTCTGTATGCGGGGATCAATGGCTACCTAGAGAAAGTTCCTCTTTCAGCGGTGGGAGAGATAGAAAAGCATCTCTACCAGAAACTTGATACAAGCTATCTAGAGCTTGCCCAAAAGATCGCTCAAGAGCAGGAACTCTCTGAGGAGATTGAATCTTCGATCAAGAAGCTCATTGCCGAGGTACTCAAAGAAGGTGGATATGAGGAGCATGAATAAGTGAAAAGATATTTTATTATGAATAATCTTGTAGCAGCTCAAATCTTTGCTCCCTGCCAGGGGAGCTGGCGAGCGTAGCGAGACTGAGGGGCTTTAGTATTCAACCCCCGCTCTCGCAATGCGACATCTCTGACTGCCATTGCGAACGAAGTGGAGCAATGTCCGCAAAGCGGTTGCTTCGCAATCCAGATTCCTTTGACCGTCATTGCGAGCGTTAGCGAAGCAATCCAGCTTGAGATCAAATCAATCTCTTAACTATCTGGATCGCCACGGCTCCGCCTCGCGATGACATGCTTGATATGAGTCTCCCGATGAATAAAAAAAACAAAAAAATCTGATTTTACCTTTTATTTCATAGCTGATGCTACTAAGAGTACATACGATCAGTTGAGTAATCTTTGATGGATCGGTCGAGCGTGTTGAAATCCCAACGAAAAGCTGACTCATTGGAATCCTCCCCCATCATAATCCGCTGACAACTATCGTTAGTCCTGGGATCCTCAGACTACTCCCAACTCAAAAGAGGGGGAGTGAGTTTCTAGAAGGGACTGAGTTCCTCTTTGAAGATGAGTGGATTGCGATCGCGATTGGAGATGGAGTCTGCTATACAGATGGACAGGCGGTGATGCTTTTTGTCGCATCAGCTACGACTAATCCACAAAATGATGAGCAAGTTTTACATGAGATGAAGCAAAAACTTGAGACTCAGATTCAACAAATCAGATCTGAATGAGACTATGAAGAAATAGAAAGAGCATATCTCCACTTGCAGAAATTGACCGCTGACTTAAAACTCCTCAAGATCAAGGAAAAAAGCTCGAAAAAATAATGACAAGAAATACTACTCTGACTTTTTATCTTTTATTTCCTGATTTTTCAGACGATGGCTGCGATTAAGCAAGTAAAATCTAAAATCAAATCCGTCAAAAATCTTCAAAAGATCATCAAGGCTCTAGAAATCGTCTCTACGATCAAGCTTCAGAAGCTCAAATCTGCGATGATGAACTATAGAGCATTTATGAGATCGTTTTTTTGGGTGCTGAGAAAAATTAGATCTGAAGTCAATATCTTTGACTTTGATGAAATGCAGCGAGATGCCTCTGGTAAAGTGCTCTTGATCGTTGCTACGAGTGATAGAGGACTCTGCTGAGCGATCAATTCAAGGATTTTTAGGCAAATGGAAGAAAAGTACTGAAAATCAAAAGAGAATGTTGATATTTTCGTAGTTGGGAAGAAGGGAGTAGATTATTTTGTTAGAAATGGGCGAAATGTTGTTGGATCAGTAGTGATTACAGATAAAGTGGAACTCCAAGAGACTAAGCCTATTGCTCTCTATATCAAAAAAGCACTGGAAGAAAAGAAATATTCGAAAATAAAAATCTATTTCAATTTTTTCAAAAATACAATGCAACAGTATTTAACCAGGTTTAAACTTTATCCTCTAGATGAGGAAAGCCTAGGAGATTTTGTGAGTTTTATTGAGCTAGAGGAAAGTGAACTCAGCACTGATGAAAATAGAACGCTGATGGTCGAGCCGAATTTAGCTGAATTTAAGTTTGAGTTTCTCAATCTAATGATTAGAAATATTTTGTATTCAGCGGTATTGAACAATAAAACTACCGAGCACGCCTCTAGAATGATTGCGATGAAAAGCGCAAAAGATAACTGCACGGAAGTCATTACTCAGCTCAAAATCCTCTACAATAAAACCAGACAAACCAAAGTTACTCAAGAAATCAGTGAAATCGTGAGTTCAAAGTCAGCGATTGAATAATCTCACTCCTCGATATGAAGGAAGATGAGAAAGAACAAAAAAAATCTGATTTTTTATCTTTTTTATATGTTATCATGCTAGGGAAAATCGTTTCAGTAAAATGAGTCGTTGTGGAAGTTGCTTTTGATCAGCAGGTTCCTAAGGTGTATGATGCACTCAAAGTCCTTTCAAAAAATGCAAATGGCAATGAAGTGGTGATAGAAGCTCTCCAGATTCTTGAGAATGGGATTGTTAGAGGAATCGCAATGGACTCAACTGATGGGCTTAAAAGATGAGATTCTGTAGAAAACACCTGATCTCCGATCAAAGTACCTGTTGGGAACGAGGTTTTGGGACATATTTTTAATGTTTTAGGGCAGAATATTGATGGTGAGCAGCAAGTTTCTGGAGTTGATCAATGGCCGATCCACAGAAAACCGCCAGTTTTTGCATCTTTGAGTACCAAAGCTCAGATTCTAGAAACCTGAATCAAAGTCATCGATCTCCTAGCGCCGATTATGAAAGGAGGGAAAGTTTGACTTTTTGGTGGTGCTGGAGTTGGGAAAACGGTTGTGATTATGGAGCTTATCCACAATATTGGGCAGCAACATAGTGGAGTATCAGTAATGGCTGGAGTATGAGAGAGAACCAGAGAAGGAAATGATCTCTACCATGAGATGAAAGCCTCTGGAGTACTTGAAAAAACTGCGATGGTCTATGGGCAAATGAATGAAACTCCTGGTCCAAGAGCGAGAGTTGCACTTACCGGACTTACTATGGCTGAATATTTTCGTGATAAAGAGGGGAAAGATGTACTCTTTTTTATTGATAATATTTTCCGTTTTACTCAGGCTGGTGCTGAGGTTTCGGCATTGCTTGGAAGAATCCCATCGGCTGTTGGATACCAACCAACCCTAGCAAGTGAGATGGGAACTCTACAAGAGAGAATCACCTCAACTGATAAGGGATCTATCACGTCTGTTCAAGCGGTATATGTTCCAGCTGATGATCTCACTGATCCTGCTCCTGCGACTACGTTTACTCACTTGGATTCAACGATTGTACTCAGTAGAGCTATCGCTGAAAAAGGAATCTATCCTGCGGTAGATCCGCTTGAGAGCTACTCTCTCATCCTTAATCCAAGTGAACTCGGAGAGAGACACTATAAAGTAGCTAAAGAGATTCAGAGAATCCTACAAAAATACAAAGAACTTCAAGATATTATTACCATCCTTGGTATGGAAGAACTAGGAGTTGAGGACAAGGTAACTGTCTATAGAGCTAGAAAAATTGAAAAATTTCTATCTCAGAGTTTTGCTGTAGCAGAGCAGTTTACCGGAATGCCATGAAGTTATGTGAGCCTAGAAGATACAATTAGCAGTTTTGAGAGAATTATTGCTGGAGAGGTAGATGAAATCCCTGAGGATTTTTTCCTTTATAAAGGGACTCTCCAAGAGGTGATTGATGTTTATCAAGAAAGTAAGAAATAAACTATTATTTTTGAAAAAAAAGAAATCTGATTTCAGAGGTGAAGTCAGATTTTTTTTAATTTTCTATCCAGTAATTAAGTTTTATATCTTGACTTTTTTAAGAAAAATCATATTTATGCATACGTAAAATAAAAAGTTTTTTAATATGAGACAATATTTACAATTGCTTCGCGAAATAAAAGAGCGAGGCGTAGCAACTGGCGATCGTACCGGAACTGGTACCCTAACGCTTCCTGGTTATCTCTATACTTGTCCATTATACATGGATAATGATGGAGTTATCCACAATTTTCCACTTTTGACGACTAAAAAGGTCAGTCTAAAATCTGTTTTTGAAGAGCTGATATGGAAACTTCGAGGGGATACGAATATTCGTTATCTGCTTGAATGCAACAATCACATCTGGACAGAATGGCCGTTTCAGAAATGGCTCAAAAAGACTGGTCAGTTTGATAAGATTCAAATGTGGGAAGATGAGGAGAAAACTCGTTATAGTGATGAATGGATACAAAAGAAAGCTGAGTTTGAACAGAAAATCTTAAACGATTCCGACTTTTGTAGAAAATGGGGAAATCTTGGGAAAACCTATGGATATCAATTCCGCAAATTTGGAGCATTGGATATGGACATTAATATCCCAAAGAGTCTGCAAAAGAAGTTTTCCATTTCTGATGTGCAAGCATTATGTTTAGCAAATCCTGGGAAAGACCAGCTCATGGAAGCGGTTCATCTGATCAAGGAGAATCCAGAATCTCGACGAATTATTATCTCTCTTTGGAATCCCAATGAACTTGATGAGGAATCTACACTGCTTCCCCCTTGTCCTGCGTTTTATCAGTTCTTTGCTAATGAGGATGGGATGCTGCATCTAAATCTCTACCAGCGTAGCTGTGATACCTTTCTTGGTGTTCCATACAATACTGCTCAAGATGCTCTCTTCCTCTGCATGATGGCACAGGTAACAGGACGTAAACCTGGAGTGTTCAATCACATGTTTGGTGATGCGCATATTTACCTCAACCATCTTGATCAGGTCAATCAGCAGCTTGAACGAGTCCCTAATCAGCTTCCCAAACTTAAAATCAATCCTGAAGTCAAAGATATCTTAGACTTTACCTGGAACGATTTTGAACTTATTGACTATACCCCCCAGAAGCCGATCAAAGCACCAGTTTCTATCTAATTGAATGCAAAAAACTCCTAGGAAAATCCTTAGGAGTTTTTTCTGATTTTAGAGCTGAAAATTTGCTTTATTTTGATTTGTGAGTATACTTAGAAATGTTTATTTTATATCAGTTTTGATGAAGGAATCTATTTTCTTTAATAAACAACAGCTCCAGATTATCCGTTGGTATAACTACCTTTATACCTTATTTTTTGAATATTGAGTCTGGTTTTTTGGTTTTTTGATATCACTGCTCGTGGTAAGCGGACTTGTAATGTTTCCTATCTTTTCTGAAGTATACGGGAAAGAAACTGGTGATACAACAAGGATAGAAAATCAGATGAGAACTAGCTATATGGATCAGCGCTCTGTAATTAATAGTTTCTCATGATTTCATGTGCAAATGCTTTGAGGTCCTGTTCAATCTCTTACTGGAGGATTTAGCTCACAAGACAATTTGATCAATTTTAGCGGACTTATCTTACCAAGAACAGTTCTTATCGATCAAGCAAAATGGAATACCTATGCGGAGCCAATTCTCAATTCCACCTATGATAAAAATCTGATTAATAGCTACTTTCTGGATATCTTTGTAACTCCTCTTCAAAAAACCACACTGAATACAAAGCCCTATGCAGGACTTCCAGTTCAGTGAGGCATAAAGCAGTTTTTTGGACTTTCATGCTTGGATACTATTTCAGCAGGAAGTTTTGTCTGCCAACACTATGTCAATCAGTTTCTCAAGAGCTTTTATGTTTATGATTTAGCTTGAGCATGAGGAAGTGGTGCTATGAGCGATACCTTTACCGTTAATACTCAACCAATTCCTGATGAGTTCTTTAGCATCTATGAAAAGTTAAAATATAATTCCAACAATCAAAAAAGATTTTGTAGTGGAATTCTTCAATATCTCCAATATGGAGGGAAAAATGACAACCGCTTTTGAGAGATTTTTAGTGACTGTGGAAGTGAGGAATATGCGATCTATACCGAGCTCAGAGACTTTCTAACTATTAAAGAGTCTCTTGCTTTGGGATACGTAGATGCGAAAGTTTCTTCATCTAAGCTACTGAACGAATATAAACTCTTTGTAATGCAGCAACTCCTCTATAAAGCGCTTTTGGCTTCAGAAGATGCAAATAGTTTACTTCAGTCTTATCTCTCTTTTCTCTCTGACCTCTTGTTAAAGGAGTCTAATAGGAGTTGAGAGCTAATCAATCAATTCGTCAGAGATTTTACCTACTGGTATAATGTTAGTATTGTAGATCCCTATTTGAAAGATGAGAAGTCAAAAATAGATAAAGAAACTAGAAATACTTTAACGACGAGACTTTTCTCTATTCATAATGGGAATAAGACGCTGAATTTTACTGGATTGGCAAAACAGACAACACTTGATCTAGATACAATAAATTCACTTGAGACCCCAGATATTTCTCATCAGCAAAACTTAGAAGAGCTCTTTAGAGCGAATCTCCCAAGTCAATTTAGGCTGACTTCACTTGTTAATCAAGAGGAATCTCAGAGTTTGATCGTGAAGTGATTGGATAAATCTACCGATATAAAATTGGAGGCTGTGATTAAGTTTGATGGGACCAGGCTCTATGTAGAGAAGGTTCGTATCCAAGGGAATAATTCTCTAGAGTCGTTTATAAACGCGCTTCTAGAAAGAGATCACTATGTCTTCGTAAAAATGCTAGAATTGATCTCAGAGAACTTAACTATCGCAGCACAAAATTCAGCATTGAAGCTCGATCTTTGTGGTGAACTTAAACAGAAATATCAGACAGGCCTCCGTGGCTGTTCGTCTACTAAAGTTCAGATTGAAAAGTGAGCAAGCGAGCAGACATCTGGAACAATCTACACATTCCTTTTAGAGAAGGGAATACTCACTCGTGTCGAGATTTCAGACAAAGAACTTGAAACGAAAGTATTAAAAGAACTAGATCTCACAAAAGTTACAAAGGATAGTGTGGCTCCTATGATCCCTGTAATCGTGAACTATGAACCAAAGGATGAAATCTCTGGGTTCGGAATGAAGGAGCAACTCCTTGTGAATGATAAATTTATGAAATACTTTTCAAGGGCTCCTAAAAAAGTGGAAGTCAGCTGAGGAAGTGTAAAGATTTATTTCCAGGTGGAAGGAATTGACTTTATTTGAGGCTATGATGTGGTAACCAGCCGCTTGGCTCCGATTTCTCTTGATTTTGGAGTAGCGAGAAAGCCTGTTATCGTCCAAAAGATGGAGCTTATTTTAGACGACCAGCATCTGGAAGAACTCAATGCCTTTCTTCTAAGTCCTGTAAATTATCTTAAAAAAATCAATCCGAATCTGGTAAAAAGATATTTCGTTGATGGGAAACTTACCCTTCCAAAAGATAAAGAAGAAAAAGAAAAATAAAAAAGAAACCTGAACTTAGATTCAGGTTTTTATTTTTTTAAGTGATACTTTTGAAGACTATTCGAATTGTTTTAATTTTTCACACACTTCCCTAAAAGTACATTTTTCGCATTTACTCAAGGTGGTCGTACGCCTAAAGTAGCTTGATGGGAAAAGCACATTATCACTAATAAAAAAGGTCTTTTGAAAATCAGTATCTTCCTTTATTTTTTCAACGATAGCATCAATATCTGTTTGCTTTACCCTACCTCAAAAACTCTGCATACTTGGCAGATAGATTTCATATGCTTCAATATTGATATTTCAGAGTTCTGAGCTGTCATTGAGTTTAAGGAGGAGCTTGAGCGCATATACTTTGAGTTGATCAGTAAGATCTTCCGGACTCCTAGTTTCATCGCTAATTCTTCCTGACTTTCGATCAAGAATAAGATACTTATTATCTTGAAATACAACTCAAAAGTCTGGAGCAGCCATGATATTGACATGGCGAAGGGCATCAAGACGCTCGGTCTGAACTCTCATTGCGTTAAAGTCTGGCTTTCTTGGCTCCTCAATATAAATTGCATCATGAGGAGTTGCTAGAATATTCAGGATCCTTTCATGTCGTGAAGATCAGATGAAGGCATCCAAGTTCTCCCAAACTCTTTGAATTGTCGGTTCAAGAAGATCATCAATATCTTGGCCATAATAATGTTCACTGAGCCCTTCTTCCTGAGCAAAGGAAAAATCCTGATAGTTTCTTTCTTTTGAAAGTTCAAACTGCTGCCTCATTTCCTGAGCAATGTTTTCCTTGAGCTGCATAAGTGTTTCTGGAGAAAGGGGGTCTCTTTTGAGCTGATGAAGGTAATCTGAGATGAGAAAATGTGTCTTTTCTCCCATTCGCATATCGATAGACTTAAGCTTTTTAAGGGTAAGTGTCGTCTTTCGAAGAGGGATATTGAGCGGTTTTAAGGCAAAAGTATAGTAGTTTAAAAAATACTTTTTCTGGCAATATTCCAGGAGTGTGGTCCTAGAGTTTGACCAGCTAAGATTTTGAGTACTCGGTTTTCGCTTCATCTTCATTAGCAAAACGAGATAAAAAATCAGATTTCTTTCCCTCAGTGTAAGCCTTTAAATCTTAAATGCAAGGAGAAATAAAATTTAGGATCTTATTATTATTGAAAAATACAGAAGTCAAGAGAGAAAACAGTCACATTCTTGTAGCTTTTTTGCTTTTTTTCAAAAAAAAATTATACTCAGAAAATGTAAATTATTTACTCAAAAAAATGCTCAATGGCAAAGAAAACAAAAAAACTGACATTATCCGAGAAAATCAAACAATTAGCTGAGATCCCATTTTCTATTAAATGGGTGTCTATCTCACTTTTCCTATTTACAATGGGGTGGGGACTAGGAGCTGATACCTTTTTTTCTATTTATGTTAAAAGTATTATCGGTAGCGGACTCAATCTGACGCTCATTTGAACACTTCTTCCAATAATCAAGCTTTTAACAGTTATTCCTATTGGAATTCTCAACGACAAAGGAATGTCAAAGTATCTTTTGCTCTATGGAAAGATTTGGTATGCAATTTCAGGGGCATTCTACTTTTGGGCAGGATTTGAACAGTCAGCTTTTTTTCTTATTTGTGCGGTGATTCTCAATGGTATTGGAAGTTCAACAATGTATACGACCTACCGTACCTTGTATTGAAAAAAAACTCAAACAAATAATCGTAGTAAGATACTTGGAGTCTACTTTTCAAGCATTAATATGGCCTATGTGATTGGAGCGTTGATTAGTGCATTTTTGGTCAAGTATTTAGATTTGCCATATATGTATCTGTTCGTAGTAATCTTCGCAATTCTATCAATACTACAGGACTCAAAAATTCAGGATTTTGTTCGCCGTAAGTTTAGCAAAACTTGGTGAAAATATCTAAAAAAACAAAATACTGACCTTCCCTTTGAGTATGAAATTGATGAAGAATATCAAAATATGGAGAATATCCTCAGAAAAAAGAATATGCTTTTACTCTATTTTAGGGAGATTTTCTCACTTTCTCCTTGGAAAAAAATGTTTGAAGCAATGAAGAGCTACGATGGGCATATGTATGTAGCACTTTCCTCTCAGGCACTTGTAAACTTTATGAATTACGTTGGATTTCTCTTTATCCCACTTGTTGCCATGCAGAATAATCTCTCCCTCTCTGAGATTGCGATTCTATTTGCAGTGATGAGGTTGCCCTACTTAGTCAATATTCTGATTGGAAATATCTGAGATAAATATAGTAAAAAAATCCTGATTACGATACTTGTTTTATTCTCAGCTGGCTTATTCTTTTGGCTTGGAAGCACGAGTAATTTTATGGCTATTGTGATTGCCAGTTTTTGATTGTCATTAGCGATAGCAATGCTGCAGCCAATCACCTCAGCACTCATCCTAGGATATGCAAAACCAAAGGACAAAGGGCTCATCGCTGGAATGCAAGAATTCTCTAGTAAAATTGGAGAGATTATCGGTTCACTTGGAATTGGACTTCTTACTGCTCTTGTCGGTATGAATGTGGCATTTCAGTTTCTCTGATGTGCCTTAGCCGTGTTAGGAGGATATCTCTTACTCAAAAAACTCTTTCAATCAAAAGAAAAAAAAGCTGAAGATCATCAGTGAAAAGATATTGAGGTGCCGATCTTTGCCCCTCAGATCATTAAGGAATAATCGCTCAAAAGCTGACTTAGAAAAACAGGTCAGCTTTCTTTTTTATTTGAAAACTTCTCGAGAAAAGATATAGTAAAGAGCGAATTTACCCCCTGCAAATACAAAAATGCTCTTTTGATTGATCGTTGCATGCGGTCTCTGACTGATTTTCGGCTCATTTGGGTCAGTAATACTTTCTAGACGAGGAGACGCAACTACTCGAAAACAGGCTGGTTCTATCCTTTGGGGAAGATCAGAATGTCCAACTTGCAAGCATCGTCTCTATCCTCATGATCTGATTCCGCTTTTGAGTTTTCTTTTCCAGTGAGGAAAGTGTCGTTATTGCCATAGAAAAATTTCCCGGCTCTATCCCATACTAGAGCTAGGTTCAGCTATGATTTTTGGGCTACTTTACTGGTATTTGTGGTCACAAGGACTTTGAGTTATGATGTTCTGGATAGTAAATGCTTGGATCCTTCGGCTTCTATTGGTATATGATGTTTTGCGGTATGAGGTGCATATTCCTCTGGTTCTTGTGGGAATGGGAAGCTTCTGAGTTGGCTTGCTTGCTGGCCTCTTTCCTATGAAAATACTTTGGTGAGGTTTAGTTTTTCTCATGTTCTTTTTATTGCTTTATGGAGCTGCAAGGCGAGTAGTAAAGGTAAAGTACTGAGTAAAAGAGGAGGGACTCGGTTTTTGAGATGTGATTATCTCTCCATATTTGGGAGGACTGCTCTATGCTGGACTTAGTCATCAACTCTCAACTCTTGATCAAGTGCTTGCATTCCTCTTTTTCCTTACCCTTAGCTGAGGGATCTGACTTGTTTGGTACTTTATTCAGACAAAACTCTATCAGAAAAAAGCTACTTTCCTTTCACAAAAAATGGCAGATCAGGCAGTTCCTTTTTTGCCAGCGATGATTTTATGAGTAGCAGTGATTCTGATCTTTCAGGAGAAATTTTTTAGCCTATTCTGATTCTAAATGAAACCCGAACAAAAAAACAAAATCAGATTTATTATCTTTTTAGCACTTGCAAGTGTGCTCTATTTTGTATTTTTTTATGAACTTTTCTTAGCAAAAAGAGCACTTGTCGCTGGACTGCTTTTTTGTATCTTTTTTATTGTATTGCCATTTCTTGCAATTGACCTTAGAAAAGTAAAAAAAATCTGGATCTATTGAATAATTTTTGTGATAGGAATAGTTTTATCGATGCTCTTGCCTCAAAATAACTGGCAAACCGTAATCGCATTGTGGATTTCCCTACTCGGAACTGCTTGGATCCTAAGATATCTATGAGAGTATTTTTCTGAAGTGAGAAAAGTAGCTCGATTCCAGTATTTTTCTCGTACAGGATATTGGTTTACAATGATTATGACAATCATGTTTGGTTTTGCGCTCCTCGGGATGAATAGTAGTTTTCCTTTTAGCTGTGATCAGATCTGAACTTGGAGCGATAAGATTATTCAGACCTCAACAAATCCACTTTCCCTGTGATCTTCTCAGCAAGGTGACGCTCAAAAATTACCTCTCCCCAAAAAAGAAGAGAAGTCTGAATTTGAGACTGAACTTTCTAAGCTCTGGTGAAACCTAAAAACAAATGTCCGATGAGGACTTGTAGATACACAAAAAACGATTAACTTCAAGGTATGCTCAGTGGTTTTAGAGCAACTTACGAAACTCTACCAGAACCCAGTGTTTCAGATTGCAGCAATTTTTGCGATATATTTGCTATTATATTGAGTTGTTAGACTGCTTGTTTGGGTGATTACAATCCTAGGATATTGCTGCTTTCTCATCCTCAAACGATGCAAAGTCTACAAAAAAAAGAAAATACTGGTTGAAGTCGACGAAATAGACTAAAAGAGGGAAGTTGCTTTTGCATTGTTTTTTGTGAGCGATTCGCTACACTAAAGGTCAGATTTTTTACCTTTTGCACTATTGATAATGAAGATTGGTATTGTTGGACTACCTAATGTTGGAAAGTCTACACTCTTTAACGCTTTGACAAAGTCTTATTCTGCTCCTGCTGAAAATTTTCCCTTTTGTACCATCGAACCTAATGTTGGGATCGTAGATGTAAAGGATCCTAGAATGGATGCACTTTCTGAGATGTCAAAGACACAAAAAATTGTCTATGCACATACTGAATTTGTGGATATTGCTGGGCTTGTTAAGGGAGCGAGCAAAGGAGAGGGACTTGGAAATAAGTTTCTTTCACATATTAGAGAGGTGGATGCAATTGTTCAGGTGCTGAGACATTTTAATGATTCAGATATCGTGCATGTAGAGTGAGGAGTTGATCCACTCAGAGATAGAGAAATTATCAATACTGAACTTATCTTTGCTGATCTTGAACAGATTGAGAAAAATCTACCCAATCTTCAGAAAAAAGCCAGAATTACTCAAAATAAAGATGAAAAGAGAACGGTTGAGATTCTAGAAGCGATTCAAAAGGTGCTTATGGAAGGGAATCTTGCAAATACTATAAAAACTGACTTTTCACCTGAGGATTTAAAACTCATCAAATCTTATAACTTCTTGACGCTAAAGCCGTTTATTTATGCTTTGAATATTGCACAGGAGGATTTGGCGAATGCTGAAGCTCTTAAAAAAGAATTTGAACAAAAACTCAATGCTCCAGTGGCTATTGTCTGCGTAAAACTTGAATCTGAAATGATGGAGTTTTCTCCAGAAGAGAGGGCAGAGTTTTTGACTGAACTCTTAGAACTTCATGGAGATAATCCAATTCCCACCTTGGATGATTTGATTGGACTTGCCTTTAGACAGCTTGGATTGATGTATTATTTTACAACGGGAGAGAAGGAGACAAGAGCATGGACAATTCCTATAGATTCTACAGCTCCGCAGGCAGCTTGAGCGATCCATTCAGATTTTGAAAAATGATTTATTAAAGCTGAAGTTGTTAGTACTGATAAACTTTTGGAAGCCGGAAGCTGGGCAAAAGCCAAAGAAAAAGGACTGATTCGTCTGGAGGGGAAAGAATATATCGTGCAGGACGGAGATGTAATTATTTTTAAGTTTAATGTATAGAATATAAACTCGTAGAGAAAGTGTCTTTTCATAAGGCACTTTTTCTTGTTTTTTAGCTAAGTTTTCGTATGCTCAGAATTGAAGTCTTTATCTTGATTTTTAGATAGATGAGAGAAGTATATTTCTGAAAAATCAAAAAAATCTGAATTTTCTGTCTCTTTATCCTCCTGTGAGGAATAGCACTTTTTCTCCTGCTTAACTGTCTATACAAATATCCGCTTCCCACACTGAATAATCAAGTTTTGAAAGACACCAATGGACAGCTTATCAGTGGAATCAAGATACAAGGGTACGAAACATCGGATCAGATCCCTGAAAATCTTAAGCAAGCAGTTGTTGGTGTAGAGGATCGTAGGTATTATTGGCACTTAGGAATCGATCCAATTGCAGTACTCAGAGCGATTAGATTTAACCTTCAATGACATGGAAGAAGGCAATGAGCTTCTACTATTCCTCAGCAATTAGTGAAAATTACTCGAAAAAGCTACCATAGAACCTGGAGCACAAAGATCAAAGAAATGCTGATCGCCTTTAACCTTTCTCTTCATCATTCAAAAGATGAGATTCTCCTTGCCTATTTGAATAATGTAGAGTTTTTAAATGGAATCCGTGGATATAGAGCTGCTTGCCTCAACTATTTTCAAAAAGAATGTTCTGCACTGTTCGCATCAGAGTTAAGTTTTTTGATTGCAACAGCGCAAACTGGGAAAAATCCGCTCAATGCCTCAGGATTTAAAAAGATTAAAACCAGAGCAAAAGTGCTTTGTCCACTGATAGTCGAGGAATCATCGTGTAAAAATCGAGATGAACTTCCTCCTGTTTCAGATAAGGAACTTCATTCTCCAGTTCCTACACAGGCTCAGCATTTTAATGCTTATTATCAGAAAAGTTATTCAAATCAGCTTTCTTCATTTGATCTCAATTTGTATCAGAAAATAGGACAGAGTATCGCTCAGAGCGAGGAATATAGATTACAAGTCTGAATGTGAGACTGCTGTGTTCTAGTCTTGAATGAGCAAGGAGAAGTTCAAACAATGAATACCTGTAGGGCCTTTGATGATAAGAAAAGCTGAGAGGTGAATTGATGTCTCAGTAAGAGGCAGACCGGATCGGCAATTAAGCCGTTTTTGTATATTTTTGCACTGCAAAAGCTCGGACTGACCTGAGGAAGTATGATAGTTGATGAGCCGGTTTCCTATTATTTGGATGAGGAGCAGATCTATAGCCCAAAAAACTTTTCACTTTCCTACTATGGAGAAGTGAGCTTAGCAACTGCTCTAGGAAGTAGTTTAAATATCCCAGCTGTAAAGCTCCTCCATGAGGCAGGAGTTGAGGAGTTTATTGCATTTATCAATAGACTAAGACAAGAAATCGCAAATACTGAGCCAGATCTTGTCCTCCAAGAGAGTCAGATTTTTAATGCTCACAATCTGGGCCTCTCAGTTGGTCTTGGGACCTATGAGCTTTCTCCTCTGGAGTTTGCGAGTCTGTGGAAAGTGTTTCTTAGTTCTTGAGCTCTAGCTGATGAATATCAATCGACAATTGCTGAGGTGACAGATATTTTAAGCAAAAATCAGTATAGAATAATCAGTTTCTGACCGGATAATTATCTCAATATACCAGGATGGAGTGTAAAATCTGGAACCTCTAGACATTTTATTGATGGTTGGACCTGCTGAGTACATACAGCAAAAAAGAAAATCCTCTGTGTCTGGGCAGGAAACTATGATGCCTCTCCAATGAAAAAAAGCTGAAGTCTGACAGCGGGATATCTCCGGAATCTCGTGGCAAATCAGCTTTAGCATCTTTTCAAAAAACAAAAAACCTGAATGAAGCTTCAGGTTTTTTTATAGCTAAAAATAGATACTAGAAATAATATACATACCAAGAATAAGCATTAGTATTCCAACTCCCAAATGGATCAGCTTTGTATTTTTATTTTTCAACTTTGCAAGCTTCTCAACGTTAGATTTTCCAGTTCATACCAGGAAGGTTATTGCAAGCATTGGGAGGATAAAGATGAAATTATACAGCACTAGATATCCCATACCTAATAGATTGAGTTCATTACTTTGAGCGGAGAGAAGCCCAAGGATCACAATATATGGACCAGAAGAACAAGGAAGAAGGAATAAACTCACTAAAATACCTATTCCAAATGCACCAATAGGAGAGAGCACTCATTGGATGAGTTTCATCATGGTTGGTCTCCATTGGCGAGGGACTTCCATTAGAAAAACCTTTCCATACCAGAAGTAGTCTTTAACATTCGCCAATCAGATCAAAATTCAGATCACACCGATAATCCACTTAAAAATTGAGGTTTCCGCTGTAGAGGTGGCTAAAAGCTTTAATACTCAGATCCCCATCAAAAAATAGGAAAGAAATATTGCCAGTGAAAATAAGACTCCAGAGAAAATCGTTCTCTTTCTACTTTTTGACTTACTTAAAATTGTAGAGAGGAGTAGCAACATAACTGCAAATGCACAAGGATTGATACTATCACCAAGAGCTGTTGGGATCAGGATTCCTATAAATTTCCACGGAGATTGTTCACTATTTTTATCATTATCTGCGAAACTAGGCTGAGTTCAAGTCTGATTTGTAGCTTCTCATACTCTCTCTCCTTTTTCAAAATAATTTATGATTTCTGCAGGACCAATCAATGAAGTCTGAATTTTATCTTCTTTTTCAACAAGCATCAATGGGATTTTTGTTTCTGTGATTGGAAGATTGATTTGAGCCAGCTTGTCTTTGAGGATTTGGAGATTTTCTGGGTGATTTCGTATCTCATATTTAGTGATTTTATAGGTATCTTCTATATGATTTATTTCAAAATATCTCTGCGTCTTGGCACAGTAACTACAACCTTCTCCATAGAAATAATGATATTCATCAGCAGACAAAGCCCCTCCAAGCAAATACATCCCTCAGAGCAAGAGCAGAGAAAGTTTTTTTAGCATTTATATTTAATGAAGAGTAAAATCTTGTTTTATAGCCCCATTTTTCTAGCAAAATAACTCTCTTTTGCCTCATATACGACCTGAAGCTGCACAGATTTTCAGAGACTTGTTGTCAAAAGTGATTCTACAAGCTTTTTGATCTCTTCATTTTTAAGGAGCATCTCTGCGATTTTGGTAATAACTATAATCTCAACTACATTTTCACTAATAGCCTCAATGATCGCTTGATCTTTGAGGTTCGCCTGAGCGGTTGGCTTTGGAATTTGAGCAACAACAGATTGCCAAAGTGATTTCAAATCATTAGTTCAAGATTGCATTTGACTTGATGTAGCAACTGGTTGAGGTTCAGCTTTTGGAGCTGCTGGTGCTGGCTGAGTTGATGAAGATTCTCCTTTTATAACTTCAGATTGAACAGGTCAAAGAGACGAGGCTACTACTTCACTCTTTGACTCTAAATTTACTGGTGAAGATTCAGGTTTCTGCTGCTGAGGAGCTGGAGTTTGAGTCACATTTGCAGCAACTTGGGTAGAAACCGATGGCTGAGAAGCTTGCGGAGCTGAGCTAGTAGTAAGCTGTTTTTCTGGATTAAGATAGTTATTCAGTGAGATTTTATATGCAATAATTGGGTAAGGATATCGCCTTAAATTGCCCAAAATTTCTCAAAAAGTCGAGCAAATCTTAAGATAAAAGTCCGTATCTTCCAAAAGATGTTGATCAATATATCCAATAGTCTGTTTAGTAAATTGTCAGAGATCAACTCCACTTTGAGCAATAGTATCCAAAAACTCAAAAATCTGATTTCTGTCTCCTTTTTTGATGGTTTCTAGTAACGTTTTTATGGTATTTTCTCCAGCTACTCCTAGAAATTTTGTAATATTCCCCTCAGTAATCTCTCAGAGAATACTCACTTGATCTATATATTTTACAGCATCTCTTACACATCATTCCGAGATATTCGCGATTGTCTCTAGTGCTGGAAGCGTATACCCAAGCCCCTCAGCCTTGCAAATCTTTTCTAAGTGCAAGGTCATCGCCTGTGTTGGGACCTTTCTATAGTTAAAAACCTGACAACGAGAGATAATTGTGTCTGGGACTTTGTGGATTTCAGTCGTCGCAAAAATAAAGCAGACATTACTTTTTGGCTCCTCGATTGTCTTTAGGAGAGCATTAAATGCCCCCTTACTGAGCATATGAACCTCATCGATTACATAGATCTTCTTTTGGAGTGTTGTTGGTGGATAGAGTGCTTTGTCTATAATTTCCTCTCTAATATTGTCCACTCCTGTATGAGAAGCAGCATCAATCTCAGTATAATCGAGACTTGTTCCCGCATTGATAAGTTGACAATTACTACATTCATTGCAAGGATTTCCATTTTGAAGATTAAGACAGTTAAGTCCTTTTGCAATCAGCCTAGCTGAAGTAGTCTTCCCAGTTCCTCTCGGTCAAAAAAGGAGATAATTATGATGGATCTTATCTCTAGCAATCATCTGAGCTTTGAGAATATCACTAATATGCTCTTGTCCGATCATCTCATCAAAGGTCTGTGGACGATACTTGTTTGCGAGGCTCATAAACATACACAAAAATAATAAAAATCTGAATTAAAGTGTATGATTTTCTTCTAAGTTTTCAAGTCATGATGAGCGAGGGAAAGATCAGATTTTCGTCTTCTATAGTATTGACTTCTTTAGTCTTTTAGTTATAGTATGTTAATTTATTTTTTTATCTTTGCTTGATTGATGGAGAATATTGAGAAGGAAAGGCTGCTCGAGGAGGAAGAGAAAGCACTCATCAACTCAAATGAAACTCAAATCTCAGAGTCTAATCCTTCTGAGCATATTTGTCGTAAAGTCTCCGAGCAATGTTTTGGTACGCTCTCCTCGATAGCTAAGGCTAGAAGAAGAGCACGTAATCCTCTCACTCCCGATGAGGAACGAGCGCTAAAAAAAGCCTATTTTAAAAGACTTCAGCTTAACTTTCATTCTCCGAAGAATACCTATCTACAATATATTTCTCTTGAAAATATTGAGAAGGTAATGAGTTTTCGTCCTTATCTAGAAGACATTGGAATAAAAATCACGGCTGAAAACTTTCAAGAGATCCTTGCACTTTCTCATGCGGAACTTGAACGTCTGATGATCATAAAAAAGGGACTGGAAAAGATAGGTATCACACTCTGAGATCAGGTTTATGATCTCGATGTTCTATCTGGACTCTATCTGGAAGATATTCCAAAGCTCAGGGAAATGCTTCCACTTTTGAGGAAATTAGGAATCCCTATTAAGAATAGTAATCTCTTTAGTATTTGTGAAACGAGTAAGCTCGAGCTTAAAAAACTCCTCAGACTTAAGCCAAGACTTGATAAATTTCGAGGTGATGAGAGTGAGAAATGGGGAACTCCACTCTCAAATACGATAAAAAAAGTTAGGAAACAAGATCTCAAACTCCTAGCACAGCTTCCAAAGGAACTAAAAGATAAACTTACTATCTGAATACTCCCTATTGCACTTTGCCTACTCAAGAGTGCAGACCTCCAAGAAATCAGAAACTATCATCTAAGGAAAGCCGCTTATCTCAAGAACTACCAAACACTCTCCGATCAGCATTATACCCTTCTTTTTATGGAAGGAGGAGACGAGTATTGGCAGGATATGCTAGATGATTCAGTTGAGGAACTGGAGGAAGAATTTCAGGAACCACTCTCTACTCTCAGGCAGACTGAAACAATCAAGCAAGAACTCCCTTGAGGAGAGCAGGGAAAGCTACACGAAGTAATCAAATGAGAGGAAGGAGAATATCCTGGGAAAGAAATGGAGATTCCAACGCTTCCGACGTTATGAAAGTATAACAAAGCTGAGATCAGACAGCAAGAACTCTGATTTTGCTATGGATATAGTGGTATTGAAATGCTGAAAAAGTCTAATCCCTTTGAAGTATTGATCAAGACTTCAATGAAAATCACTGAACAAGGGCGAGAAGTCAGACTTCCTTTTTGCTGAGATGAGAGGCATAGAACTTGGATCCCCGTCTCGACTGAGGAACTCGATCAGGACTATGAGATTAAGGATAAGGAAGAAGGGGATCTCTTCGCAAATATCAATAGCGATAGTGCATTGGGATTCAGAATCTTAGAGATTGCTGCGATGAAGAATATGATACTGAATAGAGACTTTGAAGATCCAGAACTTAGTAAGCAGGCATGGAAAAGCTTTAATAAAACGGGGACCTTTGCTATCACTAGTGAAATGCTGAGCAAGATCAATGAATGAGGATTCTCACATCTGTTTCTGCGTTCACTGATGGGCGAAGGAGCTTGCCTATCATTTTCTACTGAAGATAAGGAGATTCAGGAGCTTTTGTTCAGGTTTCATCGTTTTTGATTTATTAATATTAGCCTGGCGAATCCCTGAGATAACGTTCATTTTAACCCGAATTATAGGAATGTTATATGGAATCAGGATTGAACCTTTAGGAGATTTAGTATTACTAAAGCTGGGAAACATTTCACTTCGCTCCATGCTTATTCACTAGAGAGATGTTTTGTAGATAGCAAGACTGGTGAGAAAAGAGTGATCCTTGTCAATCCTATTGATACCTCTCGCAAGATTGAGCTTTCACTAGAGAGGTGTATGCAAGCCTTTCCTGAGTGGAATGTCGCGGTCTTTGATATCAGAGAGATGTTTAAGATGAAGAAACGATGGAAATCAGTCTTTTCGTAAGCTTTTGAGTATTCTTGGTTGATTCTCTAGCTACTCTGCTCTGAGAGAGAAAAATGAGCAGTCAATTTTAAAAAACAAGCGGTTGTTTTTCCAAAAACAAGCAGTCATTTTGGGGAAAATGAGCGGTCAATTTTAAAAATTGAGCAGTAGTTTTTAGAAAATGAGCGGTCATTTTTGAGGAGGTGTAGAGGTTTGCTCTTTTTCTCCTCTCTGAGCATTCAAAAAAGAGAAGCTGAGCTTCTCTTTTTTTGGTAGGATGGAGGGGAATTATTTACTTACCTTTTCGTATTTAACGGTTGCAAGCATCTCCTTAAGATCCACTCCAGGACGAAATTGAATTTTATTTCCCTTGATCTGAGATGCATTTACTTTATTAGCACTATCTACTCCATTACTATTGATTACAATTTGGAAGCTTCCAAAATCTCCGAGCCTCACGATCTTTCCCTCAGCAAGATGCTTTGTCAGGATCTTGGTTAGATCATTGAGCACAGCAAGCATATCACTATCAGATACTGTAGATCCAGCAGCTGCGATTTCCTTTGCAAGAGTCTTAAAGCTGACTTCTCCATCTGAATTTGCGATAGCATAGAATTTTGCTTTTTCAGTAGGTTTAAGAGGATTTTTTCTCTCTACGATGTTATACTTTACCGCCATCTTGTATTTTGATTAAAGAATAAAGATAATTTCAGTCTAGGAATCTCTGAGAACTTTGCAAGGAGAAATTGAGGGAAATGAGAGAAGGGACTGAGAGAAGGCTTAGGAGCTGATTTTAGAAAAGTGATGATGAGAAATAAGATAGGAAATCTAAAATAAGTCAAGCTGAAGTTTTGAAATTAGTTTGACTTCTTGGTATATATAAGTATATACGAGGAGTAATATGAAAAAATATGATTGATTAACAAAAAGAGGAAGAGTATTTATTGCTAAATAGTCCTCCTCCGAAGCTAAGTTTTTAGAGTAGCTTCGTCACTCACAGAGAGCTTGCCTTTCTGACTCTAGAAGAAGATGGGAGAACGGTCTCATCTACGTTGTAAAATGAATTGTGGTATCTCCGTTCAGATATCAAACCCAAAATCAAATAAAAATGATAAAGTTAAAGAAAATAATCTTCGGATTATTAGTTATGATGTTTGCGGTTGTAGCATTAAGCTCCTGCAATAAAGACAATGATGATACTCCTGTAGTATCGGAGAAACCTTTAGGTGAGCAGGCAGATGGATCTGTTGATGCACAAGCTTTCGATGCTTCAATCAAGCCGTTATCTTGGTATGATGGTCTCAGGTATGAGACAAATAGTATTCTTGGAAGTCATGCACAACCTCTGAATCAAAAGCGCTTTGTTATTCCATCAAAAACCGCTTATTGTATCAAGCTTACAGATAGTTATCGTAAGAGATTTCGTAGCTATGAAATCTTTGTGAAGTTTGATCCAAAGATATCTCAGGCAAGTAATGCCCATTTCTATTTTGATAGAAAGAGAAATTATAACGCTTGGGATGACGATGGAGATATTCCAACAAAAGTGATTTACAATGGGTACACTGGACATACCAATAGTAGTGGTCCTCAGATGGAGGGTGGCTGGCTAGAGCCAGATTTTCAGTGGATTCGCATTAAAAATCCTTTAGAAGAGCCGATCCACCTTATTATTACAGCGAGATTTAATTATTGATTCTCTGAAATGTAATTGATTTTAATACCATAGTAAGATAGTATTTCTATTGAGCTATGGTATTTTCTATTCAGGTCTTTATTTATTATTTATATACTATGAAACGACAACAATCACTTTTAATCTTTCTCCTCTCGTGTGCTTGTATAGGAATTTGATTGCTTCTCTCTCAGAAAGGAAACTTGCTTCCTTGATGAAACTCACAAGGTCAGGGCTATACGTTTTCTCAAATTTCTTCTTTCCTAGAGGAGAGGCAGAGACGATACTGGGATGGCTTTGATGATGGAACCTTCAAAAAAGATGCTGATGGCTATTATAAGTTTGATATTCCTCAGCAGGAAGAATTCTTTTATTTTCAAAAGAAACCTGCATATCCAGTGAGAAAGATTCTCCCGTTCCCTACATTTATGTATATGGAGACGAGTTATTTTGCTGGTTCTAAAGATTATGCAGTAAGCCAACTAGAGACTATTCTTCCAATGACTGTCCGTGGGAAAATAGAACTTCAGAGTACAAGATTGAGGTATCCCTTTGTTATGCGACCCCAATACTTCAAGAACTTTATCTTAAAAGGAAGAGTTACTAGATGAGATATTAAGATTAAGATCCAGCTGGCATATACGATTGATGATAATGAAAATTACGAAAAGGCAGTTGAAGAGTTTAGATTTAAGCAGGGAGAAAGCTTTTCTATAAATCCGCTAGAGTATGAGAAGTTCGCAAAGCATGTTGACTTTAAGCATCCTTACTTTATCTATGTTACCACAGAGACTGACGGAAGTACTGCAGACTATGAGTTTGCCTTTACAGATAATTCAAAGTAAATCATAAAAAAAAGAGAAGAAATCAGACTTCTCTTTTTTATTTATATTTATCCATTTAGAAAGACAAATACGTTTCTTTCTTATTTTCACTCTGGTAAGAAGCCGAGTTTCTCTACCAATTCAGCAAAAACTTCTTCAATAGATTGGTTCGCATTAACAGTAATAAGTTTATTGAGACTGTTTAGCTTTTGAATCACTGGAAGTGTCTCCTGCTCAAATAGGTCTAATCTTTTATTTACCGTTTCCATATTGAGGTCGTCTTCACGATTTTGTTCCTTGGCTCTGATCTGAATCCTCTCAACTGCCAAGTCTCTAGAAAGATCAAAATACACAGCAACAAAATCTCTCTGATGTCTCTCTTGATAGCTCAAGAAGAATTCTAACTGCTGAGCATTTCTAGGAAATCAGTCAATCAAGAAAGCTTCCTGTGGTTCGAGGAGATGCGAACAAAGTTTAAAAAGATCAAAAACCAGACTATCACTCACCATCTTTCCTTTTTTGATAGAATCTTTTACGTATTCAGAAATTAGATTAGTATTAGAGTTGAGTGCTCTAAAAATATTCCCTGGCTCTAGGTATTTATAATGTTCAAATGCTTTAAGGATATTACTTGCTTGTGTTCATTTTCAAGAACCTTGGATTCAAAATAAGACGATATCTTTTTGCATACTTATTGATTTAATTGGGCAGATAAAAATAGTTCTTAGCAAAGAGCACACCTAAAAAAAGCCCGTTTATTTCGGGCTTTATATATGAAAAAATAATTATCTCTTTGACCAAGTTGGAGCTTTTCTCGCTTTCTTCAAACCAGGCTTCTTTCTTTCTTTAACTCTTGGATCTCTCTTAAGCAATCCGTGAGGTTTTAGAGATATTCTAAGGTCAGAATTCCATTCTACCAATGCTCTTGCAAATGCAAGTCTAATAGCATCAGCCTGTCCAGCAACTCCTCCTCCTACAACTTTGATCTCTGCATCAAACTTCTTCAATACATCTACTCCAAGTGTAGAAAATGGAGAAGTAGCGATCTGAAGGAGATATTGATTTCCTCCAAAATAATCAGCAAGCGTGTATTCCTTTCCAGAAGCTGTTTTCAAAAGATAATTTCATGCTCCCTTAGCATACAACTTTACAGTTGCAGTAGTTTCCTTTCTTCTTCCAACTGCATAATTATACTCTCTATTTGCCATTATTTATACAAGTTAATAGGTTTAAAATTATCGTATTTTGTAGTAGTTCCCTTAATAAGCTTCATTCTCTTAATTCTAGGATCTCTAAGCTTATTTTTTGGAAGCATACCTCTTACTGCATACCATAAGGCTTTCCCAGGATTCTTCTTAAGCAATTCTCCAAGAGTAATACTCTTCAAATTTCCCTTATATCCACTGTATGAATAGTATACCTTATCTGTTAACTTCTTTCCAGTTACAGCAATTTTTTCAACATTTTCAACGATAACAAAACTTCCTGCATCTCGGAAATCTGAATAATATGCTCTATCTTTTCCCATCAATTTTTTAGCAATATCTACAGCCAATCTTCCCAAAGTCTTTCCTGTAGCATCTACACGATACCATCTTCTATTTTTTTCTTGGTCTGTTTGCTTAATCCAGATGGTTTTATTCAAATCCTTTTTAGTAAACTCCATTGTATCTCAATACGATAACTAAAATAAATTATTCACACTCAGTATTATGCTAATTTCAACATAATTTTTGGTGAAGCATCTCCAACTCTATATCCAAGTCTATATTCAGAAGTGAATCCAGACTTTCTTCCTTCTTCTTTGTATTTTGGAACGAAAGTATCAATTACCTTCTTACCTTCTGCCTCTCCATATACTGTAGCTTTCACATATCTAATAGCTTCTCTCTGAGCAGTTTTCTCATCATTTTTTGCATAAATAGTAAGCAAAGTTGAGAAAAAATGATCAGCATAGGCTTTCAATACTTTTGCTCTCTTTGGAGTTGTTGTCAATTTTCCAGCTCTCAAAAGACTAGAAAGTTGCATTCTCATAAATACTGATTTACTTTTAGCTCCTGTATTTACCTCTAAGAGCCTGTTATGCTTGTGTCTCATCTTAACATAGATAATAAATGATAAATTCCCTACTTTAGCTATCCGATTAATACTTTACCGATATTTGCGAGTGAAGAAGTAATCTCATCAATAGCTTTTCTTCCAACTCATTTCATTACTAATAATTCAGATTTCTTTTTCTTTTCCAAATCCTCAACATAGAGAATATTATTTTTGATCAATGCATTTCTTGTTCTTTCGCTCAATGGAAGCGCATCAATTGGCATTGTCTTTACTGATCCTGACTCTTCTGGCAAAGCTTCTTCAGCTTCAGAAAGGTCATCATACTCTACAAGTACTGATTTGTCAATATACACATTATCAAATACGAAGAGTTTTGCATAGCTTGTTAGTACTTCTCCAGCGAACATAATAATTTCCTTTGGAGAGATATTGTCATATTTTACCTTAATTTCAATATTAAGTGCATCCTTTGTACTTCCGCTAAAGTCTTCAATAACCTCCTCTACATCATATCTTACATAGTCAACAAGAGAAAAGTCGTTATCAACAAGAAGAAGTCCAACTTCTTCAGTATCTTTTTCTTTTTTATCTCTTTGTCTAAGGTATTCTAGACTATAGTATCCATATCCTTTTTCAACTCTTAGTTCCAAATTGATCTCTGTAGAACTATCAGTTATTTCAAATAGGAATTCATCTCCATTAAGAAGCTGTACTCCTGATGGGAATTTAAGATCACTTGCCGTATATCTTCCAATTCCCTTAAATCTCTGAGCAATTCGTTGAAGTGATTCAGCATTTTCATCAATTTTGAAGCGAAGCTTCTTGAAATTTAATAGAATACTGATTACATTTTCCTTTACTCCTGTAATAACATCATATTCGTGTGGCACCCCTTTAATCTTCAACCCTGTTACAGCTCCTCAAAGGTTGTAAGCAAGGATAATTCTTCTCAATGCATTTCAAAGAGTGTGTCAAAATCATCTTGGGACATATTTCAATTCAAACCTTGTAGCCCCATCATCCAACTGACTGAAGCTAATCTTAGGAACTCCAATAAAGTGTTGTATATTCAACATAGAAGTAGAAATATGATATAAAGTTTTTGTTGATTTTTACCCTCTTACTAAGCTCTCGCGTAGAATTCGATAACCTTTAGTAGATCTCCTAATGGTTCAATTTCTCCTTTCTGAGGCATTGCAAGTACTTCAATTGCATAAGCATTCTTATCAACCTTTAACCAAGAAGGTACCTTTGCTGGAGCAGCCTTAGATGCATTAGCATAAAGTGGTGAGTTCTTCAACTTCTCTTTTACAGAGATCTTATCACCAACTTCTACAAAAGTTGAAGGGATATTATGCTTCTTTCCATTTAGTTGGAAATGTCCATGAGTAACCATTTGTCTTGCTTGCATAATTGTGTTTGCAAGTCCAGATCTAAGAACGATTACATCAAGTCTTCTTTCCAAGAATTGAAACAATGCAAAGTCGTGACTCATCTTATTATTCTTTGCATACTTAGCAGCAGTCTTCTTTACAATAGTTGAAAACTGTTTTTCTGATAGAAGATAACTTCTCTTTACTACTTGTTTATTTCTTAGCAATTTCCCATATTCAGAATTTCTCTGCATAGAAGCTCCATGTTGTCCTGGCAAATCCTTTCTCTTTTTAAGATTGTACTTTTGTGGACCAAAGAGATTCAACTGTTCTCTTCTACAGAGTCTAAATTTTGCTCAAGTATATCTCATAATTCACTATGAAAATAGATAAATAAATTTGAAAAATCTGATTTCCTTTTTTTTAATCAAAAAGACTAATTTCTCTTTGGTCTTTCTCCTTTACATCCTCCGAATTGGATTCCAGTTTGTTCTTTGATATATGCAATATCAATCACTCCAACTTCATTGATTGCCTTAAAAACTCCTTCTCTTGCCATACCAATCCCCTTGAACACGATACCAATTTCCTTTAGTCCGTATCCTTGTCCATCCTTTAGGATCTGCTTTGTCAATACTTCAGCAGCATAAGGAGTACTCTTCTTTGAACCTTTGTATCCAACCTTTCCAGTACCTCCACCGAGAATCTTATTTCCTTCCTGATCAATCAATGTGATCAAAGTATTATTTCAAGTAGTATGTACATGGAGCACTCCACTAACTACCTTAATATCCTTCTTTTTTGCCTTTGTAACAGCCATTTGCTATAGAAAAAACTATATAAAATTACTTCTTCAATACTGGTCTCACCTTTGATCTTCCAAGAAGTTTTTTTGCAGTTCTTGCATTCTTTCTTGTAAGTTGTCCTCTTACTGGCAAACCAAGATTATGTCTCATTCCTCTGTAGCATTTAATTTCCTTCAATCTTTTGATCGCAGCAGCTACTTCTCTTTTAAGATCATTTTCCAATACATATTTTTTCAACTCATCAGAGATCATCTTTTGTTCTTCTTCTGAGATATCTTTTACCTTTTTCATAATCTCAATATTGAGTGCAGCCAGAATCTTCTTAGATCTTTCTCTACCAATTCCGTAAATATTTGTTAGCGCAATCCAAATAGATTTCTCCTCTGGAAGGACATGCCCCATCAATCTAAACATCGTTCAAAAAATACAATAAATAAAAACTATCCTTGCCTAGCTTTATGTCTAGGGTTTCTCTTACAAGTCACATACAATCTCCCCTTTCTTTTTACAATTTGGCAATACATACATCTCTTTTTAAGAGAATTTACAACTTTCATCGTAATTAAACATATTATGTAAATAAGCACACTAATGCTGCGGACTATTTGTCACGACATTATATCTATACACTATCCTTCCTTGTTTCATATCATATTGGTTCACTTCAACCTTTACATGATCTCACTCAATCACTGAGATATGAGATTGTTTCATCTTACCTGCTTTATAACAATTGATAACCATATCTGTATCTTTCAATTTTACAGTATACTTTCCAGCAGGAAGGACTTCTAAAATCTCTCCATCTCGCTCTAAGACTCCAGCCTTAGCCATTAGCAAGAAATCTTTTTAGCAACTAAAGTTGTTTGAAGTGGTCTAAATCCTTTCAATCTTGCGTATCTTGTTTTTCTCTTAAACTTAAGCACGCTTACTTTTTCACCCTTTTGAGTAACTCCAACTTCAAATTCAACACTAGCACCATCTACTACAGGTTTCCCAACTTTTACATCATTACCTGCTTCATCAAAGATAGCCAAAACTTTATTTGCCACAAACTTTTCTGATTGATTTACCCCAAGATTATCTACAATAATTTCTGCTCATTCTGAGACAATATATTGATGTCCTTGTAGTTCTACAACTGCATACATTCTTATACAAAATATCAAAATAAATTTTACACAATCTTTCCAAGTTGTGCCAAAGTATTATACTTTCTCTTTGTCTTTCTATAAGCATTAGAAACGATTGCTCTCATTCTCTTATATCTTCTAGAAGATGGAAAATCATAGCTCACAAACTTTCTATACCATTTAGTACCATAATGCACTTGCTTTTTTGCTTTATCCAAAATATGAGAAGACCAAAGTTCCTTTTTGTAGAAAGAAATAATCCTTTCGTTTGTATTCAAATCTCCTGTTCTTCGAACGGTAAATCACATAACAATAGCAAATAACAATTAAAAACATTAAGTTGCCGAGGACCGGAATCGAACCGGCACGGGATTATAAGTCCCAAAGGATTTTAAGTCCTTCGTGTCTACCAATTCCACCACCTCGGCCCAAAGAAGAACCTGACACAAAGTCAGATTTTTCTTTTTTATTTTACAACTTCATCATAAATTTTATCAAATACTGATGGGAAAGCGACTGCAATATTAGAAAGAACTTTTCTATCCAACTTTATATCCTTTGTATTCATAAGATTAACAAATACTGAATACCTATTTCCCTTTTCTCTAATCACAGCTGAAAGCCTTTCGATCCAAAGTTTTCTGAAATCTCTCTTCTTAAGTCTTCTACTTACATAAGCATGCTGACCTTGTTTTACAAGAGCCAATCTTACCTGCTTATAGAGATTTTTTCTTCCAAGTCTAAACCCTTTAGCTTGATTGATAAATTTTTTATGTCTTCTTTGTCTTCCAAGACCATTAGTAACTCTTACCATTTTATCAACTATTTATAAGGAAGTAAATTTTTTAGCATCTTTGCTGTTGCACCAAGAATCTCTTTTCCATAAGCGAACTTCTTATTTGTCTTTCCCTTATTAGTTAAGAGATGATTATTACAAGACTTACAAGCAACTACTTTCTTAGATTTTGTAATCTTAAATCTCTTTGCCGCTCCTGAATGAGACTTCATCTTATTTGCCATCTGTTGTGACACTATTTACTAAATAAAATAATACTATATCCATTAGCCTCTTTTTTTGGTGTATCATATTGAGACTTTCCATAACTTTGCAAAGCCTCTTGGATAATCTTTAACTTTTGCACCGCTTTATCTTCATACATTCTCTCTCTTCACTTTAACCTAATTGAGAACTTCACATTATCTCATCACTGAAGAATTTCCTGTGCTTTCTTTATTTTTAACTGAAGATCATTATCTCCAATTGCATAGCTAATTTTAAGCTCTTTTGTATCTTTTCATTTCTGAGATTTCCTCCTCTCTTTATCTTCTTTCCCTTTTTGATACATATACTTTCCATAATCAGTAAGCCTCACTGTTGAGAGCATCTTTTCTGGATCATATACGAGCTGAACTAGATCAAGTCATTTTTCAGCCGCCATCTCTAAGGCAATCCTTCTTGGGAAGGTTCAGAGATTATTTTTATCGTCATCTATTATCATAATATTAGGAGCCTTAATCTGATCATTTATAAAGATCATTTTCGCCTTAAAATTCCCAGCCATATTTTTTTCTGATTTATTTTGTCCAGAAAACTCTTTTTTCTGTCCTCAAATTTTTGAATTTGCTGTTGCTGGCTTAAAGCTTTTTTGCTCCATACACAAGACAATAATAATAAACACTCGCTCCCGGAGGGACTCGAACCCTCGATTTCCACCGTGAGAGGGTGGCGTCCTAAACCACTAGACCACGAGAGCATAAAAAAATACAACCTATCCCCGCTAGGGATCGAACCTAGATCCACAGCTTAGAAGGCTGTTGTTCTATCCATTGAACTACGGGGACATATCCTCCATCGTCAAATTAGCCTGGGGAGAGTAGGATTTGAACCTACGTAGCCGTGAGGCGTCAGATTTACAGTCTGATGCAATTGACCGCTCTGCCATCTCCCCTCTCTACAAGACCTTTAGACCAAAGAACTTAAATTTGGACTCTATGGGAGTCGAACCCATGACCTCCTGCGTGCAAAGCAGGCGCTCTAGCCAACTGAGCTAAGAGCCCAAAACATTTTTTATCCTCAGAATGATTGAATTTGATCAATCTGTTCTGTAGGACTTCATACAAAGACACCAAACATCGTCAACACTCAAAGTATCATAGCCACAAATCCAAGCAGCAATACCAGATTCCTCGTTCCTCATAAATGAAGTTCTGCCCAAGCATTTCTACCAAAGAACTTTACTATATCATAAGAATAATAACAGAAAAGTCCTCAAACTCAGCAAAGCAGTATTCATAACAAGATACGACCAATCATTTATCTCCACTTTTTGTAGCTAATAAATAGATACCCTTGAACACCTATGATACGAAACCTATGTAGTGTAATAGCGGATAACGGGACTCGAACCCGTACAAACAGAGCTGAAGTCTGCTATGCTACACCAACTACATCATATCCGCACCCTCGTCTGTCTATGATGACAGTGACAAGGTATACGAAAATAAAATACAAAATCAAGAGATTTTTTATTTATTTTATCACTTTTTTGAAAAAATGGTTGTTTTATTTGTAGCATTGGCTCTGAAACTTATTTTTAAGAGAAGAAAAAAGTCAGACTTTTCTCAATTTATAAGTAAAAAAACAGAAGAACAAAAAAAGTTATTTTTTGTTTTCCAGGTCTTTATGCCAGATTTTTTATTTATTTTTTTAATTTTAAGGAAAAGAGGATATAAAATCCTCTTTTTGATTCCTACCTTATTTTATTTTTTTATCTTTTTAAATATTCAAAGGGAGTCTCTTTTCAGAATCCGACTTTTTATTATAATTATCAAAGGTAATATCTATTGTATCATCCATAACATATTCATAGAGAGCCTTAAATCTAGCTCTTCCAGATTCTCCCTGAAGACTCTCTTTGATCGCCTTAGCATCTTTTCCTGACCACTCAACATTTACATTAAGTGCCTCTCTAATACTAGTATCGGATATCCTTCCAAGCATAGGATAAAGGTATTCATCTGCAATATCATGGAATCAAAGATGTACAGTTTTTCTGATTTCTGCTACCTTTTCTTTTAGATCTTTTAATGTCTTTCCCTCAGATATTTGCTTGAGAGATCTACGCTGTATATCATCTAGTCAGTATTTTTCCTGTTTTATTCCCAAGAGCGTTTCTAGCTCCTTATTCTGTTCCTCTCTCTTTTCATTAAAATAATTTTGATATTTCTGATCAAATTGATCAAACAAAGCACTTCTATTTGAACCAGGGGAATAAATATCTCATATCGCCAAACTTCCTGTCCTAGTCGGGATAATTGGAGTTGACTCCAGTGTAGTTTGTGCCACATTGACAATAGATTCATTGAGCTTATCAAGTTTGCCAATTCATGTCTTTTGCGTTAGAGCAGCCTTTACGAGCATTCGCATTAATGCGAGAGAGATTATCATTAGAAGGACATCCTGAATAGTAATCTTTGCGTCTTTAAGATCTAGAGAGATCAAGCCATCTATATTCATAGTAGAGTTATACCTCTGATTAGCCCTATCTATTTCCGTTGTTTCGATATATAATCCATTACCTACTTCTCCATTTGAAAAATTTGATGAATTCTGAACTTTTAAAAATGATTGTAGTATTAAAATAACAATAAACATCAAACTAATAAGTAGACAATAATATACTGGGTGAAAAATAATCTTAAATATTCTTTCAGGGCTCAGGATATCTAAAGATTTCGACAATCACTTAAATCCCGTAGAATCCTTAAATGATCGGAGAAAAACTACTAAAGGACTCAGTGCGACCACAATTCGGAGATATGCAAGCCTAACTATTAATGTAATCATCAATACTACTAGAGAGAGACCGAACAATAATACTCACACCCCCCAAACAGCAAACTGGAAAACCTCTTTGAAGACCTTATCCACGCACGACACTCCTTTATATTCTGTATTGTCTTCATCTAGAGCATTCTGAATACGAAAGACTGAAAAGCCTAGCCACATCAGTGGCCCACTCAGATCATCCGATTTTGGTCACATCATATCAAAGAGCATTTGATCATCAACTCCAGTTCCAGAGGAAGCGTCTCTATCTACCTTTTTACAGTTTTTTCGAAAGTTATTCTCTCAAAGATCGCAAACCATAACCTTCCCACTCAATCCTGCAAACAAGTTATTTTGATTAATAACCTTTAATGTCGTTTGGAGATTTTGACTCTGGGCAACTACTTGCTGAGGTAATGAGGCAACCGTCGCCGTCAAGATCGTTGAGAGATCAACTAGAATCATCACAATAAACCGACTCATCTGAATCAAGACTCCACCGATTAAGGATTGTTTGATAATCTTTTGAGGGACAATATCTTTGGATGGAGAAAGAATATAGCGAAGAATACAATAAAGGAAATAGAAACCAATCGCAAAATTAACCAGATTTCTTATCATCTGCCAAATTTTCCGGAGATAACTATCAAGTTTGAAAGCCTCTCAGTAGATCAGTCCATTCGTCATCAATTTTCAAGCAAGCTTTACCATGATAACCCAAATTCGAGAGAGTTTATCATATATCTCATAGAATTGATGTATCAGCTTTGTCGTTCATTTAGTACAAGCAGAATAAACACCTCCGTCAGCAAAAACCAAGGGAATACAAAAAACCAGAATTCATAGGACGATTCCACTCCATATCTTCCATTTTCTAGATCTCATCTGGTTTTTTTTCATTTTAGAAATCTTTATGATATATTAAAATAACTTTTTATTGCTGTTCCTGAGGTTGTTCTGGGGGTTGCTGATCTTGAGAATTCTCTCCTTTTTTCTTGTATTTACCAGAAAACTTACCATCCTTTTCATCCTCTACAATTCATTCTCTAATAGTCTTAGGAAGTAAGGTGTAGAGTTTCTGATTTTTGAGTCTGACTTTTTTTGCATTTTCACTATTAAGTATTGCTAATGCTTCATCTACGGTAATCTTTGGCTCTTTTATCAAAGAGGTATAATATCCTGCAACAAGCTCCTCATCTATTGCAGGCATTAGTGTTGCATTACTATTTAATATAGTGATTTTTTCCTGAATAGTATTCACACTATTATACAATCCTTCATATTGTTTTTGAACTAGTTCCTTATTTATTCGTTGATTTCAGACTGGAGCGCTTCCTAGAACACTGAGCTTATCTTGAAGCGTACTTGCTTCTCATAGAAGATTAAGATATTTATCTTGGATAGTATTATTATTTAAGAATTTTTTTGTCGTTTCTCTGCTAAAGATTCAGAGTTTTTCTTGGAACGTTTTTCCAGAATCTATTAAATCTTCATATTTTTTTCCGATAGCCTTTAACTTTTCTTTTGCTGCGATTCCCTCTGGAGAATTTTCCTCATATCTTCATGAAATCTTACTCACTGAGTCATAATAAGTATCAAGTTCTTTGATATTATTATCTACACCGTTTGAAACATAATCAAATTCAGCTGATTCTCCATTTGCATAATTTTCTGCTGCATTCTTAATTCCTGCTGCAGAAGTCGGATCAAGCAATCCTTTGAGTTGATTATTCCTTTGTGTTGCTAATTCGTTATTATAATTACTTATTATCTCGCCTGGTTTATTTATTAGAGAACCAAATCAGATTCCTCCACTTGCAGTCGGAATGATCGGTGTGGTTGCTAAAATTGATTCTCCAAATGTTTTTAATTTTCCTCATATCTCACTTCAAAGCTTTGTTGATTTTATTGCCCAAAAGAGGAGAAACCAAGTGAGAGCCATTCCGAAAATCATAAGAATTAGCCAAGAAAAATTGATGAGTGCCATTTCTGCCTTGATCTTGATCATTCATAAAAGATCGAGTTCTTGTCAGCCTCATTCTAGAGGAGAAATCCCCATTCATGTTACATTTTTGAAGACTTCTCTATACTGTCCCTCCTTTCATGATTCTACTATTCAACTAGCTGGGAGCGTCTCTTTTAAAGCTGAGAGGAAAACTAAAGAAATTCCCACTGCAAAAGCAACTAATACTGGAGCAAAAAGAAGTTTTAAAATTTCTCCGACGTTGAAAAAGTCCATTTTCTCTCCGATATCTCCGAACATCTCTCAGAATACCTCTTTTAACACTAGAAATGGTGATATTGCTATAACAATCCAAAGCACAATTACTCTCCATAGCAGAACAACTACTAATGCAGCCAGTGGTAAAACAAGCAAAATTGCCAATCAAACATTTAGAGCCTGCGTTAAAAACTTCTGACCAAGTCCATGACTAGTAAGATCAACAGAATTGGAATAAGACATCAAGCTACTATACAATGTAACAAATGGTCCAGTTCGTGACTTTGCTTTTTCAATAATTTGTTTAGAATCTAATCCATATTCAGAATAAGGGAATTGATACTGATAGCTACAGTTCTTAGGAGCCGAACAAAAGTGTACCTGTTTGTTAGTAATCGGTCAAACTTTAGGAGTCCATAATTCCTCTTGAGGACCTGGACGAAGTTTTCTATCGGTATGAGGGACAAACTTAAGACTTCATATCTCTACATTCTGTTCTACTATTCCTGTTTGAGAAGCTGACCATAGTTTGATAATCATCCCTGCTTCTCTTAATTTTTGTATCTCTTTTGAATCCATACTTGGTAGCTTATTTTTTATTAGGTCCATCTGATTAGAATATGTAGATCCCTTATTTCCCTGGGGTTCAGAATCCACACTGTAAGGAGTATACGAAAAAAGACTAGAATAATAAGCACAATACCCATCATTCATTGAAATTTCCTTCCCATTTGATCAAATAAGTTTATCATATTTCCTTCCCACGATATAAGACTCTTTATCGGTTCTTTTTACCACTAGGCAAGGAGCGATATTCATACCACCATTATTATTGACTCAGCCCAGTGTATAGTAATCTATGATTGTTTCATTTTGATCCTGAGATCATCTCTTCTGTGCATCCCCCATATTCAGGATAATATTTGTGCTAAGTATCTTCGAAGAAGCACCGCTTCCTACCTGAGAAATAATACTTGATGGTAATGCTCAGACTGAATATGTAAGAATTGTTGATAAATCGACTAAAACCATCATAATAAACCAACTCATCTGAACAAGAACTCCAGCAATCAATGTTTTCTTTATTAAATCTGTAGGATTTTTAAAGGCATTTTTGAATGCCTTTACCTTTCACAATCCTCAAGGAGATAATACATATCCTAAGACTCATGCAAGAAAGATAAATCCTAGTGCAAAATTTGCTAGGTTCTTAACTAGATTTCGAAGTTTTCGGAGAGGTGCATCTAAATACATAAACGAACCATAGACCATCTGATTGTCCATTGCAATTCCTGCGAGCGAGACAAGAGGCCAAACAATGATGTAGGAGATATTCCCTATAAGCTCTAATAACGTATTCATTTCAATTAGATTTTCAGCTTGGAGATCTGCTTCTTTGTTGGCATTATTATTTGTAGCATTAGCAATATTCCCAGCACTAGGAGAAATTAGAAAAAGTCAAAAAAATATAAAAACTGACTTTAGCAGTAGTTTTTTAGCTTTTTTGAAAGTGAAGTGTTTTTTGAGCTTATCAAACATTCTGTGTCGACCAGAGATATAAAATACTCACCATCAAGTATAATCAGTTTTTTTTATTTTTGTATTTTTTGGAGAAAGAACACAAGACTTTTTCTTGCCATTTTCTAAAAACGATATATTATATTCAAGAAATCAACTTGTAAAAAGCCAAAGAATCTGTAGATTTAATCGTTAATTTAGCTTTTTTGAACAGATGGGAGGAAGGAATTTTCGCTATATTGCACTAGATTTTGAAACAACAGGCTTAGATCTTCATAATGATGAGCCAATCCAGATTTGAATTATGGAATTTGATTTGAATGGAAAAGTTTTGTGAGGATTTCAATCCCTCTTACGTCCTGTAAAAAAAGCAACTGAACTCAAAAGTATTGTCTGATTTATAACAAAACTTTCAATCCAACAGTTAGAATCCGCTCCCCGTCCTGAAGAAATGATAGAGGAAATTCAATGATTTTTTTGAGAAGATACGATTATTGTAGGGCATAATATTAGTTTTGATCTTCACTTTCTAGAAAAATTCTTCCCCTGACTAAAGCGAAAAACAACGCTTGATACTTTCAAACTCTCTCAGACTTTAATTCACTATCCTGCAAGCTATGCACAAGAAGTTCTCATCCAACAGCTCAAGTCAAAGCAGGACTATCAAAAACTCAGTGCTCAGCTCAAAATTGATGAAGAAGAGCATTTTCACGACGCTTTTTATGACGCAAAACTCTCTGCGAGTCTATTTTTGTATTTAATAGATAGAATCAGAACACTGATTTCTGCTTATCCTGTTTTGGGAGTATTTTTATGAGAAAGTGAGAGCTTTTTGAAAGAAATTTTTGATATCAAGGAAAGTAACAAACAAAATGAAATCGGCCTTCCTCCTCTAAAAAAGATTACACCACCACATACACAAATGCTTTCAGGAACCTATAACATTGATCTTAAACAGTATGATAACTACAAAAGATATGGAGTATGGGATGTTGCGTTCAAGGAATTGCTTTCAAGCCTAGCTTGCCACAAACACAGCATCTTTGCTTTTTCAAATAAATCAAAACTGGATATTGCAAAAAATCTCCTTAATGATTTAGGCATCAAGAATCTTTGATTTGTTAAAGAAGAACAAACACTCAGTCGTTCTGCACTCAAAAAATTTGCAAATAAAGGCTCTTTTACAGGAGCTGAAATCAGTTTTCTCTTAAAATATTTTTCTCATCTTGAACAGGGACTCGGAGTGCTTGACTTGAACTCAAAAGAGGACTATGAAATCTATACTGCACTCAAAGACACTAGGCAAGAAGTTGATTATCCAATTATTTTAGCAACACATGCTGGGCTTTTTTCGATTTTAGAGCAGCAAGAGAAATATGAAGAATATCAGATTTTTTTCTTTGATAGTGAATGGCGATACAAGAGCTTCAATCTCTATCTTTCTCGTCCCTATGATTTGAACTATACTCTCAATTATTTAGAAATGCTTGAGTATAAATATCGTCTTATTACTAGCTATGGAGACATAGAAGAAAAAAAACTGACTCAATTAATAGAATTTAAGCAGTTTTTTACCGTTTTTATTGGAATTTTAGGTCAAGAAACCAAGAAATTTTTTACTCATACTGAAGCGACACAATTAACCTTAGAACCAATCAAGGGAAATGTAGCCTTTTTCCAGACAAATAAACTATTAGAACAATTTGCAGAGTATGAACCACAACTAAGAGAGATCATAACTCAGCAAGAGTTCTCAAGTGTTTGGAATCAGATTGAACATATGATAAAAATCTTTGATGGCAATCTACAAGTAGAAAAGAAAATGTATGATAGATCAGCTTTTTATTTTATTTATTCTGAAGAAGTAAAGTTTAGCAGTTGGGATGAGTTTTTAGAACTTTTCAGAGAGAGAAAAGCACTTTTCCTCTCACACACTGATACAACACTTCCTTGCTTGATCTCAGAGAGGGAAGATTCCAAAATAAATAAAGACCAACAAAAGGGAGAAAATCAGATTTTTCATCTCTCTAAAACGGCCTCTGTATTAAAAGCAATTGAGGCGTTTGACAAAATAGAATTTCCCAATGGGGCAATTTTTATCTTGTCAGTTAAAAAAGAGGAATCTAAAGAGCTTTTTGAAGCATTGATAAAAAAGGGAATGGATCAGGATTTTTTGCTTCTTGTGGAAAATATCACTGGTGGTAGCTGAAAGAATCTCTTTAAAGCAAAACAACAAGGAACAAAGATCATTATCTGAGGCTATGCTTTTTTACTTCAACTTTTTGCTCAAAAAGTTGCAATTTCCGAGCTAATCATATATAATAATAAGGGGAAACAACAAGACCTTATTTTTAGTGATATTTTGCGATATGGAAAAGAAAATCTGGCTTAATTTGACAATATACGATTTTCGAAAGCTCTTTTGAGCAAGCGTAATTATTTTTTTAATGCTGATTTTAACAGCAAAGAAAGTCGATATTCCAACTACAATGATCCAAGTTGACTATCTAAAAGAAGAACAAAAAGAAAAAAACACTGAACATCCAAGTCCCACAATTGAACTCATTTCTTCTCCTCTAGATCGTTTATGCAATGGGCAAGAGACTTTTTGTAAGAAGGTTATCTATACTTGAGGAGTAAACCTTGATGATAAGATAAGATACACTAGTGAATACCTCTCTATTATTTGATTTATAGAGAAACATCTTATGAAAGGGACGCCAGTGAGCGTTGCACTAAAGTCTTATATTATCAACTGAGAACCTGGGAAAAGAAGATGAGGAGCAACAGCTGAAAGAATCAGAATTAACCTTGCCTCTCTTGGAGCACCTGAAGAATATTGGGGAGTGAGCAGTCATGAGTTTTGACATGTGGTGGACCTCTGAGCACTAAGAGGACTCAGCAAATATAAAGATCAGAATTATACTGAATTTGGGAAGGTAAAATTTTCGGTAGATGATAGTTCACTCGAGTACTATCGCCTTTCTTGGGATAGCGAAAGTATTAGAAAAGAAACTTCTGAAGAAAAAGACTTTTGCAGTAGGTACTGAATGACGAATCCCTTTGAGGATTTTGCTGAATGCCACAATCTTTATCTCAATAACCGTCAGCTTTTTAAAACGATGACGAATGAAAGCTGGGTTTTGAGGCAGAAATACCTCTTTTTAGCAAACTTGTTTGATAATCAGGTCATCCAAGAAGGAAAGTCTCCACTTCTGTATGCAGGCTGGAGGCCATGGGATACGACAGTTTTGTATTAATAGAAAAAGAGAAGGCTGATTTCTTCTCTTTTATTAAATTGTAACTAAAAACTATCAATATCTACTACAGAGAAAAGTCCATACATAAGTTCAGGTCTATTTGTACAAATCGAATAATACTTATCAGTCTGCTTCTTAAATTGGAGCAAAAGACAATTCTCAAAAGCTCAGATTTTCACTTCTTTCTTTGCTAGTAACTCTTGAATTCCTTTTCAAAAGCCTCGAGGGAAAGAACGCATAGTACTAGTGTCTCAAGTATATTGTGCAGTGAAATGAGGATTGATGTACTCTGCTACACTGAGTCCCCAATATCTTGAATAGGTATAATAATTTCAATTATCATCAATATGAAAATAAGGATCAGTCAAAACAGCTCAAGAGTGTAGCTCTGTAACAAATTGCTCAAAGGTCCTCCCACTCTTGAGTTGAGATTGGCGTATTCTAATGGTTTGAACATTACCTATCGCATCTATTGAATTTTGAACAATCAAAGTAGAGGGAGAATTCTCTAAAAGAGCAAACTTCTGAAATTTAATACCTGGCAGAGGCTGAGAAGATGGCATCAGAAGTGAAAGATTATCAAATCTAGGAATAGAAAAGATTCAATACTGATATCCATCAGTCGTGGAGAGATTAGAGGTCTCTAATCTTAATTGTTTTACTGGAAGTGCATTTTCTCCTAAAATACGATTCACACGCTCCTGAAAAGATAGTTTTCAAATTTCAGTAACAGCATATCAACCAGCCTTAACCTCTTTTCGTTTGTTCTCAAGATTAGGGAAATCCTCTCTCAAAAAAGCCGAACACTTTTCTTGTATATTTTTATGCATTTGAGATTGCTCGCAAGCAAGAAATAATGATTTAACTTCCGCCAAAACCTCTTTACCTGTTTTTGTTTGCGTCTGCTTTTCTAATACTTTCTCAACAAGTGACCTCAAGTTTTGCTCTTGCATAGCATAAATTGGAGAAAAAATAGAAAATAAAAATAGCAAAGCAAATAAAAAATATAACTTTTTCATTTTTTATCTCATAGTAAAATAAAATAACGAAGATAAGAGAGGGGAATTCCCTCTCTTATTTTGAGTTCTAGACTGTTACCAAACCACCTATAAGCTATCAGGAAATGCATCCATATAGGCTACATTTGCAACACCATAATTAGATAGACCAATAGCTTTTTGGAACAATTCAGTATAAGGAATTCGATAGAAAGCATTATTACCGAACTGCTGAGCTGGAATGAAATTTGTATTTGTCACAACAGCTTTTCCATCCCTTGATGCCCAAATAATAACACACCCTGCACGATATGTTCCATCATTCAACCTTTGCTGTGTTTTAATTGAGACAACAACAGGTTTATGCTTCACAGAAAGAAAATGCTCAATAGCTGTTTTAAACTCCCAGTTAGACGAATAAGATCGAAACTCCGTCCCATAATAATCAGAACAAAGTTCGCTTAATGTTTTATTAACTGCAGCCATTTTTGCATCTGGATTGACAGCATTATATGCTGCAAAGAATCCCACCCCAATAGGATTTCTTTTAATAAATTCCTGATTGTGATATGAACTTGCATAAAGATAGCCACTAGAATAGTTATTTTTATACACATCACTTACAACAGGGGCACTTTCTGAGAAAGAGCTATATGATGCTCGTGCTTGCACCGCATTAGAGGAGGACTCACTTCCTACTAATGTAGAGTAATCTTTAGCTTCTACTTGAGAAGCTGATAAGTCTTCTTTCTTCTCACAAGAGAAGAAACCAACGGTTAGGGCGAGTGTCATCAGCACTACTTTCCCTAGTCTTAAAATACGTTCTTTCATATGAAATTGGTATTGTGAACTAATCATTGGAGTAGCAATTTTCGTTCGGTTATTTTACTATTTTATTTATTAATTAATATTTAAGAAGCCTACTCACTTCTTGCTATAGCAAGATTGAATATATGTTTTTAAAACCAGATTTCAAGCAAACTTCCTAATTTCAACTTGACTTATTCCGTTTTTAGTCTATAATCGCTCATTATTATCTCTCAAACATTGGTCCCTAAGCATCCTCTCAGTCCCGCCTCTCATTTCTCTCAACTTCTCCTTGCAAAATCTTCAGGGATTCCTAGACTGAAATTATCTTTATTCTTTAACCAAAATACAAGATGGCGGTAAAGTACAACATCGTCGAGAGAAAAAACATTCTCAAGCCTAGTGAAGCTCCAAAGTTTTATGCCTCAGCAAAGGCTGATGGAGAGGTCAGCTTTAAGGCTCTAGCAAAGGAAATTGCGGCTGCTGGATCTACGGTATCTGATAGTGATATGCTCGCAGTACTTAATGATTTGACGAAGATTTTGACAAAGCATCTCGCCGAGGGTAAGATTGTCAAGCTCTGAGATTTTTGAAGCTTTCAGATTGGAATCACTAGCGAGGGAGTTGCAAGTGCTGATAAGTTCACTTCGTCTAATATCAAGGGAAATAAGATTCAATTTCGCCCTGGAGCAGATTTGAGAGAAATGCTCGCAACCGTTAAGTATGAAAAATACAGTAAATAATCAATCAAATAAGCAAAGAGGTCCTGAACTGCCAGGACTTCTTTTTTTGTTTAGTTAGAGAACTGAGGAAAATTATACATAAGGGAGGAGCAACACATATATACCTGTACCTCAACACATATATACCTGTACCTCAACACATATATACCTGTACCTCAACAGATATATACCTGTACCTCAACACATATATACCTGTACCTCAACACATATATATCTATTATAAGAAACCTGTCATTGCGAGCGGCAGCGAAGCAATGTCCGCAAAGCGGTTGCTTCGCAATCCAGGACAACAAAAATTCCCAATTTGACTTCAACTGGATCGCCACAGCTCACATTCGTGAGCCTCGCGATGACGAAGTGTTGGGAGAGTCTCGCGATGACAAATCAAAAAAACTGACTCTATCTCTGGAATCAGCTTTTTCTTATTTTTACAGATTTGCAACAGTAAGCTTTGCACCCTGCTGACATCCATTAAGCTCATTTTTAGCAGTTGCAACTTTTCGATAATTTCATTTTACATCATCCCCCTTTGCAATAGATCGCCCCTCAGCAAGCCCTCTCATTACAATATACACATCACAACTGAGCACGGTATAAGGATTTGTCGTTGATCAGATCATCTTTTTTTCTAGCGCAGTTTTCATGTAAGGATAATCTTTACTTGTCTTTGCCACATGAGTAAAGTTTACACTTTTTGAGGTAGAAAGTGGAATTGCATTTGCAACGATAAGGTGTTTGATCGCTTCTATCATAGTTACTTCAGCAGTCTCATCACTAGAAGTTTTTGCTGAGTTTTGGTTCTCTACAGCTGGAACAGTATTTTTTGCGCCTGTTGTTGTCTGAACTGAGGTTCCAGTTTGGACAGTTGTCTGAGTAGTTGTTCCAGATTGAGCTGCTGGGGTCTGAGTTCCTGTTAAGACAACAGGTGTTGTTGGGATATCTCCTGTTAAACTTTCTAAAGATTCCTTTCCTGAGAGGACTATATTAGTAACATTTCCTGTCCCTTCAAATACATAGCCAGAAAGAGAATTCTGATCAGTTTCTTCTGTTTTTTTCTCAGGAACATTTCATTTTAATCCAGCGATGAAAGTAGTTATTGAATCTTTTATATCTTCTCTCAAAGTCACTGAATCTGGAGTAAAGAGTCCCCATACCCCAAGGATTCCTAGGCATAAAAAGATCAAAACATATACTGAAGCGAAAAATGATTTATTTCGGAGATTAGCTCCTTTGAAAGCAACAAGGAGGAAAATTATCATACAGAATGCTCAGAGGATCATCGCACCAAAGTCTACAATATCCCACAGAATAAACAGGATTCCTCAGAAACCAACAAGAGCAAATAGGAATGCTAGAAAACGATAGAGAGCAGAACCTTTTGCAACAGGTTTAGTTCTTGTTCTATTAATTTTAATCTTGATATTTTCAATATTTGATTCTGAGGCTTTTTCCTCATCTTTGGCTTCCTCTTTTTCAGTGTAGCTTACCTCTCTGACAAATGGTTTATCTCAGATTTCTTCATCTTTTTTCTTTGAGAAGAAGCTATGAAGCCCTAAAAGAACGACTAATGCTCCGAGATTTACTCCCGCAAGAGTATAAAACTGAGGAACACTAAAGAGTAAACCGATAAGTGCAACCTGAAGCACAAATAAATAGAATATTACTAGGAAGAAAAGATTCTTTTTTAACATTATCATTTGTAGAATATAAAGAGATTAGATTGCTTTGTTAATATGGATTTTACCAAGTTTTTCAAGATGAGATTTTAGAAAAAAGCCTCATCAATTCTTGATGAAGCTTTTTATATTCAAGCATAGATTATTTATACTTTTCCTTGAGCTTTGCAATCTTTTCAGCCTTTTCTGCTGCCTTTTTCGCTTCTCTTTCAGCCTTAAGCTCTTCTTTTGTCTTTTCAACTGTAGCAACTGGAGCCTCTTCAGATTTATCTTCTTGTACCTTTTCTACATGCTCAGGCTTAACAATAACTGTTACCTCTTTTTTCATGTCCTTATACATGAATGGCACTACGAAAGTTCCCGCTTCATTGATCTTCTTTTTTAGCTTGAAGAGATGAGAATCTACATCAACTCCATAAGTCTCTTTGATCGCTTCAACAACATCAGATTCGTGAACCTTTGCATAAAGAACATTGTCTTTATTCACCTTTCTAGTAATAGTTACTCCTCCATTTTCTGCCATCTTAGCAAAAAGATCATCAAGACCTGCTGCCTTTTTTGCTCTAGCTACTACTGCAGCCTGCATCTTTTGTTCATACTTGTTCTTATTTGCCTTGTCTGCAAGAACAGCAATATTTTGAGGCAAAAGTACATTTCTAGCAAAAATTGGCTTTACAGCTACAATTTCATATTTTTCACCGAGATGCTTGTCATCCTGAAGCAAAATCACCTCAATGTTTCTGTTTTTAATTGTTCTCCTTGGCATTTTAACAAGTACTTTTAGATAAGTAAAACACTAACTGGAGATAACTTATAGTGATTTGCCAACAAATTGCAATGATTTTTTCTCTTTTTTATGCTTTTTTGTTTTTTTAGAGAGGAATTGAAGTAAAATCTTCTCAAGAAAGAAAAGAAAAACCTGACTCAAAAGGTCAGATTTTTTTATTTTTTAACTAGTTTTTTATTTCAACAGAGGATTTAGGAGCATTTCTATGTAGCATAAGAAGTGCTCGCCCTCTCAATTCCCACCAATTAGCTGGAATATCAGATTTAATAATTTCATATTTCTTGAGTGCCTGAAGATGTGCAGAATATCGATCATCTCCAGAAATATTATATTTATTTCCCCAGATCACTCTAGAAAGAACAGTTGCGAATTCTGCTCTAGACACTAATTTATGTGGCTCAAAAGCCTGTATCGGTGTCCCATCAGCATTGATTCCCATAATCTGAAGCTGGTAGGCAAGCTGGATATAATCTGCCAAATCTCCAAGATCAGCATTCACATCTTTATAGTTTGCAACTTCTACTCTGAGAGGCTTGAGATGATATTCTTTCATCGCATATACAGACATTATTTTTGCAAGTTCTGCTCTAGTTAGTGGCTGGTCTAGCCTCGCCTCCTGGATTGTTCTCATCGTTGTAATATTGTGTTGGCAAGCCCAAAGATAAGCATCATTCTGCTCAGAAGCGAATTGAGAATCCTGAATAGAACAGTTTGGAATATCTACCTCTCACGAATAAACTTTTTTCGTCTGCTCTGGGAGTTTTTCTTGGGATTGTTCTGGTTTCTTTTCGTCCTTTTTCTCCTCTTGTTTATCTCCTGTGGAAGTATTTATCACTGGCTGTGGAGCAATCCAGTACCCTCAGCCTCCTCCAGAAGAGCTATAAATAACCCTCTTCGCTGCATAAAATCGTTGATTTGACTGGTTTTTTAGGGCATACCCTACGAGATTTCAGTTTTTTCTAACTTCATTGTAAGCGACAACAGAACCAAGAGGTATTCAGGTAGGCTTGAGGGTACTTGAATCGTAGCTAGGCCTTCCTGCAATTCCTCCAGTAAAAGCTCACTGGAAAATTGAAGAGCCAGACATCAATACGAGTGTTCCAGTCCCTAGATCAAAGAAGAGTATTTTTTCTCCCTCAAGTGTGTGGAGCTGAGAACCAGCAAGTGTCCCTGTTGTGAGAAAAGCTTGGACTAGACTTTTATCTTCTAGATTTGCTATTGATGGAAGTTGCTGATTCAGGATTTCCTTTGTTCCAGTAAATCTAAGAGTGTTTTCTCCAGAGAGAACGGTCTTTAGTGTAGTTCCATTTGTTGTAAAGAAAGAGGTCGTTTGATACAGTGGAGCATAGATATCATTAAATCCCGTAGAAGGATCAGTGATCGTACGTAAAATATAACCAATCAGTTCATTTTGTTCATTTTTGACAGGAAGGTATTTTTCAATAATTGGAGAAATCGCCCAAGTTCCTTTTAATACATTATCAACATCATAAATAATATCTCAGGTATTAGTTTGCCAAGGCTGCCTAAATGCATTCCTATAGATTGAATCCTCCTTAGTAAAGAATAATCCATAAGCTTCAAGAAAGATAAGCTTTTCTCAAGAAAGTTGAATCCCCCTTTTTTCATTCCCTGATAGATAATATGAAGCATCTCCCGTATGTCACAGAGTTCTCTGTTCAAGAGCCTCCGTCTCTATCCAATTAATATCTCCTCCCGAAGTATTCACGACAAAAGTAATTTTATCTACACATCCAGCATATACAGGGAAACATTCTGTGGTATAATAGGTAACTTCTCCAGTACCACTGGCCTCCACCTGCCCGAATGAAGATAGCAACAAGCATAACACTCAAAAACCAGCAACTCTCATATGCTTCTTTAAAAAATTTCTTACCATATCTCTCAATATATAACTAAAAGCACTTATCACTCTCAAAATAAATAAGTGGAATGATACAGATTTTCTCTATTTTTGCAAATTTTTCTTGCGAATCTCTTTGTCATATGTAAATCTGATTGCTATGAATAATGGCGATTTATAATAAAGGCAGCCTAAATATGTGAAGTTGGGTTGTTTTTTTTCTTTAATTGAGTATAGTGGGATATTGCATAATCATGAAAAAAATCTGATTTTTTATTTTTTTGCAGTACTGATAATGCGTATTTTTGATGCTCACACCCACCTCAATCAAGAAGACCTTTTCTCTAATCGAAAAGAGCATTTGGAAGCATTTGCTGGAGTAGGAGGACATGGACTTGTAAATATTTGAGCAAATCGTCAATATAATACTAATGGTTTGACTATTTCAAATGAAAGCAGGACATCTTTTCCAGACCTTTGGATAAAAGCGAGTCTTGGTATTCATCCTTGTGATGTCGGGAATGCAATTGGGAATGTTGAGGAAGAAATCACCCTGATCAAGCAACAAATTGAGGCGAATAGAGACTCGATTGTGGCTATTTGAGAATGTTGAATTGACCTTCACTATCCAGAAGGAGCAAACTTTCTCGAACTTCAAAGAGATTTCTTTAGAGCACAATGCGAACTAGCAAGAGAGTTCGACTTACCAATAGTAATTCACTCTAGAGATGCTTTTTCTGAGACACTGGAGATTTTGAGAGAGTTTAAGGATTTGGTGATTTATTTTCATTGCTGGGGATATTGACCAGATGAAATCAGAGTTTTAAAATCTGAATTTAATCAGCTTTTTATTGGTTTTACGGGTAATATCAGCTATCCAAAGGCTGAGGAAATTAGAGCAAGCCTCAGAGAAACCGATTTTAGTCAAATCCTCCTTGAAACCGATGCTCCCTATCTCTCTCCACAGGGCTTTCGTGGACAGATCAACAGTCCCGCAAAGGTAAGTATTGTCGGGAAATTTGCTGCCGAGAGCTTAGGAATAAGTAAAGAGCAACTTTGGGCTCAGGTTGAAGAGAATTTTTGGAGATTATATACAGGATAGTTTGAATATCGAGATTGCCACGACTCCACTTCTCGATGCCAAAAAACCTAACTTCCTGCTAGGGGACTGCCTTTCGTAAGCAAGACTGAGAGATTTTATACTCAACCCCCTCTGTCGCGAAGCGACATCTCCCCCTATCAGGGGAGAAGTAAGACAGTATCCATTAAAGAGACTCAATACAAAAAACAGACCAGTGGTCTGTTTTTTAGATTTTTAATTTTCTAAAGAGATTATCTAGAAGTCAAACTTGATAACTTTGAAGTTGAGGAATTCTTTCTTGAAGAACAAGACAAAAAGATTGTAACTCCTCCGAAGTTGCTCTAAGAGTAAAAGCTTCTGCTCCCTTTGTTTTTACAAGAACGATATTTATCAATTTTCAGCTTTTTTTCTCCATTTCTAGGACAAATCCTTGAAGTTCTCCATAAAGAAATAGTCTATCTAGGACCTGAATACCTTCATCTTTGATCTCCATACTCGTCTCGATCCCAATTTTAGTCTGAATATAGAGATACCCTCATACAAGCACCAATACAAGCACTGCACCAAAAATATTATCATAGATAATGGAGAGCACAACAATTCCAAGGACTATCAGTCAAAAAGCAAGATACCATCGCTTGCTTCTTTGGTAAAATTCACCATTATAAATGGAAAGCTTCATAGTTATCAAAGCATTTAAAGATAAAAAATCAGATTTTTGATCTTTTTTACACTATTTTGTAGCTGGAGCGATATTTTTGATTGTGATATCAAAAATTAGATCCTTTCCTGCGAGTTCATGATTCGCATCAAAAACGATTTCAGTATCAGTAATTTCAGTAATCACAGCTGGGAATCTTCCCCCAAGATATACCTGCATTCCAACCTTTGCATCTTTAGCGTCTTCTCAAAGGTCTTTAATTGGGAAACGAACAATATTTTCTTCACTTCTCTCACCATAAGCTTGTGCAGCTGGGATTTTAATAGTCTTTGTCTCTCCAACCTTCATACCAACAACTCCTGCGTCGAACCCAGCAATCATTTGACCAGCTCCAACCTTGAAAGAAAGTCCCTCTGAGTAGTTTCTATTTGGATTATATTTTCCGCTTGCCTGAGCTACAGACTCAACACTCGTATCAAATACTTCACTGTCATTGAGTCTTCCAATATAATCTACGGTAATTGTATCACCACTTTTTACGGTTTCTGATTGGATATCTTGATTTGCCGAAGCAAGGTAGTTTTTAATTGCTTGTTCTGCTGTCATAGTATTTCATGTACTAAGAGATAAAGAATTCTGACCTGAGACATCTAATGAGTCATCTCAAGTACTGATTTGATGAGATGAAGCTGTTTGGCTTCATGTCTGATTTTCAGAAAGTACTTGCTCAGAAACTGGTACTTTACTCTTTGGATTCCACAGAGCAATCACAGTAAAAATCAGAGCAAGCAGTACTATTCCACTAGCTCCTAAAAGCATAGTTTTACTTCCTGTAGCTTTTTTTTGTTCTTTAGCCATAATGAATAATAAACGAGAATAAAATTCTGATTTTTGAGCTTTTTTCCTTATTTGATCACATACTTATTTTCATCAAAGGAACTCATGTCAGTTGTAACGATAGTTTGATCAGCTGGGAATGGTTCTTCAAGTTCAATGAAATTTCCCCATATTGTTTTAATTTTTACAAGCTTCTCTGTAAGAGTCCCTCCACTCATCACTGGCACTGCAGCAAGATTATCTTCTAGAATTTTCACCCTTTCTAGAGGAAGCAAGGTGTGAGGAGTAAAGAGAATAGGGAAATTGACCTTTGCAACATCTCCAACAAGTTCCAAATCTGAATCGAGTTCAATCGTTACCTTAAAGAGATTTGTCTTGTCTGCGACTGTACTAATTGCACTAATTGCTCCAGTTAGACTTTGTCCCTGGTAAGTTACTGAAACTGGTTTATCTTGTTGAAGATATTTATACTCATTTGCGGTTACATGAACCTCAATCTGATGTTTCTTGAGTCCTGAGACTTTAAAAACTGGATTTCCTGCTGCAACATCTTGTCCCTCTGAAACTAGAATCTCACCAATAATCCCTGAAACTGGGGTCCTCACAACAAGCTTATTGTACTGTGTAAGCGCTGATTCATAGGCGATTTTCGCATCAACGATTGCATTATCTAGAAGTCTTAACTGAACAGGATTATTTGCTAGGAGTGTTTCATAATTTACCTTTGCATTTTTGACTGCAATTTCACTCGTAAAAAGAGTATTCTTGCTTCTAGCTAGAGCATCTTCATAAGTGATTTTTGCACTGTCTTGAGCTAAAGTTCCAGATCCTGAAAGCTGAGCATCTACTTGATTAAGATAAGAAATGAAATTCGCTTTAGAACCTATGAGTGCTTGTCCAGCTTGAATTGATTCAAAATTTCTGATTGTCGCATCAATTGTAGCTTGATCAAGTGTTCCCGCTGATGGAATAGAATTTCTCATCAACTGAATCATCATCCCCGCAAAATTTTCAATTTGGGTATATGCGGCATCGATCTGGTGCACAGCATCTTTGAGCTCCTCATCTGTCTTAGGAGAGGATGGGAGTTTCGTGATTGACTCCTTGAGGGTATAAAGATCTCTCAGTGCTTGTTCGGTCTGATTTTTCTGACCTTGATCCTTAGCTCAGATATAGATTTCAAAACCTGTTTTAAGATCATCATAATACGTCGTCACTCAGAGCCACTTATCACTTGATTCTATTACTGAATTTAAGAGAGAAAGAAGAGCAAGCTTTTGAGGCTGAAACTGTTTTCTTAATGCGGAAATTTGATCATCAGCTGAAGTCACCCCCATATTCGCTTGCTTAACGGCATTTTCTGCACTTACTTGAGCTGCTTCAAAAGATTGTAACGCTGTCTTATAGCTATTTTCAGCTTGATCAAGTTGCTGTTTAAGGCTATTTTCGGTTTGTTCTCTAGTAAGGAGTGCTCTATCAAGATTATTTTTCGCTCTTTGCACCTGAAGTTCATAACTAGCAACAGTATCAGAAAGATACACAATCTGATCTCAACCTTTTACCTGATTCCCCTCCTTAAAAGCAATACGGCTTACTTTACCATTTACTTGGGCAGCTACGGTAATATCTTGACTAGAGAGAATTGTCCCTGGCTTTTCGAGGCTAATAGAAGAATCGATCTGATCAATTGTCGTTGTTTGGATTGTAAATTCAGTTTTTTCTTGTGGTTGCTCTGCTTTAGAATTTAGAAATAATACTAGACCAAACACTCAAAAAAAACATAGGAAAAATATCATCGTATACTTTAAGATGTTTTTTGATTTATCACTCATACCTATCTGCACATAAAAGATTATTAAAATTAACACTAAGCTCTTCTCTGCATTTTAATTTTTTTTATCTTAATGTCAAGAGTATCAATTTCATCCTTGAGGAGCTGAAGTTCCTTTTCCTTTTCTGCTACCTTATCCTGAGCTATAAGCGGGTTTGTCGAGAGCATCATTAGTGTTGTTCTAAGATATTCTGATTGCTGGAGCTTTGCTCTATAGAGTTTTTCTAGAATCAGGAGATCGTCTTCTATCTTCGGTTCTTCGCTTGACTTAATTCAGATTTCTATCTCTAATATTGTGAAGGAAGCGAATTCTGACGGAAGACGGCTATTAAGCTCTACTAGATCTATTCAGTCCACCTTGAGCAATGCATGAAAAACATCTTTGTGGTCTTCTACCAACCTCAGAATATCCTGATTTGCTCTCACGGCAAGGCGAATTGACTGATGTTTCTTGAGTTTGAGTTTGAGCTTCTGTTGAGTTACCCCCTTAATGATATCAAAAAGGAGATGAAGTCTATAATCCTTCTTTCCCTGATAAGCGAGCCTGTGAAGGTGCCTTGGGAATTCCTGACCAAGTATTGACTCAATTTGTAAGGTAAACTCTGGGATATATGGCATCAAAACCTGCAAAATCTGAATAAAGATCTGAGCAGCCACACTATAAGCATCAGAATTTTTTCTCTTTTTTACAAATTCTAAGTACCAAGTAAACTGTCCTCTACTGAATGCCTGGATCTTTTGAATAAGGACATCTAGTCCTTTTCCCGAAGTTTGATACAACTGATATTCGTCTAGAAGTTCCTCTCGCTGAGAATAGACTCGGAGTTCTATAGCTTCGAGTTGATTATTATCATCTTTTTCATCAAAAGCTCCTTTTTCATAGAGGAGTTTAAAAAGGTTTCGGAAATGATTGAGATAATCAAAATTCTCCTGAAGATTGGATTCCTCAAGCTTTTTCTGCTGGGCAATACAGAGCCTTAGAGCATCTCGTCCATATTTTTTTGCAAAATTTTCTGCCTTTTCAGGAATTGGGAATTGGTAGCGAAGTGCAGGAATCTCGCTAATAAAGAGAGGAGCCTTTTCTATCTGCATTAGATAAGTAAGCAGGAGCAGTGTCTTTGTAAAGTTAATAGCTGAAGGAGCAAATAGAACCAGATTTTCTTTCTTTTCTCTGGCTTGTATAGCCACTTCAACAGCTCTCAGGAATTGCTGATCGAAGGTTCCCTTAGTTACTTGATAAGTATATGGAAGTTTCTCTGTTTTTATTGTTATTTTCTCCTGGTCAGGATTTCGCTCTATTCGCGGGAGCGCCTGAATATTCTTGATTCGGTCTTCCATAACCTGCTCAGGAGTGTGGTCTATACTGTGGTTTAGTATTTCTCTCACTTGAAGATTCTCAATCTTTTCAGTATTCCTCAAGAGGAAATTTTTTATCTCCTCAGGCACTAAATACAGTAGATCTATCAAATCAGCAAGGGGAAAGCTAAGAGGAAGCCAATGATTCATTACGAGTCAGAGCAAGAGATATTCGTATGCAGAACTCCACCTCTGACCTATAACTAAAGGTCTAGAAAAGTAAAGGTTTTTTGTTGCCTCATTGCTAAAAATACCCCATCCAAAGTGATCTCTCGACTCTAATGGAAGTATAGCTTCTTCTTTAGATAGGAAAAGGGATTCTAGTTTAGGCGCAGCCTGATGAATTCGATCTAGCAATTCAGATTGAAGAGAGGAATAGTCAATCACCCAAAGAGGAAGGACTCTTTTAATCAGTCTCTGACCTGTTATTTTTGAATAAGGAATTTGCTGAAGTTTCTCAGATCTCAAAGCAAGATTCCCTATTGTATCCAGTGTTTCGATAATATTTTCTGTAAAATCGAAGAGCGATTGTCCAGCAAAGGTTGCAACATTCTCAAGAAAATGCCCCGATTCATCAACAAAACTCTCATCTATTGGCAAATTATAGTCTTGTGCTTTTTGAAGATGAGAAGGACTCAGAAGAGGATTTATTCTATAGACTCAGTTATCTTTAAGAGTATCAATTGTTGGTTCTCAGAAAATAGGTATTGACTTATTGATCATTGGGAGGATAATTTTTTTCCCAATATGCTTTTTATATCTCTTATCGTTTGCATGCACAACTACTCCGACATCTGAGAAGAGACTCATAATATCATCTACTACTATAGTTAATACCTCGTTCTTTGTTTCAACAAAGCATTTTATCTCAAGCACGACCTGAGGTTCTGTTCTTCGCTCGATATCATCAGTATTTACGACACTTTGATTTGAAACATCTCGGTAGATAAGCTGTGGCTTCTTCTGTAAAAGATTTTTTTGGGAAAGGAGAGAAAAAACTGACTCTATTTCTTCTATCTGTTCTGCATTAAAAATTACTTCTTCATCTTGAGCTCAGAAAAAAAGGTTTTTAAGATATTGCTGGGATTTTTTCTGCACTTTCTCCCCAATTTGACTGATTCTCTGATACTGAGCAAAAAGGGGGAGTTTCTCCTTCCCTCTTAATGCCTCTAAAAAGTTAAGATTATGAAGATTTTTGATAATCAGAGGCTGATAGTTCTTGCCTGTAAACTGTAGAAGATTTCTCCCCATTAATTCCTGATAATAGAGGTTTCATAATTCTTCTGGAGAAAAAAGAGTTGACTTCGGAAGAAAAATCGGGTATCGTCAGTCTTTTTTCTCTTGTTTTTTTTGATATACTATATGATTTGGCTGATATTTTTTATTTAGCTTCATTTTACAGGTTTGAGTCTACTAAAAGTTGATATATCTAATAACTTCTATAGGTATAAACCCTATAAATCAAATATAGTAACGCCGTACTTGCCAAAACAAGCATCATATCTTCCAATGGTCCGACCTGAACTTTCTTAGCATGGGTAATCTCAACTTTCTGTCCGTCTGTACAGATCGCCTCAACTGAATAATACGCATAAACATCCTCCTCTACCGTCTTATCAAAAGGATATTCGTATCTTGGAACTTCTGTCTCTCAAAGAAAGGTCTTATTGCTCATATCTGAAAAATCTGATCTATAGACGCGATATTTTTCAATATGTTCTCATGGCTTTCGCACGAGATAATATTTGTTTCAGATTTTTTCTGTCGACACCTTGATATTTTTAATAACACATGTCGGCAATTTTGGAGCTGATGGCATTTCCTGTGATTCTGTTGTATCTTCAGGCTGTGGTTCAACTAGTGCAGATCCAGATAGCGCCTCTTTTGTTGGTGCCGTTCCTGTCGCTACAGGCATTACAAATGAGATCACCTCAGAAGGTAACCCCTCTGGGATATTATCATTAGTTACTCCTAACACTTGAAAGAAATACTCTTTCCCGTAAGTGAATCCAGAGAGGATCGCAGAATCTCAAGTTGTGAGAACAAGCCCTGAGAGAGCGTCAGCCGCAATTCCATACTTAATCCCATACTTTTCACTAGCTCCACCTAATGTTTCTCGGCTAATCTGCAAAGCTCAAGGGAGTTCCTGATGAGAAATGATTTTTACCTCTCAGATTTTTAGGTTATCTTTTGCTTGGAGTGTAAGTATTTGGTCATAGGTCTTAGCTAAACCTTCTCCAGCAGAAAAGCTAGCAGAAACCGAAATTTCTCCTGTCTGAGTAAGCATAATATCTTTGGTGAAAAGTCAGTTTTTCTGCTTATCTAAAGGATACTCCTGTCCTCATGAAAATATGAGCTTAGCGGAACTAACATTTTCTTCAGTTATCACTTCGAATCTCACTTTATCTCAAAGTTTCAAATTCTGATTCGGTGTCGCTGTGATTCCCTTAAAAAGATCTGTACTCCCTGGCTGATAGGTAAAGACTACTTTATCTGATAATCCTACAACCTCTCCAGCAACAGAAATCGCCTTTATTTGAATATAATTCGTCCCAAGCTTTAGACCAGAGACTGTTTCTGAGAGGAGCCCTGCCGCATCTGTTGTTCATTCCTTTATCGCTAGGTCATTAAGAAGGATTTGCATACGTGCATTCGGCAACTCTGGAGCACTTGCAATAATACTCATAGCAGCTTTATCCTCTTTACCTCCTGGTATTGGAGAAAGCACTGAAATCTCCTTCTGAGTAAGCTTTGTATCTGATGTAACTATAATAGTTGTAGACCCAGAAATCGCACCATTAGTTACAGATTCCATATCTACAGTAAAATTTCCAGCTTTAGTAAGTTTGACTCCTTTTGAGAATGTCTTCACTCCTTGATCTGAAGCAGTCATATCAATGTATCCATCACTTGGCACTACATAATCCTCATAGGTAATTTTTTTTCCATCAACTACTCCATTAATTTCAAGGAATCCGTTACCAATATAATTTTTCATAACCTGATTATTTTTTATCGCCTTGATTGTAATATCAACTGACTGATTAACAGCAAAAGTAGAAGGCTTTACCTCTATTTGGAAAGAGTCAGGGTCACCACTCGCAAAAACCGGAACTGAGATCAATAATCACAATAAAAGGAGCCATGGATTTTTTTTCATTGCTATGTTTGGTAGCTATTAAGGTAAAAGAGAATCTTCATCTTGAGCTGGAGTATTTAGATTTCACACCGCTAATGCGATTGATTTATCTCACGCCTCAAATGAAGCTGAACCGAGGAGAATATCTTTTGCCGCTCCTGAGAAAGGGATAGAAAACCATTCCTTTTCGAGTTCCGCATTGGTATCTATAGGGAGCTCCACCATAAGGAGACCTGATTGGTTACTCTGTAACTTTGCTGAAGATGGAGTAGCAGATGAAATATCTACGGTCAAGCTCAAAGGATCATACAGAACCTCAAAAATCAGCTTTCCTTCTTTTTTTACTAATTCTGAGCCAAAGAGTTCAAAAATCTGATTTTGTGTCTTGTACGCAACTCATCGCTTATTTTTTTCAATTGTTTGTAGCTCCAGAACATCTAAAACACTAGCCGAAAGCCCTCATAAATTATGAGAAAAATAAAAGAGTCCAAGAGCTAAAATTGGAGCCACTAAGAGAATAACCGTATTTTTAAGCCCATTTTTGAGTTGCATACTTTTAGAGCATTAGAAAAATAATTTCACATTCAGCGAATATAACCGAGAGTTTAGCAAAATACTTATAAAAGTCAACCAAAAAATATTAGGAAGATTTTGTCACAAATGTCAAAATAATTCGTAGTATCTAGTGTAAAGAAAATATTACCTCAAGACTCAGAAATTTCTGGTAGAATGTATTTATTTTGAGAAGGTTGGGGAACTAAAATAATAGTCGGATAGACAGTTTCAGACTGTATTTATTACTTTTGGACATGCTTTGACACAATGAGATTACAGGAATATTTTATCCAGCAAGCAAAAAACAGGCTCAGCGATAATGAGAAGTTTTTGCTCTATCAGAGGATTTCTGAGCAGAGGATACTAGGGGAAAAATCACTCAGAAGAAGCCACACCTTTTTTAGTAAAAGGCTTGTGTATAGTTGCATCACTGTGATGCTTATTATCTGATTTTTTGGTTCGTATTTTTGGGATAATCCACATATCCAGAATTATAGAGCTTTTCTCGTAGAAAAAAACCCATTTTTTAATACTACAAATGCCGATCAAATTGCAACAGTTTTGGAGGTAAATGGAGAATATATCATAGAGAAGGAAGGAAAGCAATTTAAAAACTCAACACTCTTTGATGGAGACTTAATTACATTAAAGGATAATGCAAAGATTGTCTTTGATATTGATGAGAAAACTCAGATTGAGGTTAGATGACCAGCTCAGTTTAGACTTTCTCAGAAAAATAAGTGAGGATATCTTCTCAAGCTCATTAGTGGAGATTTTCTAAAAATCGAGGCAAATGACGAGAGCTCGGTGCTTGAGGTGGAGACAGATGAGATGACAATTCAGACTCAGCAACATCAAAAGACCACTTTTGAATTCTCAAAAAAGAATAATAAAACCCAGATCAAGAATACTTGAGCGACACTTCTTGTTACATCTAGGGTTTCTAACCAAGAAAATACAGCTGTCACAAAGCTTGAAAAATCGAAAATACTGACCATGCAAGATAACGACATTACTAAGATCGAAGATATTAAGGTGCTTGGTACTTTGCTAACAAAAGAAGAAAATATCACACATACAAGGACACTACCTACAACAGGGTTAGCATTAGCTAATGTCCAGGAATTTATCGATCAGGTTTCTGAACTGATCACTGGAGATACAAGTATCACCGCGACACCAATTCTTCCTGTAGAAGAAGCTCAGAAGATAAGTCAGGAACTAGAATATTCATCATCTCAGAAAAAAGTCCCTAGTGAAGCTCAACTTAGTCAAATAACTGCCGCTTTAAATAAAGGCTTCCTTCTCTCTGATATGAAGACGCTTTATGAGGCGAAACTCTCTGGAAATAATGAAGAAGTCGCGAATGCCTATAGGCTCCTTTCATCTAGGCTTCAGTCTATTGCTCAGAACTATGAAATTAAGCTTTCAAATCCAGAGAATCTCTCTCAGGTAACTGACGAACTTATTAAGGGACTGGAGAATTATCACCTTCCTCCTGCCAAGGTTGGACAATTGGCAACACTCAAAAATTGGATTACCTTCTTTAACAACTTTGAAAGCAAAGGAAATTGGGATGCATTTAGCAAGCAATTACCTAAAGAGCTTACGTTTAAATAAGGGAAAAAATTTAAAGAAAAAGTCTGAATTCATTTCAGGCTTTTTTGATTTTCTGTAAAGTTGTTCTGTCAAAATCTCTATAGACAAAGATTCCATCTTTTTTATTTAAGTAGTCAGAGCTTTTTTCTCAACAAGAAGTCAAGATCTCAAGCTGTAAATACTACGAGAATATCATCAGAGGTTGTCTTATCAAGAAATTTCATCACCTGATCAAAATTCTGCAGATACTCAGCATTATGCTCTTTTGCAAAATAATTTCCGAGTTCATCTACTGAAGTAAAATGATGCTCTTGAAAAAGTGGTTCTTGAGCAAAGTCTTGAATATTTTCTCTCGCAGCATAAATTTGATAAATTGCTCTCTGATCAAACTGCGCCAAGGCTGGATAAAAATCATCCCATCCGACAAGCACTCTGTGCATCTGATGGGGTTGAAAAACTGCAATAATCTTCTTTTCCGGATATTTTTGATGCAACATATTATAACCCACACTTAGAGATGATGCAATGTGTCCATAATCTGTATAGAGTTTTGCTCAAGTTGGGAGGGTAGCGAGGAGCTCCATCCTTCTCCAGATTCCCTTAAACTCATACATAGCTTCTAAAATCTGCTCATCAGAGAGCGTAGGATCAATACTCTGCAAAACTCCAGCAACAAGTGAAGCATTTTGATTGGTATGTTCTCATCGAATATATTTTAATTTTCGCTCTTTAACTGATAGAATCTTAGTTTTTGGATTTGAGAGAATAGCTTCTTGTTCAAGATTTTTAAGGACAAAAACCTCATCAGAAGTTTTGTCTATCATTTGTAAATAAGCTGAGGTATAATCCTCTAAATCCTGATAATAATCCGTATGATCAAGCTCAATATTTGTAATAGCGAGTTTTTCTAGATCTAGATTTAGAAAATGTCTTTTGTATTCACAAGCTTCAAGGAAGAAATATCGCTGCTTGATAAGATGATAGGGGACTTGTCTTCCAGTAAAAATTGCATCAAAAAGGAGTCTAAATTCAGATTTTTTTTCTTGATTGAGATAATAGCTTTTTGAGTCAAAATCTGGGATAAGAGCTCAGACTATCCCTATTCCAAGCTGAGGAATCAGCTTTTTTGCAGTCGTGATAGCAAGCGCTGAAGAGCTTGACTTTCCATTCGTCCCAGAAAAACCAACAGTGCGGAAATATTTACTCATCTCACCAAGAAACTGAAAATAGTTTCGGATTTTGAGAGGTTGCTGATTTGTTAATTTCAGCTGAAATGCTGACTGCACCTCTGGGGAATTAACTACAGCCTCGGAATAAATGACAATATCATCCGGTTTGATTTGATACTGTCAATGTCCAATCAAGGTTTTAATACCATTCTTCTCAAGAGCTTGCGTGATCTGGCTTTCAAATCCATCAATCGCCAAGAGATTATCATATCAGAGTTCCTGCAGAATATAGGCAAGATTTGAAATTCCACTTCCTCCAGCCCCAACAAGTACTATTTTCATTTGCTTTTTACTATGAGATAAAAATCAGATTTTTCTCTTTTTATTTTAGCCAAGCATATCAGATAAAATTTGATTTTTTGGCTCTGAAATTGCTGTTTTAATATCTTTTTGCGTTATAGTTTTTTTAAAGTTTTTGAGTTTCAAAAGCTCAGCAAGCAAATTAGCTTTAAACTCAGGGGAGTCTTGATCCAGCAATATCCCAGCTCTCTGCTCAACATATCGTTTTGCATTAGCAAATTGGTCATGAGTTCGAGGAATAGGCACTATAATCAGCTTCAAATCAAAGAGATCCTGCTCAGCTAGCGATGTTGTCCCAGCTCTTGTTATTGCAATATCAGAGCGCATATAAAGTGCTCAAAGCTCCTTTTGCGAACAGAATTCCCTCACTTCCACATTAGAGAAGGATTCAAAATCAGACTTTAGCTGAGTATTTAATTTTCCTAGAATTACTGTAAAATGGAAGTTTTCTGATGCTAATGCTGGTAATAGCTCTAAAATAGCGGTATAAAGTGTCATCGCTCACTGGGATCATCCCATCAAGAGAATATTTGTTTGTGAGGATTTTTCTAGTCAATCCGTGTCAACCACCAGATCATCAGACAACAGCTGTCAAATAACTTTTACTCAAGGTAGTACCTTAGAAAATCCTGTATATACGTGTTTTGCAAACTTTGAAGCAATGCAATTTACTAGTCATGGACGAGTATCAGACTCATGGACATAAATAGTTTTTCCCAAGAGTTTAGCTGCTAGGACAACCGGAAGTGCGACATACCCCCCCTTACAAAAGACAATATCTATATGATATCTCCTCAGATAGTAGATCGCTTGGAAAATTCAAATTAAAAATCTGAACATATCAAGAATATTTTTCATCAACGAGGATAGTGTCTTCTCTCTCCTTCGCTTTCCAGAAAAGAGAGGAATAAATGTCAGATTTTTTATTTTTTCAGAAAGCGTGGTTGCAACCTGTTTTTCTAGACTCTTCTCGGTACCAAATCGGTAGTGATGATGAATCTTTGAGTGATATGTTGGTAACGATTCCGCATACTGGATCAGGCTCTGAATAGGGAAAACATGACCTCAGGTTCCCCCTCCAGCTCGTGCAATATTGACCTGAGTTTTATTTTTCTTTTTCATACAAAAAGTTATTGAGATAAGTATTTTAAGAGTAAAGTTTTAAAAGAGGAAAGCAAGAGAAAATCAGGAAAAAAGCAGATAAACATCAGCATATTCAACGCATTCAAATGTCTCTCCAATTATTCATTTAAGGGAATGATAAGAAAACTCTTATATTTTCATGTAACAAAAAAACATCTTTTGAGAAGATGTTTTAGTATATTTGCTATTTTGAGTACAAAGTATGGGAGGGGTGGGATTCGAACCCACGACCTTATCCTTAAGAGGGATCTGCTCTACCAACTAAGCTACACTCCCATATCTGAAACCCGCATTCCGATCAAGATAGCGAGTGTTATTATATTAGTTTTCCTCAAAAATTCAAGTGAATTTCACTAAAAATTCCTAAGATCAAAAATCACTTGATTTCTCGCATCCAAACACTATACTCTTTGCTAGATATGAGAAAGATGGCGCCCTGACAGAGTGGTCTATTGTACAGGTCTGCAAAACCTCGGTTCATGGGTTCGAATCCCATGGGCGCCTAATAAATCTCTGTCTTGAGCTGAGCGAACAATCAGTTCTGTACACAACTTCTGATGAATTGTGTGGTAGTAGAAAGCTATATGAATCAAATCATATAGCTTTTTTAGTTTGCTCAAAATCGTGCTTTTTTTATAATAGAAAAAACTCTCACAGAGTGAGAGTTTAATCTTAAGTCTTAGTAAGGTAGACTATGATCTGTAAGTAGTTTGAAGATCTCCCCAAGTACTAACATTAGTATAGTCTTCAGTAACATTATATTCGTAAGTCTGATTATTATCAGTTACTGTATACTTTAGTCCTGTCAACTTAAGAATTCCTGGAGCTGTAATACTGAGTTTAAGATCTGTTGACTGACCAGCAGCAAGTGTAACTTGCTTACTTGTAGGAATAGGACTAGTCACTGATTGACCGTTCAATGTAGTTCCTGTAAGATTAGCATTAACTGCAGTAAAGTCTGTAATGGTAATGTTCTCGCTTGAAGAATTAGTAATTCTAACTACAAGAGTATTATCCTTAGCAGATACTAGAGATAATGTAGGGAAAGCCTTTACGAATAGATACTTAGATCCGATAGCTCTCTGTACCTGTGGGAAGTCTCCCTTAACAGTCACTGTACTTACTTCTACTAGAACACCTCCTGTAACACCATCTGTATTAACATTAGTAGTCAATACAGCATTGTGAGTTCCTTCTAAGAGATTTGTATTAAGTTGGTCAAATGTAACACCTGTAGCAGTTGATGTAGCAGTATAGCTGTCTCCTCCAACTTCTAGAGTCACATTTTTACCATTCATTCCAGTAATTGATCCATTGTAAGCTAGAACAAGACCTGTTAGGTTAATTGAACCATTCTTAGCAGTCAAAGCAAACTTAGTAAGTTCTGCATTAGTTCCTTCTAGAACTACTTGACTAGTAGCATTTGCATTAGCAATAGATGCACTTGAGCTTGATACTACAGATAATTTAACTGTGTTTACAGCTGGAGTAGATGCATTATTTCCGTTTGCATCAGTTCCATTAGCCTTTACAGCAAAAGTGAAGTCTCCAGTGTGAGTCATTGTAGGCATTGCCTTAATAACAATCTTTGATGCAGCTGCTTTAGCAGTACCAATATTGCTAAATACAACACCTGTCATAGTTCCTCTATATGTAGTATTAGCTACTGATTGTCCATCTACCTCAAGGTAAAGATCAATCTGATCAGAACCAGAAACTGTTCTACCATTAACTTCTGTAAGAACTAATTCTGTCACATTAATATCTCCCTTAGGTGCAACCATCTCTCCCTTGAAGATCTCCAAAGTAGAAGTTTCATTAATTACAGCTCTTTGAGTTGTTGAAGCCTGATTCTTAAGTGTAAATCTAGCCTCCTTTACAATAACCTTTGCGATCTGAACAGCACCAGCGATGCTTGATCCAAGAAGGTCTTCTGAATTATTTGTATATTCACCCTTACCTACGAATGCTGAAGATCCGATTACGGCAGGAGTAAATGTAACAGAGCTTGCTGTAGGTACAGCTTGCAATGAAGCAAGAAGCTTAATAGGAGCAGTCTTGTTCACATAGATTTCATCAAATGTATATACATTTCCGTTTACAGAAGCTGAATATCTAGATCCTCCAACCTCAAGGATGAGAGATCTAATAACACCAGCATCTCCTGTCAAAACGATCTTAGGCAACTTAACTGGCTCTGATACATTAAGTGTACCATCTGCAATAACTACATCTGTAGATCCACTACCAGCTTCAACTGTCTTAGCAAATCCAGCAGTATTAGCAAGATTAACTCTTCCTCCAAGAACTTTATATTCCTTCAAAAGCCAACTATTAGATTGAGCAGGATTTTTAAGGAAAGTTCTGAATTTAGTTGCAGCTTCATATGCTACAAAGTCTCTATCTTTTCTAAGTTCAAGTTGAACTGTATCACCAATTCTCTCCAAAGATGCTACTTCTGCAGTAACTGTATAAATAACACTCTTACCAGCATTAATAGTATCATCAAGAGTAACCGTCATAGTTCTTCCATCCATAGATATAGACTTTGAAACTACTTTATTATCTCTTGTAACCTTTACATTCTTTAAAAGAGAGTTAAGATCTGCAGTACCATTATTTCTGAAAGAAATAGATTTTACAAATACATTCTTGTCATCTCCAGCTGCTTGATTAGCAACTCTAAATTGTCCAAATGTGAATTCTTTTTGGTTTCCTAGCTTGTATTCTACAAGACCAGTTCCTCCAATATTAGACAAATCAAGTGCTGCAACTGTATAGTTAGCAGTTCTGTAAGTTGTAGTTACTGTATTAAATGTAGAATTCTTTGCTGTTGAATCTACTCCAATAAACTTGAAAGCAATTTCAGAACCAGCAGTACTTCCACTAAGTTCTACAACTAGATCAAGTTTTTCATTAGCCTTAACTGTAAGCCCCTTGTTGAAGTTAGTAGTAACTTTTCCATCTGTAGCTACAGTTCCTCTAGATGAAACAGCTAGACCATCCTTTTCGAACCAAACACCTTTAATATCGCTTCTGCTAGAAAGACCAACTCTTTCAAGAGTAACTGCATTTACAGTAACTGGTTCTGAAGCAGTAAAGTTAACTTCATTGAAGATAGAAATTCCAACCATTGGAACTGACTTTACTGAGTTAGAAAAATCAGCTACAGCAACATTTAGATCTCCTCTTGCCTCAGCACCTGTATTAACATGACCTGTTTGATTCTTAGAATCTTTACATTCAGCAGGACAAGTAGTTGATCCCATTGTACAAGCCAATGTAACTAATGGATCATTACATTTAGCTCCCTTCTCTGTATTAGAAGTTCTCTGAAGCATCAACATTACATATCCTCTAATCTCCATTTGACTAGGATTTTCGATCTTTGTCATAATACCCTTGTCTTTTAGAGCTTGAAGGTGATTTGCATAGTATGGAGTAGCTCCATCGTACTTTGTTCCCCAGATTGCTCTAGAAAGAGTAGTACCAAATTCACCTCTTGTTACCTTATCTCTTGGTCTGAATTTGTCAATTCCTTGACCCATCAATCCCATTTGACAAGCTTTCTTTACATAAGCAGCCAAGTCTCCTTCAGCTGTTTGAGCATCAGCAAATGAGCAAACTTTTGTTTCATCCGCCTTTGTTCCAAGTTCTTTTTCAGCCCAGTTAGAAATCATTTTTGCCAACTGACCTCTTGTAAGTTCTCCATACATATTAGCATTGTCAATAGAAGACATTGTAGTGATCCCCTTTGAGTAAGCGTAATTGTATGCTCCTTGCAACTCATCACTGTATGAAGCAGCACCAAGTACTGATACAGGAAGAGAGCTTGCTACTATCAACATACCAGCTGTAGCAGCGAACATTTTTTTAACGTTCATTCTCTGTGTAAATTAAATATAAAAAGCTTTTTCGATGAGCATTTACAAAGCCCATCTTAGAATGTAGTATCTTTCAAATTCTCCACTTAAAGTAGTCATACTCCTTGTCCAAGAGTCATCATCTTCTCTCTATACTGGCATACACCAAAATAAAAAAACTCTGATTGCTCTTTTTCTCGTTTCTTTCTACCTTAAATTTCGAATTCTCAAGATAGATTTTAAGCTGTTTTCTATGTCTCCACATAGACAACTTGTGCTTGAGTGTAGGAATATCAAGTCTGAAATCAAGACATTTTTTACTATTCTGACAAGTTGTGTCATTTCTAGTAAGAATATTCTTGATATCTAGGTCTCTTTATTTCTACTAGCTACATTCTTGCATTGTGGTTTACGATAAAGTTTTTTTTATGTGACAATTTTTTCCTATTTTTTATATTTAATTGTCCCAAAAATCTTACTTTCTCAAGGTTTTATCTCTATTTTATCAATTATATAAAATCAAAAAATCTAATTTCAAAGACCACCATTTTCTGATTTTTGTGATATAATATATCTTTATAAGTCCCTATGTATATACATATATAAAGGTATACCAATTTATTCTTTAGGAGGAAATAAGAAATTAGTCCTCGATATCATTATTATAAATATAATAAAGTACTTAAAAGTGCTAACAACTCTCAAGAGTATGGGGAGATCGTAATATTTATTTCACACACTCGTGATGACCAAAAGCCATAACAAACAGCAACGAAGCAATTTAGGTATTTACCAAAACTATTAAACTATAGCTAGATTCCATGACTTACTATCGTTCATCTTGCGATGACAAGAGTTCTTAAATCTTCGCTAGAGGATCTAGCAAGCAAAGTACACCTGAGGGGATTCTAGTAATAAAGTATATTGTTATTCTCAACTCTAGCGAAAAATTTCTATAGGTCCCTTACTTTATAAGCCAACTATTTATCATTTTTTCTGGATTATAACTAAAATTATAAGTCATTATCATTCTTCTCAAGAAGATAAACCCGAGGAATCCTGTTATAGTCAGCAATGATAACATTAGCAAAGCTTCCACCATAATGAATATACTATCCTCATAGAGAGGGGAGTAATGAATAAGACAGTAGATAAGTATAACAAAAAAAAGAAAAAAAATCTGAATATTTCATCAGATTTCTTTCTAATCAATAGTACTGAAAAGAGATAAAGTAGTGAACAAAGTGTATAATTTTTGAATGTTTTAGAATGGTGGTCTATCCCCACCTTCCGGTAGGGATGCCTTGTTACGACTTAACCCCAGTCACTGATTCCCTCCTTAACCCATATAATGAGTCTTCAAAGAGCCTCAGCTCCCATGGTTTGACGGGCGGTGAGTGCAAGGAACAGGGACGTATTCACGGCAGCATGGCTGATCTGCCATTACTAGCAATTCCAACTTCATGTAGTCGAGTTCCAGACTACAATCCGAACTAGGGGTAGTTTTAAAGATTTGCTCCACCTCGCGGTATCGCTTCTCGCTGTACCTACCCATTGTATTATCTATGAGGCCCTAGGTGTAAGGGGCATGAGGATCTGACGTCATCCTCTCCTTCCTCTCGGTTACCCGAGCAGTCTGTTTAGACATACTAACTAAACACGAGGGTTGCGCTCGTTTCCAGACTTAACTAGACACCTTGCGGCACGAGCTGACGACGACCATGCACCACCTGTGTAAAGCTCCGTATTGCTACGGATATGCGACTTTCACCGCAGACACAATACATGTCAATCCTAGGTAAGATTCTTGGCTTAGTATCCAATTAATCTAGATAATCCACTGCTTGTGTGTTCCCCCGCCTATCCCTTTGAGTTTCATTCTTGCGAATATACTACCCAGGCGGCTTGCTTAACTCGTTAGATTACGACACTCCTACCAATAAATTGATAAAAACATCTAGCAAGCATAATTTACGGTTTGGACTACCAGGGTATCTAATCCTGTTTGCTCCCCAAACTGTCGTCCCTCATCGTCAAGTATTCTATAGTTAGCTGCTTTCGCTTTCGGCGTTCCTTCCGATATCAACGCATTTCACCGCTCCACCGGAAATTCCACTAACCCCTAGATACTTCCAGAATTGCAGTATCCATTCCCTTTCTACGATTGAGTCGTAGGATTTGAAAACAGACTTACAATTCAGACTACGGACACTTTACGCCCAGTAAATCCGGATAACGCTTGAGACCTACGTATTACCGCGGCTGCTGGCACGTAGTTAGCCGTCTCTTATTCTTGACATACCGTCATTCGTCTTCTGCCAAAAAAGAAGTTTACACACCGTAATGCTTCATCCTTCACGCGAAATTGCTGCATCAGACTTTCGTCCATTGTGCAAGATTCCCCACTGCTGCCTCCCGTAGGAGTATGGGCCGTATCTCAGTCCCATCGCGACCGGACATCATCTCAGACCGGTTACCCGTCATAGGCTTGGTAGGCCATTACCCCACCAACTACCTGATAGGACGCACCCCCCTCCCGAAGCGATAAATCTTTCCTCACATTGGAATTTCACCATCGTGAGCATATTGGGAATTAGCTACATCTCTGCAGTTATACCCATCTTCGGGGCAGGTTAAGCACGCGTTACTCGCTCGTTTGCCACTAATCTTACTCCGTATTACTACGAGGCAAGATCCGTTCGACTTGCATGTGTTAGGCATTTCGCTAGCGTTCATCCTGAGCCAGGGTCAAACTCTTCAAAAAGTTTCACACTTTATCTCTTTTTAGTACTATTAAAGATCACTTGTTCAATAGAGATCCATCTCTATTAATGGTAGCACTAACCTACTTTCCCAGCCCTGATAGAACCAGTATCATCGACCAGTATATGCTTAACTTCTGTATTCGGAATGGGAACAGGTGTTTCCATATACCGCATCAGCACCACCGTTATTAGAAATGACGAGTCAGACTATAGCGATCTACTTTGTAAATGCAATAGAATTCTGACTTTTTTTCTCTTTGTATCCTTACAATACCATAATATATTACCTATTTCTTAGAAAAAAGATAAACCCGCTCGACCAATTAGTACATCTCTGCTTAACCCCTTACAGGGCTTACACATAATGCCTATCAACCTAGTAGTCTACTAGAGGTCTTAACTTCATAAAGAAGAGGGATATCTAATCTTGAGACAAGTTTCCCACTTAGATGCTTTCAGCGGTTACCTTTTCCGAGCTTAACTATCCAGCCGTGCTCCTAGGTGGAACAACTGGTACTATCAGAGGCTCGTCCAACCCGGTCCTCTCGTACTAGGGTCAGCATCTCTCAAATATCCTACGGTCACAGTAGATAGGGACCGAACTGTCTCACGACGTTCTGAACCCAACTCGCGTCCCGCTTTAATGGGTGAACAACCCAACCCTTGGGACCTTCTACAGCCCCAGGATGCGACGAGTCGACATCGAGGTGCCAAACGGAATCGTCGCTGTGAACGCTTAGATTCCATTAGCCTGTTATCCCCGGAGTAACTTTTATCCGTTGAGCGGATCCCCTTCCACTCGGAAGATCCGGATCACTTTCGCCTACTTTCGTATCTGTTCGACCTGTCAGTCTCACAGTCAAGCTTGCTTATGCGAATACACATTCACCACGGTTTCCATCCGTAGTAAGCAAACCTTTGCACGCCTCCGCTACTTTTTAGGAGGCACCCGCCCCAGGTAAACTGTCCAACTGAAACTGTCTCCCAACCTAGGGATTAGAATTGCTACATATTTTGGGTGGTATCTCACTATTGGCTCCGCCCCAACCGAAGTCGAAACATCAAAGCCTCCCACCTATACTGAGCAAAACATGCTACAATCCAATATCAATCTACAGTAAAGCTTCACAGGGTCTTTCCGTCTAACTGTGACTACCCGGCATTTTTACCGGGAATGTAATTTCACCGAGTCTAAGGGTAAGACAGCATGGGGATGATTATGCCATTCATGCGCGTCAGAACTTACCTGACAAGGAATTTCGCTACCTTAGGACCGTCATAGTTACGGCCGTCATTCACCAGTGCTTAACCCTCGAGCTTGCACAAGAGAGCATAACATTCTGGCATTGGACAGGCATCACCCGCTATACATCCTCTTACGAGTTAGCAGCGAGCTGTGTTTTTGATAAACAGTTCCCCCCATCTCTTTCGCTGCGATCCCGATTACTCGGGACAGGACTTATTTCGAAAGTACGTCCGCTAATTTGCCAAGTTCCTTACCCATTAGTTATCTCGATTATCTTAGTATTCTCTACCACCCCACAAGTGTCTGATCTGGGTACGGGTTACATATAGATTAAGTTTAGAGGTTTTTCTCGGCACCAAAACGATGAGAATTTCCAATTCCGAGGAATTGAATCCCGATCAAACTCAGTATCAATAGCTGTGGATTTTCCTGCAACTACCTTTATAGCTAACGCTATAAAAACCTTGTTCTTTCGACTTAAATCCTTAATAAGCTCTCACAAATCTCAATGCGTCACCCCATCACTCTATATATAAGTACTGGAATATTAACCAGTTATCCATCGACTCTCCATTTCTGGACAAGCCTTAGGTCCCGACTAACCCTACGACGATGAACGTTGCGTAGGAATCCTTAGGGTTTCGATATATTGAATTTTCATCAATAAGCGTTACTCATGTCAGCATTTTTACTTCTTACTAGTCGACCACACCTCACGATGTAGCTTCATCCTGTAAGAACACTCTCCTACCACACAGTGTATTACTACACTGGTCTTCGATTTCGGTATAATGCTTAGCCCCGTTACATCTTCAGCGCATCTTCACTAGTCCAGTGAGCTGTTACGCTTTCTTTAAAGGATTGCTGCTTCTAGGCAAACCTCCTGGATGTATAAGTAAAGACACCTCTTTTTCCACTTAGCATTACTTTAGGGACCTTAATCAGAAGTCTGGACTGTTATCCTTTTGACTACGAAACTTGCTCCCGCAGTCCCACTCTGTATTATTCCTTGAAGCATTCGAAGTTTAGTAAGGTTTGGTAAGATCTCTCGATCCCCCTAGCCTTTCCAGAGCTCTACCTCTTCAAGACCTTAAAATACAGGCTGCACCTAAATGCATTTCGGAGAGAACCAGCTATCACGGTATTCGATGAGCTTTTCACTCCTAAACACAGGTCATCGGAAGGTTTTGCAGCACCAACCCGTTCGGTCCTCCAGCATAGTTTCCTATGCCTTCAACCTGCCCATGTCTAGCTCATACCGCTTCGGGTCTATTAATAATAACTATCGCCCTATTCAGACTCGCTTTCGCTACGGCTCCAGCTATAACTGCCTTAACCTTGCTACTACTAATAACTCGCTGACCCATTCGTCAATAGGTACGTGGTCACCCGTAGGCTCCCACTCAATTGTAAGCAATAAATTTCAGGTTCTATTTCACTCCCCTACCTGGGGTTCTTTTCACCGTTCCCTCACGGTACTCTGCGCTATCGGTGTAAAAAAGTATTTAGCCTTACCCAGTGGTCTGGGCAGATTCATGCCAGATTTCTCGTGTCTGACATTACTCAGGTATTGTTTAATGTGGTGTCATATTTTTAGATACGGGACTTTAACCCTCTATGGTATATCATCCAAATATTTCTCCTAATATAACATCTCTCCATTTGAAGATTTCTAGCTCTTCACAAACAACCCTACAACCCTCTCATTAGCAACGCCTAGAAGCTTACACTAATGGAGTTTGGGCTCTTCCCTGTTCGCTCGTCACTACTAAGGGAATCTCATTACGATTTCTTTTCCTTCGGTTACTGAGATATTTCACTTCACCGAGTATTGTCAACTTTGTATTCTCCTATAGAGAATAGGTTACCCCATTCGGAAATTCTTGACTCCAAGCGATTGTTGGCATCTCATCAAGACTTATCGCAGCCAGCTACGTCCTTCTTCCTCTTTTTTACCCAAGGCATCCGTTTATTGCTTTTAAATAGATTTATCTACTAAGAAATAGTGTAATATATTATGCTATTGTTAAGGATCACATCACAATCACTCACACTGTATCACTTCAAATCTTTTGCTTCTTGATTGCGTGTATCATAATACAAATCTCCCCCCTAAATGCAAGAGTTTTTTTCATTTTTTTTAAGTTAGGTTAAAATTAGCATTTTTCTCCTTTTTGGGTCATATCAAAAAATTAATTCTCAGAAAAATCAAAAAAATGAGAGAAAAATCAGATTTTTTGTCTTTTTTATTTTTTTAGACTTTTACTACAATAACTACCTATGATTTCTCATGATTTAAGACGTTTTATTATTGTAAGATAAAATACTATCTTTTTTTGATTAATGAAAGAATTTGATTTTTTTTGAAGTATTCCTATAATAGGAGACGAAGAATCCAAAACGAAAAAACTTTTAAGATTTTTGTAAGTAAATGGAGAGAATTTTATTAGAGATAGTATGATTTTATCTATTTTCTATTACTATTATCACCTTTTGTATACGAGGACTCGATAAATATAAGGCTAAAAAAGGGAAATGGAGAATCAGTGAAAAAACGCTTCTCATCCTCAGTATGATGGGGGGACGAATAGGCGCTATTGGAGCTATCGGTTTTTTTAGACATAAGACGATAAAATCAGCCTTTTTGTGGAGGTTCTATCTAATTGGATTTGTTTGGATCATAGGAATATTAGTCCTCATTTACTTATTAAACTAATAGTGGCATGCAACTTGTCATCACTTGTAATGGAGATCACATCAACACCCACTCTGCGACACTAGGAAAATGTAATGATAGACTCTCTGAGAAATGAGTATTAGAGTCTCTTAGACTAGCAAAAGCACTTAGAGAAGAGCAGTTTGACTTTATTTTTTGTAGTGATTTTGGATATAGGAGGACTACTGCAGATCTAATTGTAGAGGAGCTGGAGCATAAGAATTTTCATATTATTGTAGATCCCAATCTCAGAGAAAAGGATGCTGACATCTGCGATAAACTCACAAAGGAACATCTCTTCAACCAGGAGAAAAAAATAGGAGTAAATCCTACTGATATTCTAAATCGCCTCTTTATCAAACAAGATGGAATGAGTGGATTTTTAAATAGCAATGAAAGTCAGAACGAGGTGCTCAGTCGTGTTCAGGCTTTTTTGTGGAATCTAACCCACCACTATCCCTCTAATGCTTCGGTCTTAATCGTTGGAAGTCCTATCGTAAACTCCTATCTGATTTCCCTTTTATTGGGAAAGCAAGACTCAATGTGTGCGGTCACGACTCCCTGCTCGATCACAAGATTTCAACATTTGAATGAAAGGTGGATCCAGCAATCTTTCAACGAAAGACAGCATTTATATGGACCTAGTAGTTTTTAATGCATTTTACATTTAAGGAGCAGATAGAAGATTTTGTCGTTGAGGAGGTTTTAGAGGAAGTTCCGTGTGGACATGGCGAGAGTTACTATATTTTCTTTGAAAAGAGAGGAATCAATACTATGGAGGTCGTTGAACACCTCATCCAGAACCTTCCACTTAAAAGAGAAGATATCGGTATTGCAGGCCTCAAAGATAAAGCTGGGATAACTAGGCAGCGGCTTAGTATCTACAAAAAGAAAATTAAGCAATGCTGAGGTATTGATCAGATTTCTCTTTTTCTCAAACAAAAAGTAAGACTTCTCAGCTCAAACTGGCACACAGAACCTCTTGCTGTCGGAAAGAATAAGGGGAACCTTTTTGAAATTAGGCTGAGAAAGAGGAGCGCATTAAATAATAAACAAATACAAGCCCTCGAAGAAAAGATCGAAGAGGTAAAAAAATCTGGATTTCCCAATGCTTTTTGAGTGCAAAGATTTTGAAAAGGAAACAAGAACTATAAAAAAGTTGAACCACTCTTTATTGAAGGAGTCAGAGGTAAGCTCAGCTATGAAGTAAGATTTAAACTCCAAGCATTTTGAAGCTTATGGTTTAATGAACTCTTACTCCAAAGATTTAACAATGGGAAAAAGATTTTAGACTGAGATATTATGGTGAATCAGTACAATGCCTTTGGCACAAAGGTTGCTGTATATCAAGCTGGGAAGCTTCATCATTTCGACTATTGGAAATGCAAGCAAGAACAAGAAAAATCAGATTTTTTTGAACCTGATCATTTCAGTTTTGTGAGCGACTATGAGGAAGGGAAATGGTTTTCTACAGGATGCGTCCTAGGAGATAACCAACTCTTAGCACCAACTGGAAGTGAGGGGAGAAAGTGGGATGAGGAGCTGATCAAACAGAGTAAATTTCTCCCTCATGGGGTAGAGGTCTCTAGATTTTATAAGCTCTATGGCTTTAGAAGACCACTTCGAGTAGTTCCTCGATCATTAGAGTGGGGATGGGATAGCTGAGATCTCTTACTCAAGTTTGGACTACCAACGGGAGCGTATGCTAGTAGTTTACTTGGTTATCTCCTCGCTGAGATCGATCCAATGGGCTGTATAAGTAATAGTCTAATCATTCCGAGGATAAAAAAAGATGAAAACTAAATACTCTATAAATAAAAAGGAATCTGAAAATCAGATTTCTTTTTTGATTTTTTAGGGTTTAAGATAAACTAATAGATAGAAAAAACTGACTCTCAAGAATGAAAGTCAGCTTTTTAGTTATTTTAGCGAATGTAATTATTTAGTTTTAGAAGCCCCTGTAGTTGTAGCTCCTGTAGCAAGAGACACTTCTTCAAGACCGACGATTTCTTCCTCATCTCCTGAGAAATCAGCATCACTACTCTCTAAACCTGGAACTAATCCTCCAAGAATACTTGCAGCATCAACAGTTTCAGTTGGAGCAGTAAATGTATGAGCATCAATTAGATTTACTTTATATTCTCCCTGAACCTTCGCAGTCACGTCTTGATAGGTAACAGAGAAGTCTGGCTTAATAGAGAATCCCTTCTCAGAAAGAGCAAGAGCTAAAGATCCTTCAATTTTTACTACTTTTGAGTTTGCTGCTGCATCAGAAATAAGTACTGTAAAGTCGTATTTTGTCTTATTAACTTCTTTTACAGTGTAATCTATTAGAATAGTTTCAGATTTACCTTGCTCACTAGCTGGAGTAACTGTGATCTTTCCTTTTGAGGCATCAGCAGTCACTGATTGTTGAATATTGATCTTTCCACCATCAAAGCTAATATCAGTATTTTTTGCAACCCATTTTACATTATCTGCTGCATAGATCACAAAATATGCATCAGTATTTTCAATTTTTAGATTTCCAAGAGTTTTTTCAATCTGAGCATTTAATTCTTGTTCATGAAGTTTGAATTCCTCAGCTTGTTCCCCTGTCAGAGCAGAAGCAGCATTCTTAATACTGAATTCCATCACTTTTTTGATCTGCTGTTTTAGAACATCCTGATCAAGATCAACTTTCCAAGCTGGTTGCCCTTCGTAGGTTGTTGAAGTTGGATTTTTATAAAGATCATTTGTTATGAATTCCTTTGGATCAAATTTTTGAGCACCAGATTTTCGAGAAGTTTCTAGGAGCGTAGCGAATTCTTGATTATCAAGTTTAATCCACTTTCCTTTAAATCCTTCAACCATTCCTTTTAAGAAAGCAATCTCCTGTTGATTCTTTTCATCTGCAGTTATATCTAGATTTGAGAGCTTAAGATAAAGTTTCGCATCTTGAATCAAAACATTTAATCCAAGCTTGGCAGCAATCTTTCCTGCAATACCCGCAGACTTATCAGAAATATTTGCATCTGCATTAAGTTCCAAAGACGCCTCAGCTTCTTTTGTCTTTGGATTTGTGAAAGATTCGCTATCTACTACGATCTTTCCCTCACCTTGCTTAGCAACATTTAGACTAATAGTCCCCTTTGTAGAAGTCTGAGAAAGCTCATCAGAAGTCATCAAAGAAACAAGATTAGAAATAGACTCATTTTGCTTATTGTAGACTGCTAATGTCTCCTCAAAGCTAAGCTCTGGAGCTTTATTTCCGCAGGCAGCAGCCACGAGCGTTAACAGACCAGCTCCAGCAAGATACAATCATTGTTTAATTTTCATCTTATTTAATCATAAGAATTAAAAAGCTCTATTTAGATTTTCCAAATAGTGTTGCAAAGAACTATAGACATTTGGAAGTATTTGTAAAGACTTTTTTTCTTTAAGAGGGAATAGAGAGAGAAATCTGAACTTTCTCATTTGGAGACAAGATATTCATGATCTCTAATGATCAGATTTTTCTACCTTTTTTCTCAGAGAGATTTAATATATAAGAGAACTGATTAGCTTTTCAGGTGATTCTAAGGGAATTTAAGAGACTAAGAAAAGAGAGTGAAAAAATATGCTGATCTCACTGAAGTGAGAATGAGTTGATTTTATCCGATCAGGTTCCTCATAGCTCTCAATCAACAACAAATCCTCATCATGAAAACTGTAGGAGTTTCTGTATTATAGTTGCTACGCCTGAGAGATTATCATTACTAAGTGCATTAAGGAGTTCTGATAGAAGATATCCGCTTCCCATAGTGAAATCAGTCTCTTTTAGTGGAATTTTTCGTGTCTTTCCGATTAAATCAGAGGAAAGTTTCGAGTAAAAGTTATTTGCGATATTACCGGTTCATCAGAAGATTTCTAGAGATGATGGAGAAAGGTAGAGTTCCTCTTTGTCTAACAAAACCTGACTAACAGTAGAGAAAGAAAGGTCGGATCAGAGTTTATTAGTTTTTTGTGAAAAGCATAATTCTAATTCTCAATATGTATCTCCAGAATCTAGAACTAACTCTCAGCTTAGCTGCAAATTGAATATGTCTGCATTCTTGCTGCCTTGTACTACCATCTGAACCCCTATAGTATCCCATTTTCTAAAAGTAAAAAAATCTGATAGATGATAGTCTGTAGTAGTCGTAAAGTGCTTTATTCAGCATAAAGAAAGTCATCCTCAAACTAAGAGAATACCGAGAATAAACCAGATTTTTTTCATCTTTCAAGAAGAGTAAAAGTATTATCAAATATATAAATCCCAGAATGTAAATAAAGAGGTTTTTATTTGTGGTGATTTTTTTGACAAATCTAAAGTTATGAGTATACTTTAGTGTGAAGATTTTAGCTTCTGACTAACTGCATGAATACTGTTAGAATTGATATTGACTCTATACTTTCAACTATCTCATCGAATCCATGAGTGTCTGATATTCATCTGACCTGTCATGGAAGAAGTTCGTATAGATTCAATGGAGATATTATCAAAGATGAAGCACTTCCCCTCCTAGATATGGAGATGATGGAAGTCATTTTGAAGCAACTATTTCAAAATAATACTCAGAGTTTTGATAAATTTATCTGTGATAGGGAGAGTGATTTTGCCTATGAGGGGAAAGATGGGACAACCTATAGAGTAAATGCTTTTTTTGAAACCGGGAAGATCTGAATTGTAATGAGAAAGATCAATAATACTGTTAAGAGACTTGAAGAGATGATGTTTTCTAATCAGGCAGATACACTAAAATCAAGTATCTTAACCGCAAAAAAATGACTTTTCCTCGTTACCTGACCAACAGGAAGTGGAAAATCAACTTCAATCGTTTCAATGCTTGAGTATATCAACTCGATTAGAAATGAAAATATTATAACGATTGAAGATCCAATTGAATTTGTGTTTAAACCAAATAAGTGCATCATCTCTCAAAGAGAAATTGGACATGATAGCCGATCCTTTAAGAACGCGCTCAAGGGACTCATGAGGCAAGATCCTGATATCGTATTTGTCTGAGAGATTCGTGATACTGAGACTGCAGAAACTGTGCTTAGCGTAGCAGAAAGTGGACATTTAGTTTTTAGTACTTTACACACTAGCTCTGCTGCTGATACTTTGACCAGATTCCTCTCGTTTTTCCCGGCAAATATGCAGGAAAATGTGGCGATTAGGCTCGCTAATATTCTCCTCTGAGTGCAGTCTCAGATGCTAGTAAAAATGGCAAACACTGACTCAAGAATCGGAGTATTTGAACTCTTGCTTAATACTATTGCTGTTAAAAATCACCTTAAGAAATGAGATATTAGTCAAGTAGAGGCTTTGATCGAGTCTTCGAGCTCACTTGGTATGATTTCTATGTCTCAATATGCAAAAAAACTAACAGATAAATGACTAGTTCATACTAAGGAAGTCGAGACAGTGATGAAAGTTCAAGCTCCTCAGTCTTAAATCTTTTATCTGCTTAACAATAATAAAATGCAAGAAAGTTATTGATGAGGAGGTAGAGTAAAAAGACTTTCTCCCTCTCAAATCAGAAAAATGAAAGAAAATATGAGAAAGGTTCCAGAAATTCAAAAAAAATCTGAACTCTACCATCGCAATGAGGAACTAGCAGCTGAAGATATTCTAACTACTCAACTTGATTCAACGGTTGAGAACAAGAGAATAGAAAAAACTGAATTTGAACCTTTAATTAAAAAAGGGAAAACTCGATGGGAAAAAATAAAATCTGCTTTATTTTGATAAATTAGCATCTACAATGACAACGGTATCACTTATTGAACAAAATCTACCTCAACATCTTTGGCAAGTGGCCAAAAATTTTGAGATTTCTGATGAAGTTTTAAATAAATATCCTGAGCTCATCCAGCTTATTCTGGAATCCAAATCGCTCGCTGGTGTTGATGAAAAACAAAATTGGTTTAATCTGCTTGAGATCATGAATGAAGAACAGATCGATAAGCTCAAGGATATTCTCACAAGAGAAAAACAAAAGCTTGAAGAAATCAACCAGAAATACGCCCAAAAACAAGCTGAGATCAATCAAAAATATCAACAAGCCTTTAATGCTGAAGCTTATTATAGAGCTCAGGCAGAACTTGGAGCTAAAGAAAATCAAAGTAGAGAGAAAGAACTGGAAGAAGCTGATAGTTTACTTGCTCAAATCTAAAAAAATGAGAAATCTGAAATTTTTATTCTTTTCTTGGATCCTTCTTTGAGGAGGCTGACTACTGACTCTGAATTTTTCTTTTGCAACCGAGGGAAGTAATGCTCACGATCTTTTGGAGCAGGCATTTACTCCTGCTATCGACTCCAATAAGGTAATCTGAGGCGGAGATATCGGATCAACAAAAGAGCAGGTATGAAGTTATGTATTGAGAGAGGGGAATGATCTGAAACTAAAATTTAAAAGAGGTGAGAATGAGAAGGTCGTCAACTTCCAAAGAAGGACATCTCTCTTGGTTCAGATTTCAAAGTTTCTACTTAGGCTGACGATCATTCTCTCTATCACCATGATTATCTACAATGGTGTGATGTATCTGATAAAAGCATCAAAAGGAGAAAACCCTAAGGAAATCTATACTAATATCTGGTATATTGTTACTGGAGTTCTTCTTGGACTCTCAAGTGTCATTATTATTAGATTTATTAGTTCTATTGGTCAGACAACACTAAACAGCATTTCTTAAACATTATTTATCTACTAGGTAATATTATCATGATGAAAAGTATTTTATCTGGAATTCTGCTCCTTGGAGTCAGCTTACTTCCCCTAGTAGGGAATGTTAGTGAAGCCTCAAGTAGCCAATGACTAACCGTAAGCGTTCCTAGAGATCAAGGAGTAAAAAATGATGATGTAAATATTAAAACTCAATGAAAAAGCTCCGGAATCGTGCAAGGAAATGAAGATACCCTTTATTCAGCCCTCAATCTCATCAATGAGTATTTATGGCGAGCATTTGGAGGTTTAGCTATGGCATTAACGATTTATGCTGGCTATGAAGTCATTACTTGAGATGGAGATAAAAAGGCCATGAAAAAAGCTCAGTGGACACTTATTGGAGTTGCTGTCGGGCTTTGTATTGCGATGCTCTCAAGTGCAATTATCAAGATCGTTGTCAATATCATCTAAACATCATACCTCTCTATAATATTTAGATCAAAAAAACTAATTCTCAAAATTCTGAATTAGTTTTTCTTTTCTCTCAATTTTCTATATCAATGGAGACATAAATCTGCCTAGGCAATGGCTACCGATTTATCAACCTTGTAGTTTGCGATAACCTGAGCAAAAGTTTCTCCATCTTTGTCTGCCTTATCAAAAATTCTATATTTTTTCCCATGTTGCTTATTGTTGTACTCAGTGATAATTACCTGATAATCGTTTATATTTCAGCCTTTATTGAGTATAGTATCTTTGATATCTTTAGCAAATTTGCCCCCTGCATTGTAGATTCTTCCCATCGCTAAAATAGCCCTTGGATCGGTAATACCTCGGCTTTTAATCTGATGAACGTATTCCAAAACATCCTCTCTCACTTGTTCTTTCATTTCTTCCTGGAATTCAGGGTATTTCATTAGTTCTTTAAATTGCTCCGCCTGTTTGTCTTGCCAAACCGCATTTCATGCATATGTCAAGTTATCAAAAAGAGGATCTGTCATAATAGACTCAAATAACTCTGAATTTTTTGTTTTAAGTCTTTTAAGAAGGTTTCCTGCTCTGACCTTATGCCATTGCATAAGTCCTATTGAAACTCCATCGACATCGTTTTTATTTACTGCTCAATAGTTCTCTCTAGCTTCTCACTGAATGATCAGATCTGCTAATGTATCAACAAGGTTTTTCTCACCTGATTCTCATGATTCAGCGATCTGGTTTGTTTTTTTTCATCCATTGGATTCAATTTTTTCTTCTTTTTCTGATTGTCAATCATTTTCTGGCTGAGTCTCAAGTTTTTTATAGAAAGAATCTGGAAGGATCGCTTCAGCCTTCATCCCGTCGATCAGATTATCTTTTTGGATTACAAGTCCTGAAAAGAGACAAAACGCCAAACTATCAGCATCACTGGCTTGCTTCAGAAAATCTGAGTTACTTGCAAAGTTTGTCAACATTGTCGCCGTATAGGCATCTAAGAAGAGCTTTTTATTTGTAAGATCAGAAAAGAAATCTGGTTTTATTTTGTAGGTAGTTTCTCCTGTAGCTGTCTTTGTTTCATCTAGGAAGTCTCTTCCATCAAAACTATCAGTTTTTATTGCTAGGAGTGTATAAGGATTTATATGTGCTACACCATCTCAGGAAAGAAATTTTTCATCCATAATCTCCTGAATCTTTGGCAAATCAAGATTAAATTTAGCGACTTGGTCCTCTGGGAGTTTCTCAATTCAATACTCTTTGAGTAGATTTCTCGCCGTATTTTCATCAGTTTTTTTATCTTTAACATATTCCTCATAGGATTCAGAAATAAGTTTCCTCCTTGGAGCTGTCATCTCTTTGTCAATTTTTCTTTTTTTTCGTGATCTCTCTAATCCAGTGATCCCACCGGAAAATCCTAATAAGCTTAGGACAAAATTCAGTATCCCAGTCAAAAATTTTGAAGATTTTACTGCTTCAAACATATCAAATCAAAAGGTCTTTTTAAGCGTTATGTCGACTCAATTGTACTTATCTAAAGTATCAAGCAAACTATTTGATAAGGCATCAGTTTTTTCAAAGAAAGTATCTGTTTTTTTCAAGATTCATAGTAGTTTCTTAACAGTTTCTGGAGATTCAACCATTTGAATTGATCAGATTTCCTTTTGGAGTTTTTCTTTTTGAGAAGCAAGCTTCTGTGCTAATTCCTCCTGAGAAACCTCCTGTCAGTTTAGATCTGGAAGATTAAACTGATTCCAAGTGATCTTGTTGATATCTAATCTATCCTTATCCCAAATAGGGTTTTGCATGACTTTCTCGTAAAACTCATAAGGGTTCTTAAGGTTTTGTAGTGTAGATCTATTTTTTGGCAATGCAAGGAAATCCGAGACATTCATCAGCTTTTTTGCCTGTTGATAGGGATAGGTAAATTTTTTAGCAAGAGAGGTGACTCCAGTAAACATTGCTGGAATACTGTTTATTGAAAAATTTGTTAATTCTGAGAGAAAATTAACATTGTTCTCATGCTTATTCTGTTTCAGCATATTCATCAATGTCCACTCACTTGCTGGGAGAATTACTTTGTAAAGATATTCTGGAACGGGTTCTGCTGCAGAAATATCAAGTTTTTTTGTATAAAAATGAAGGAGTCAGGTATTAATCTTTCTAAACAAATATTCAGCCCTCTGCTCTGCTGTCTTATCCTTAAATTCTGGATGTTCATTAAAATCAGGCATAGCCACTACTGTGAGTATTTTTTGGTGAAGAGGCGTATTTTTGATAATTTCATCATAATTGGTCAAAGGAAGCTGCTCAAATTTTTGATTCTCCATAGCATAAGCCATTTTAGAAGACTCTTTTTTTGAGTTTAAGGTTGTGATCTGGCTCTCTACTCCACTGAGTGCGGTATTGGCTTCTGTTTCGTTTTGGAATTGTTCTGGAGATTGAGTCAGTTTTTTTTCTGATTCATTTTGCTTGTCTAAGTTATTTTGTCCGTTGGCAACCTCATTTTTTTGTATCTCTGCAATAGACATTTTATCGTTTAAGGAGAAGGTAAAATTCACTAGTAATTATACATAAATCTTGCTAAAAAAGCAAAAAACTGTTGCTTTTTATCTGAAAATAGCTAAGTTATAGCGGAACTTTTACAGTTTTTATTTTTTCTCTGATAGAGAGTTATGGATTTGAATAAAGTAATGCTCATATGAAGAGCAACCAGTATTGGACAGCTAAAGCTCATTGAAAGTACAAATACTCCAGTGATTAACTTTTCACTAGCGACAAATAGGAAATACAAGAATCCTGAGGGGAATATTTTAGAAGATAGTGAATATCATAGGTGTGTAGCTTACGGAAATCAGGCCGACATCCTCTGAAAATATCTAACAAAAGGGAAAAAAATTTATGTAGAAGGAAGACTAAGAACTAAAAAGTGGCAAGATTCTGAGGGACATGATAGATTTTCTACTGAGGTTTTGCTCAATAATTTCATCTTTTTGGATACAAAACTGGCAAATAGCGATGAAATCGCTGGAGATCCACTACTTGAGATGAGCGAGGACGAGACACCTTTTTAGAAATCTAAATAATTTTAATTATCATAGCAATATTACCATGACAAGTATTTCTAATAAAATAAAAAAAATCTGAATCGAAACTTTCGATCTCATTGCTTTCTTGGTTTTTGTATTTGGAATTATCCTTTTTATAAGATTATTTATTTGAACTCCTTATACTGTCGTTTGAAGTAGTATGTTACCAACCTTTGAGCAGGGAGATTGGATTGTAGTTGAGAAAATCTCTCAGAGATTCTGAACATTGAAAAGAGGAGATGTAATCGTATTTGTCCCTCCTGGGAAAAATATCCCATTTATTAAAAGAATCATTGGACTTCCATGAGAGACTGTAAAGTTTGTGGATAATGCGACCTATATTTGTAATGATACAACCCAAACAGGAACAATCCAGTCACGTAATGGTCAGAATTGTTTTGCTCTTCAAGAAGATTATTTAGCTCCAGAGACAAGGACTGTTCCACAAAAAGGGCGAGATGAGTTTCCTGTAGAAAATGGATACTTTGTTATGGGAGACAATAGAGGACACACAACAGATTCTCTTCACTGTTTCCATGCAGAGTGCTTTAAATGAGCTGGATATGTGGTGCCAAATAATTACATGATAGGTAGAGTTCTTGTCAGGCTTCTACCTAGTTGGAAGACTTTTTAGTTTTTACCTAAAAGACGTCCATGAAGATCTTTTCCAACTTTAATACTGAACGAAAAAGAGAAGCCTATGACGAAGCACTTGAGAAATTTGGAGAGAGGAATATCTTCGTTTTAAGAAAGAGCTCACTCTTTTTGCTTGTAAAATTTCTTATTCCAGTTTTATGATGGACTCTGCTCTTCACGGTACTGAATTTAACAATCTTTTTTGGGCTAAATGAATTTGGACAAGTGAGGCGGTGGCTCATAGGAGCTTTTACTTTGAGCTACTTGATTGTTATATCGCCTCTACTAAAGTATTATATCGATTATACTATGGACTTTTCTATCATCACCCCAGAATACTTAACAAGATATAATCAATCTGGAATTATGTCTAGAGATATAAAAACGAGCAATGTTATGAATATTAAAACAATCTCAATTGAGAAGCATTCTTTCCTATATAATATATTTAATAACGGAGATCTAATTTTTCTCTCTGAGGGGGATAAAGCCGATCAATGAGAAATCGTTCTCCACTATATCAAGGATCCGGAATGAGCAAAAAAGGAGATTACTAGGATCATGAAACTTCCTGTTTAGATGATATATCTCTGACTTTAGCCTTCTTTACTTTTTTGGACTTTATGCATGAAAACTCAAGATATCCCTCATATTCCCTATGATATGTATGAATCAACTCAAGAGATCCTGATAATTATGCCACTAGGTGGAGTAAAGAAAGATACTCTATCTCTTAAAATTGAGGATTATAAGTTGTCAATCACAGGAGAAAGAACATTGCCAGAAGTAAAGGAAAACCTTGTATCTATCAGAGAAGAATGTTATTGGGGAAAACTTCATCAGATTATTGATCTACCTCCACAGATCTACTTTGACAAAATTCACAGCAAACTCACTCCTGAGAATACGCTCCAGATCATTATCCCTAAAGCTCTCGTTCCAGAGAAGATCGTTGTAGATATTGAGGAATAAAGAGAAAACATAAGATCAGCTTTTTTTAAAAGCTGTCTTTTTTTAGTATGTCTTATTTTAAGGGAACTCCCCTTGCTTTCAAACCAGAAAACACTACTCTCATAACCAATGAATTACGAACTTTTCGACCATTGAGAAAAAAAAATCTATCTGATCAATATGCTCAAAGAAGACCATCAGATTTTTTCTGAATTATTTGAAAAAGGAGTCAAAAACTATCTCCAAGCAGGGAAAAAAATCTGAATCCTTATCAATAAAAAATGACACACATGAGGAACGATCTGTAAAACCTGCGGCCATATCCCACAATGTGATCGCTGCTCAGTAGCGATCCACTATTACCTACTTCCAAACTGAGAAAAAGTCTGAATGTGCCACATCTGTAAAAAACAATACCAATTTCCAAAATCTTGTGAACAGTGCAATAGCTCACAAATCCAGGAATACGGTATGGGAACGCAAAAACTTGCTGAACTCATCAAAGAAACCTTTTGAGCTGAAAGTCTGATCGTTGAATCAGAATCCGTTCGCTCACCAAAAAAAATTGAAAAACTTTCTCTTGAACTCCAAAAATATCAAAACACTGAAAAAAAACCAATTATTATCTGAACCTCACTTTTAACTACTCCAATCAAAGACCGAAAATTTGACCTTCTAATTTTTGTAAATGCAGATATTGGGCTTAACCTACCAGATTTCAATGCAAGTGAGAAAAATTTTTATTTTCTCTACGAAGCTTTTCTAAAACACCAATGCAAAAGTTTCCTTGTACAAACGATGAACCCAGACCATCATAGCATTCGTAATGCCTGCAAACTCAATAAATCAGATTTTTTTGCTAAAGAATATAAATTTCGTAAACAATATAACTATCCACCTTTTTGAGAGCTCTGCCTTATTCTCTACAAAGACGAGATCGAACAAAAACTCTTCAATAAAGTAGATCAGCTCTATAAAGAACTTCTCTATCTACAAGAAAAATACCAGCTCAAAGAGCTAGAAATCTATACAACTCCTCCACTTGTCTATAAAATATTTTGAAAATATAGATACAATATCGTGATAAAAGGCAAGGAAGTAAGAAACTTTATGGATATTGTTTACTCCAAACTCCAGCTCAATAAAAAAGGATTCAAAATCAATCGAAATGCGGAAAGCATCATTTAAAAAAGCTAGCCTGCAAATATCAGACTAGCATCACCGTAAGAAAAGATCTACTACTTTAAGCAGTATTTAAAAGATTTATACAACCTAGAAGCAATAAAATCAATAAAACAATAATAAATGAATACACAGCAATCATAGCACTCTCTTCATTCTTTTCTTGACGCGTTTTCATAATAGCTCTCTATTAAAGAATGGTTAGCTTATAATAGAGCAAGGGATATTATAACATTTTCACAAAAAAAGTCAAGAGAATAAAAGAGATAAAAAAAATCAGATTTTTTCTTCTTTTTTGCTAAAAAAAAGAAAATCGCTATACTTAAACTATTTATATAAACAAAAAATAACATGACAACAGAATATCACGAAACCTGAACGCTCAAAGATCATGGACATCTTAAACCGCATGAAATTCCTGAAGATATTTACTTTATGGATATCTGTCGTGTAGTCGGAGAAAAAGGTACTTGCGACCGTGGAAGAAGCGGATGCGTCATCGTCAAAGATGGACAAATCATCTCAACTGGTTATGTAGATGCTCCACTTTGAAGCCCAAAATGTGATGAAGTCTGACATCAAATATGGACAATTACAAAAGAAAACGGAGAAACAAGCCAACACTGTATGAGAAATTGCTGTGCCGAGCTCAATGCCATCGCTAATGCGACGCATCAGGAAGATAATCTCAAAGGAGCTACACTCTATACCAAGATGACGCCTTGCTATGTGAGAAGGTGTGCTCACTTGATTGTAAGCTGTGGCATCAAAAGGGTAGTATGTGAAAAAAGATATCATGATGCAGCACTCAGTGAAGAAATATTTAAAAATGCAGGTGTAGAACTTGTCTATCTCGAAAATGGCATTCAAGAATATTAAAAGATATCTCTTGACTTTATACTAAAAAAGGATATAGTAGACGAGCAAACAAAAAAATAAAATTTTATGTTAGAAGAACTCGTAAAATCTATTGAAAAGGTGAAATCAATTTTCAACCTTGATGAGATTGAAAAGTCTCTATACTTTGTCAATCAAAGCACAATACTCTCTGAAAGACTTGCTGCTCTAGATAAAGAGCAGGAACGACAGAAGTCTTTAAATCTTTCAATGGGGATTGACCTTTTTGGTCTTAAAAGAGAAGAACTACAGAGAAATTACAAAAAGGAGTTAGAGATCTTTAAAAGAGCTTGCTCTGTTAAAGTCGAGGATAACTATTTGTATGTCTATCATAGTAGGCAAATTGCTCTTAATCCAGAGAGTCTTGATGATAATTCTTTTCTCTATGAAACGGGAGGGAAAATCTATCTTTTTGAACTAGAAAAGTATAGTTTATTGGATCTAAAAGATATTTTTTTTGTCCTATTAGCTAAGAATAGGTGTATCCGGGACATTTTCTTTGAAGATTCGGATCAAACCTTTAGCTTTGAACCTGGAGAATAAGTTCAAAACTCCCTATATTTAGGGAGTTTTTTTCAAAAAGGAAAAATCTGATCTCAATAGCTGAAACCAGACTTCTTTTTGATTATTCAAATCTAAGAGCATCAATTGGCTTAAGTTTAGCAGCTTTTCTCGCTGGAAGAATACCAAAGATAATCCCTGTACAAGTAGTAATAACAAAAGTTGTAAGTACAATACTCTGATCAATTTCAGCTGAAAGTCCCATATCTCCACCACTAAGCGTCGTATTTACGAGATATACAATTCCATAACTCAGCAAGAAAGCTATAAATCATCAAATAAGAGTGATCACAACTGACTCAACCAAGAACTGAAGTGTAATATCACTATTTAACGCCCCAATCGCCTTTCTAATTCAGATTTCTCTGGTTCTTTCTGTTACTGATACAATCATAATATTCATCACTCCAATTCCTCAAACCAAGAGCGAGATCGCCCCCATTACCAATAGGAACATTTTCATTCCTTGAAGAGATTTCTTCATCTGCTCAATCATATCAGCAAAACTCTCTATCCTAAATCCAGCATTACTCATTGAAGTTTTATTGTATCTTTTGAGAAGAAGATAACTTAATCTATTCTGCCAAAGTTTATTATCATCTTCTGGAGAAAGGAATACATCAAAGGAATTTACAGTATTTTTATGGATAATTCTCTCGGTAACTGTCGTATCAGGCATATAAGCCTGAACTCATCGAGAAAATTCTTCCTTACCAAGTACTCAGATAATAGTAAACTCTTTATTATTATACATAAACTTCTTACCAATAGGACTTCCTTTCTTAAAAAAGCTATTTTTGAATCCATCATTTACTATCGCAACAAAGCTCTTTTTTTCATAATTTTCCTTAGTAAAGAAAGTTCATTCCGCTAGTTTTTTTTCATTGAGAGTAAACCAATTTTCAGGCACCCCAACGCCCTCAACAGCATCAGTTTTCTGTTTAATTTTTACTTGACCATAAGGAGCTCTAACCTGATAGGTAATTTTTCAACTCAACTCTGGAAAATAGTTTTCAATATAAGGAACAAGTGTCTTATCAAACTTAACCTCCTGAACATAACCCCCAGGCTTATCATTTTTTTCATCCCAAGAACTATATCATCCATTTGAAGAGATAGAGATCTTATTTTTTGCCATATCTCCCATTGTCTTCGTAATAGAATTTTCAGTCCCTTGCCCTATCGCCATCATCACGACAACAGAGGTCATTCCAATAATAATTCCAAGCGTACTAAGTCCAGATCTCATCTTATTGGCCATAATGGTCTTTCGAGCATCTACAAAGTAAGAAAAAAACCTCATATTTTTTGTCAATACCTAAATAAAAGTAAGAAAAAATCTGACCCTAAATGAAAACTCCATCCTTGATACGAATTGTCTGATTCGCATAGCTTGAGACATTCGCATCATGAGTAATAAGGAGAATCGTTTTTCCCTTTTCAGTATTAAGGTTTTTTAAAAGCTGCATAATCTCAATTCCAGTTTTAGAATCTAGAGCCCCTGTTGGCTCATCAGCCAATAAAAGTGCAGAGTCTGTCACTAATGCTCTAGCAATACAAACCCTTTGTTGTTGTCCTCCAGAGAGTTGATTTGGAAGCGCTTTTTCTCTCCCCTCCAATCCAACAAGCTTAAGGGCTTCATAAGCTCTTTCTTTAGCCTCACCAGAAGACACTCACATATAAGAAAGCGGCAATACAACTTGCTCTCGAGCCGCCATTCTTTTGAGGAGATTATATCACTGAAAGATAAATCAGATCGTAGTTCTACGGATCATAGATTGTTGATCTGGAGTCAGATTTTTTACCTCCTTTCTACGGAGGAAATAAGAACCAGAAGACTGAACATCAAGAAGTCCTACAATATTCATCAGTGTAGATTTACCACATCCAGATGGTCCCATAATAGAGATAAAATCCCCATCATTAATATCCAGATCAACACCCCTCAAAGCATATACTGGCTCTGCTAATTTCTCACCATAAGTTTTTGTAATTCCCTTAAGTGAGATAAAATCTGAAGTTGCTTCCACCATTCTTATTATTTCATGGTAATAAAATATCCATAATTATACTTCAAAGTTATCCGTCATACTGATAACTCATACTTCCATCAGCTGCCGTCATCACATCATGCTCCCCTGATGGTCCTCACTTTTGATTAAGTCAGAGGTTTCATGCTGAGGTTTCATTCATATAGAATCCCTTGATCGTATCTCAAGCTTTAACCCCAGAGAGAATCACAGTATTCATATCATCTGAGATTCCAATCTCTACAACTTGATCAATCCACTTATCTCATTTTTTAAGGCTTACAATCTTCTCTCCTTGTTCGTTATCTGCAATAGCTGGATTTGGTACAACAACCTTTCCTTTTTCAGACTCAAGAATTACCTTTACATTTGCGCTCATACCTCCAAAAATCTTATCCTCAGCACTAGCTTTTTTAAAGACAACTTTTGCTTTATAAGAACTTCCTTCTGGCATCGTATCTATTTCAGAGAAAACACCGGTATACACTGATCCTTGGAATGCATCAATATACACTTCAACATTCATCCCAATACCAATCTTCACAATATCAATCTGATCTACTTCAAGTTTTACCTCAAGCAAATCCGGAGTTTCAACATAAATGTACTTAGTATCAGTATCTGAATTACTTCTTGAACTACTGATAGAATCTCAGATCTGCATATTGATCTTCGTAACTACACCATCAAAATTTGCTATAATCTTGTAGTCATCATATTCCTTCATCTTGGTAGTCAGATCGAGCTGTGCTTTATCTACAGCATCCCTAGCTTTTTGAAGAGCATCTCTCTGAGTCTCTCAGCTCTTCGCATCCTCAAGTTTTTCCTTTGCTTCTTTAATTTTTTGCTCCAGTTCTGCTGACTTCAAAGCGTTGTCCTGGTTTGTAAGCTGATTTTTTAGCAGAGCATCTTGTAATGTATTTTTAGCCTTTTCTGCGTCATTTTTCGCTTTTAAAAGAGCTACCTGCGCCTGATCTACCTCAACCTTCGATTTATCCAACTTTTCTTTAATTTCTTCTAATGGAGTTTCTGCTATCTTTAATTTTGCTAGTGTATCTACAATATTCACATTCTTGTCTATTAGACTCTCTCCATGCGTTTCATAGTTTCTACCGAAAGTCTCAACATATCATAAAATTGTCTTTTTAGACATATCTGCCGTTTCTATAGAATCTCAAAATGCATCGACATTAATCTTTCACCGCTCTTTAAATTGATTTCAAAGATCAGAAAAGATGGAATATGCGGACAAAATCTGATTTTTCGTTATTTTTTCAAGTGGTATTTTAGAAAACTCTTCATATAAATCCTGAAGTTTTTTTACATAAGCACTTACCTCCCAATACTTATTTTTAGAAAGATTCATCGCCGAAACATTTTTCGCTCCTAGGTAAATATTCTTATCATCTGGAGTATAATTATTGCTTAGTTTAACAACTGCATCATAAGCATCCAACGTTTTCTGGAGTTCATTTGATTGATTACGGAATTCTCTAATGTATTCAAGCATTTTACTATTCCAATTTCTAGTTGTCTCTGGTGTTGTAAGTAAAGCAGCCTTATCTCCAGACAAGAGCTTTTGATAATCTGATTGGATATCATCTAGTTCCTTCTGTTTATCTTTAAGCTCTCTCTCCTTGGTTTTAATATTTGTCTCTGCTACCTTAACGGAAGATTCAGCTTCTGAGACAGCTGAAGCCTTTGTTTTAGTATCTAACTGTAGTGTTGAAGGCAAAATTTGTTTCTGGACCAAAAGAGCATCATATTCAGCCTGTGCCTTAAGAATATCCAAATCCTTATTTGACTTTTCAATTGCCTTTTTCAAATCCTGCTGTGCATTTTTAAGATCTCTTCTATAATTCTCAATCTGTTTATCGATTTCATCAGTAGTAATTGTAGCCAACACCTGACCTTTTTTCACCTGTTCTCAAATTTTTACCTTAACTGAGGTAACTCTTCATTTTTGTGCAGCGAAGGTCAATTTTTGAGCATGTGCAAACTGCGTAGTACCAGCAAGATTCAAAGTTTTTTCAACATCTCATGTTCCTACAACATGATCACTACTTGTATAAGAAATTATTGGTTTCTCCGGGAAAAACTTTTTAATAGCTCGATATCCACCAAATCCTCATACCACTAAAATGGCTAAAACTCGCCATTTTTTTGCCCAGATCCATCAAAAGAACCTTTTTATTAACTGCATCTTTTCTGTAAAAAAACAAATAAAATCTTGAAATAAAACTCTGACTCTCAGTATATCTAAATATATATCGTAAAGCAAGAAGAAATCGGTAAAATTAAGCTAAAGACAGACTAAAATTAAGAAAATCCCCTTGAAAACTCAAGATTTTTTATTATAGTAACCTTAAATTAACCTTAAATTTTAGTTGTTTTTGGAAAGTTTTATGATTATCACACTTGGTGGGAAAGCTGGAAGCTGAAAATGAACTGTCGCAAAATTATTGTCTGAAAAACTCGGGTACGAAATTATCTCCATCTGAAATCTGAAGAGAAAACTAGCAGAAGAAATGGGACTCAGTATCTCAGAATTCAATCTTCTAGGTGAGAAACCTGAAAATCAGCATGAGTTTGATCTAAAATACGAAGAATATCAAAAAAATCTTGACCTCAATGCACAAGTCATTTTAGAAAGCAGACTCTGATTTCTCTGCCAGCCAAATGCCTTCAAAGTTTTCCTTGATGTTAATGATGAAGTTGCAAGTCAAAGAATCCTCAACGACAAAAGGACAACCGACCAATTTTTCAGTCCTGAAGAGGCTCTCGAAGTAACAAGAAAGAGAAATCAAGATGATCAAAATAGATATCTCTTACTCTATAATATTGATCTTTGGGATTCCGCTCAATATAATCTAACAATTGACACTTCAAACCTCACTCCCGAAGAAGTTGTAGAGAAGATTCTAACCGAGTTTAGTAAATATATTAAAGAAGATTATAGCTAGATTGGTGTAAATAATGTAAAGTAATCTATACTGAGATCAACTCTAAATACTAATGAGCATCGCCACAGTCCATAGAGCAAGCCTCACACAAAATGAAAAACCTGAAATCAGATTCAGGTTTCTTTTTTATCTTTTAAAAGAATTATTCAGTTGTTTCTCCTTCAAATTCATCTGTCCCATTTTCTTCTGCTTCCTCTGCTATTGCTTTTGTTTCGTGGATTACTCCATCTTTGTGGTGAGCAGGAGAATAGATAGTATAGAACTGCAATAATTCACTGTCTGAAGTATTTATTACATTATGCTTTGCACCAGCTGGCACAATGATAACATCTCCATCTTCAACCTCATAAACCGTATCATTAACTTGTACCTCTCCAATTCCTGATTCAAACCTAAAGAATTGGTCATTCTCATGATGAATTTCAGCTCAGATATCTTCATTTGGTTGTAACGCCATAAGCACAAGCTGTAATCCCTTTGCGGTATAAAGAACTTTTCTAAAATTCTGATTTTCGAGCGTTTCTTGCTCAATATTCGCATAAAAACCTTTTTTCATTTTCTTTGATATAGTAAGTAACTAAAAATCTGAATTAAGAGAGTGTCTCTCCAGCATTTCCTGCTTTTTTGATAGTTGGTTGCATTGTCTTCATATCATGTTCCCAGCTTGCTGGACATGCATGTCCTTTGTTTTCAGTCACGAATTTAAGTGCATAAAGCTTTCTAACAAGTTCCTTTGCACTTCTTCCTACTGCATCCGTATGGATTTCAATAGTCTTCAAGACTCCATCTGGAGAAATAATGAAAGTTCCTCTTTCTGAATTTCCTGAATCGTGATTCAGGATTCCAAAATATCTTGATAAAGTTGTTGTTCTATCGCTTACCATTGGGAATTTAAAACCTTTGAGGAGCTCTTCAGAGTTAATTCGTGATTTGTGTGAAAATACTGAATCAACACTTACTACCATGGCTTCAACATTTCCCATCTGCTGGATTTCTTCAAATTTCTGATTAAGATCCTTAAGCTCTGTTGGACAAACGAAGGTAAAATCTGCTGGATAAAAGCAGAGTACAAGCCATTTCCCTCTAAAGTCATTGATTGTCTTTTTCTCTACATCATCTGTAAGAGGATTATAAAGTGTAAGGTCAAAATTTGGCAATGTATCTTCAATTCTTGCGCATCAGTTAACACTTGTACATACAGTTTCTTGCATTTTTTAATATTTTTTAGTGATTAAAACGATGTTTTAGTATAGAAAAAATCTGAATAAATACAAGGTAAATAATTCAGATTTCTTTTTTCGATTTTTATGATAGTATTTTATTAGCCAATCTAGAGAAGTTAGAGTTAAGAACTTCTTAAATAAACAATAGGTATCAAATTTCTCAAAGTATTTTTCATATTAAAAGAATCAAAGTATGCCCCACATAAATCCAAAGCGCATATTGAGAAATTCAAAGGATAATTCTATCAAGAAAGCTTCAAGTTTTTAGTGGAAGATTATTTTTGTAAAGAAGATAAAAAAGTAAAATTAGAACACAAAATCCTAATCCAAGTCCTATCACTTGAGGATTCAGAAAACTTCCATCTCAGAAGCGAAAGACTACTTGAGTATTTACCAGGAGTCAGATGAACACAAATCAAACCATTCGAAAGTAATATGAATAATATCTAGTTATCATTCATGCAAGAGCAAAGAAAAATCCAAGACTTCAATAATCTAATATTTGACTCAAATAAGGGTGAGCACAGGTAAAGAATAAAATACAAAAGATAAGAAACGCCTTATCTTTCTTCTGAAGTTTTGGAACAAGATGAGCTAATATTCCCCTTGCCAAGAGAATTGAGAAAAGAATATTGAGTGTAAAACTTCTAGGTCCTGTATAAAACAGCATTGCCCGCATAGCACATTGAACCATCAATGCAGAATAAAAAACTTTTCGACTCCAAGCATATTTTCCGTTAAATCCAACAAGAAATAGGAAAATAGGGAATGCAAATCTTCCTATCCACCTCAAGACTTCAAGTTCTGGATAAAGGTAATATCCTACATGATCAATAATCATCGCTATAATTGCAAAAACTTTGAGATAATCATAGAGATTTGGTCTGATATTTTTGCTTGTTTTTTTTTCTAATTTCTTCATTGCAAAAGAGGAGTAAATAGCTACACTTAGTCTATTGTTTTTTAATCTGGATACAAGATTTTAATGCAAATAAAGAAAAAAAATCTGATTTCTTGTCTTTTGGCTGCAATTGGTGGAATATTTTTAGGAAGCTGAATTATGCTCATTTGGATTTCTTCGCAAAATAAGACGATTTATGATCAAATTGAGCATTTTATCAAAAAGTATGAGCGTTTTGAAGAAATCCAACAAGTATTAAACCAGGAATATGTTGATCAAAAACTCCTTTTAAGTGGAGAAAAATCAATGTTAGACTCCGCTGTTAAAGCATATGTTGACGGACTTGGAGACCCCTATACTACCTACTTAGATGCTGTAGAATTTTCAGGACTTCAGCATGAACTTGAATGAGAAGGACAAATAGAGGGTATTTGAGCAGTTGTTGGGAAAAAAGAATATTATATCCAAATTGAAGAGGTCATAAAAGGATCTCCCGCCTTTAGAGCAGGATTACTTCCTCTAGATAGAATTATAATGATAGGAACTGGTGAAACAAAAAACCTAACCACTTATGAAGCGGTAAGTCTCATTAGAGGGAAAAAATGAACAAAGGTTAAATTTGGGATTGAAAGACCTCAAAATAGCTGAGAAAATCAGTATTTAGTGATTGAAGTAGAGAGAGATACTATTGATGTACCCTCTGTTAGATCGAAAATTCTAACTCATGATAATCAAAAAATCTGATATATTGAAATATCCATCTTTTGAGAACAGACAAATAAACTTCTAACAAGAGCGATATCAGATTCTGTCAATGAAAATGTCTCTGGGATCGTCCTTGATCTGAGAGGAAATGGTGGAGGGCTTTTACCCGTAGCTGTTGATTTAGCCGGACATTTTTTAGAGCCTTGAACTCTTGTGGTAAAAACAGATTTTTATACTTACCAAAAGGCTGATTATCGTACTAAGGGTTTTGGTGAACTAAAAGAGTTCCCAATTGTAGTTTTGATAGATAAAATGAGTGCCAGTGCTAGTGAAATATTAGCATTAGCTCTCAGAGAACAGGGATCAAATGTTAAGATTCTGGGAACTTCCTCATTTTGAAAAGGGACTATTCAGACTTTAAAAGATTTTGATGATCAGACCTCACTTAAATATACTGTCGGAAAACGATTTTGACCTCAGTGAACAAGCATTGATAAAATAGGTATCACTCCTGATATTGAAGTAGCGTTTGACATGACAGGGTATATTAAAAAGAAAATTGATAATCAACTTGAAAAAGCACTAGAGGTCTTAACTAACAAATAGCGTTTTATTTTCTCACTTTAGGCAATGTTGCTTTATTGAAAACCGGTAGCTGAGCTCCATACCCAAAAACTTAAATCTGATATTTGAACATACTTTTCTGATTGAAAACATTATGTTGCAATTCTCTTTTTTGGGACAAATAGTTCATCAGCTGTGTATGTGAGGAATAAGCAAGCTTTTGCTCAAAAAATCTGACTACCAGCCTTCATTTTTTGACAAGAACATAAAGAGCAGAACCTTTGAATATTTGAGGATTTATCTGAAGATATCGTGAGAAAATACGAAAATACAGATCAGGTTTTTAAACTTATTGATAGACTCAATCTTGATGAAAGGTGTGTTGGAATTATGATTCAGATGCCATTGCCGGATTTTTTGAAACATGAGAGAGATAGACTAGTATCTGCAGTCAGTGAAACCAAAGATATCGATGGACTCTGATGAGGACTTGTTGGGAAAAGTTTCGCTGATTTTATCTCATTTACTCCCGCAACTCCGAAAGCAGTTATGAGCTTACTTGACTATTATGAGCTCTGAAATCTTAAGGGTAAAAGAGTTGCCATTATTGGACAAAGTATTGTTGTTTGAAAACCACTTGCTCTAGAATGTCTCAAAAGATGAGCAATTGTACAATGCTTTGACATATCAAATACTCAGCAAGAAATTCAAGAATGATGTCAACAAGCTGAATATATTTTTTCATGAACTGGAGTTATTCATCTTGTAAATGAGAACTATGTTAATAAAGAAAAGAATCAGATTTTGGTTGATATTTGATATGGACATTTAAGCGGTAAAGCTGCGGGAGATATCGATTTTGAATCTGTGGAAGGGAAAGTCAAATATATAACTCCAGTTCCATGATGAGTTTGACCATTAACAATTGTTTCTCTCTTTGAAAATGTAATTAGTTTGCGAAAAAATTATTGAAAGATTTAGACAACTGCTTGCGATGAAAATTTATTTAAAAGGTTATTACGGATATAAAAATTTTGGGGATGAACTCCTGCTTTTTGGTGTAATCAAGGAGGTTTTTTCTCGCTATGCTGTTGAACATCTTGTTATTGAAGTAGGGAATCGTCTTTGGATCAAAAAACGAATAGAAAGGAATAAAAAATTCATTACTGCTCGATATAAGAAAGAATGAGTAGTTGTAGATCGGGAGAAAATCAGCTTTTTTTCTCTTGATGATTGGTTTTCTTCGCTACCCCAAAAATTTAGAAGATTTTTTTCTCATATAGCGATTGGCCTCTGATTTCATCCTTATAGCAAGTATTTTAAGATTTTTGGTGGAGGTGAGGTTATAGATGAAACAAGATCTTTTCCACATAATTGACGGAATATTTCACTGCTATATGCAAAAACAATTATTAGGAAGGATTTTGCGATTTGGTGAGGTATTTGAAGTCAAATAATGAAAGGAACCCATTTTCTGAGTCGTATTTTACTTAAAAATGCAAAAAATCTCTTACTTAGAGATGTCTTTTCCTATAGTGTAGCAGAAGAATTTTTTAAGGACTGAGAAACCAAAAAAAAACCTGAATTAATTCAGGATTTTAGTACTTGATTACTGGAATTTTTTAAATCTTTTAATAACGATAACAAGAAAAAAGAAGATGGATACTGTATTCTAAACCTTAGTCCAACAGTTAACATTAATAAACAAGATTTTTTTAAAATCATTGATAAAACAAAAAAGCGAGTTTTCTTCCCTTGTGATCTCAATTTTGATCCCAAGATATTAGAAAAATTCGCTTTTAAGGATGGTGTTAGGATATATGATTGGTCTGAACATAACTTAGAAGAAAGTTTATCCTTCATCAGACAGAGCTCTCTTTGAATCTGATCAAGACTGCACTTTCTCTACTGCTATAAGATATTTTGAATAAAATTTATCCCACTTAGCTCAAGTAATAAGCTGAAATATAACTTAGATTAATTTTACCAAAGTTTTCGCCAACTTTTTTCTTCAGTTTGGGTTGGAACAACAGTTGTCTCTTCTACTACAGAATTTGGTATAGCTATCAAATTCTTTTTTTCTGCCCTCTGAAGGAGAAGATAGAAAATTCCTTTCACTTCAACGAGATTTGGTGTTGTATCTGAAGCTTTCTTATCACTTGGAGATGAATCTGTAAGAAGTCATTCCTCTGCTAATTTTTCAATATGCTTTTCATAAAAAGTCTTTCCTCCTTGATTGTATTTTTCTCTTCGGATAATTCTTGAAATCACGGTAGTTAATTGGTCTCTCGTAACAATCTCATCAGGATTGAAATTTTTTAATGGAGTCAGATCTTGGTTAATTCCCATAATATCAAATTGACATACAAGTTCTGCCGCAGCTTTTGTAGCCTCTGGAGTTCACTTTAAATCAGCGAATTCACATTTTTTCTCAATATTTGGTTCCTGTCAAATAATTTCTGCCAAAGAAACAATCATTTGAGCGAGTTCTATTCTCGTCATTGGTTTTAAAAAATCCTCATAATTAGCTACATTATCCTCAAAGAATCCTTTTTGTAGAGTCCATTTATAAGATTGAGTAAATTCTGGTGTCCATTGCCGATTTGCATATATTGGCAAGAGTGGCTTGTAAAAGCTTCTCTTATTTACCTTCTTAGATACTACTGGAGACTCAACATTGGCTGGAGCTTGCTCAGAGAGCTGTTTATCACTTTTTATATTTTGAGTAATTTCACTTAGTATTTTCTCCTCATCAAAATCAATAGGAGTTCAACATTTAAGAGGTAATAAAGCCACAGTAGTATCTGTTAGAGTCTTATCCTGTTCATCTTTAAGTCTGAAATTTATTAAGGAAGATTCTCCTCCTGAATATACTACTTGAACCGGAAAATCCATTTTTTCATTAGAACGAAAAAGATTTTGAGAAATCTGTTTTTCCTTCTTTTGACCTTGATAGAATAATTGAAAGTCAGAAGGTCTATTCTCTCATGTTAAATTGTATTCTAACTTCGTCATCACACCAGAAAGTGGCAGATTTTGTCAAATAGCTTGGAGATTTAGTGTCATTTGTCCAGAAAAAGTATGTGGCAAGTTTGTCGCTTCCAAAGAAAAGCTAGGTACCTCAGCAAAAACCGAACCAATACTTAGTACAATAGTCAACATAGCACATAATACGCTTTTTTTCATCATTTTTAAGTTTCTCAATCTGAAAAGTAAAAAAATAATCTATTTACTAGATCTTTGCATTATTTTTGCTATGAATATTTTATACATCGACTCTACTATACTTTTTTATACAATAAAGTCAATATATTTTTATAGATTTTATATTTTTTCTTTGACATTTACTTAATATAAAAAAAGAGGATAACCTCTTCATTTAGACAATACTTAAAATTGAATAAAATCAATTATCTTCTCTTGTATTTTTTCTTGCTTTTCAGACATATTCTCTTCTATTGACTCATCTAAGCTATTTATAAGCTTCATATCTTGGATCTCCATATCTTCTATTCTCGATTTATTTTCTCCAGAAATATCTTCCTCCCTTACACTAGATGCTTTCTGTTTTTTTTGTTGACCTTGAATCTGATCTAATTCAACTTCCAATGTTGTTTTTTCTCTAGTTATATTCTGATCATGTAAGGGTAGAGAAATATTTTCACTTAATCTTGAGAAGTTTGATTCATCTGGGAAATTTTTTTTATCATTATTGTTTTCATCTTGTCATGCTTGTTTTATTTGTTCATAATCAAAATCAATCTGTCTATATATCCAATATTTTTCTGGAGTATTTAATGCTTTTGAAAGTAAGATATCCCATGCAATAGTTATTTTTCTCTTTCACTTTATAAGTTCATTGATTTCACTACTTTTTTTTCCTATTTTTGCTGAAAAAGCCTTCTGAGTTAGTCAGAGTTCTTCTATTTTTTCTAATAATTCCCTTCCGAGGCTTTTCATATAAATATTACAATATTGATAAATTATCTTATCATTCCCCCCAAAAAATTCACTAATTCTATGAATTCATTAACATTCTTTTCACATTTTTAGTGAATTTTTTCACATTTTCTATGAATTTATGAATTTCACTATTTCACTAAATTTGTAAATTATTTAAAAAAAATAAGATTTATTAAAAAAATCTAACTATCTCTAGTCAGACTTTATTTTCTCTTTTTTAAGAATTTACACTTAGACCGATTGAAAAAAGTTGTAAATTACCATTATATTTTTCTTTCTTTTTACCGTATATTACATCACCAAGAATAGGATATCCTATAGATGAAAAATGGCTCCTGATCTGATGACGAATTCATTTCTGAATACTTACAAGTACTATGGCTCTATTGCTCTGTTTATCATAGCTATAGTCCTCTATTTTTGTTTCCACCTCATGAGAAGCTCATTTTATTTTACTTTTAAGATCATTCGTTAATAATACCACCATGCGATCATCCTGAAATTTATGATGCGCTATGGGGAAATCAATACTATTCCCATTTTTTTTTATCCAATATCCTATGTCTCACCACACTTCTAACAGATAATATTTATAAACTCTTCCCTGCTTCTGTAAATCTTTATATTCTTGTTTTATCTGAGGAGTTTTTGCAAAATAGAGTAATCCTGTTGTTGGCGTATCTAATCTATTAAGCAGTCAATATTCTTCCATTTCTGTAAAATTCTTCCTCAAATTATCCATCATCTTAACAATATAAGAATCACCTTTCTGGTCTCTCAACTCTTCTAAAAATGAATACGATGCTCAGAACGTGGATGGCTTATTAGCAGGTTTCCGAATATAATAACAGTATTTATCTTCATAATGAGTATATTTCATTACCTTTTTCTTAAATAAACAGAAATAACTATAGGAGAATAAAGAGGAAAATCAAGAAAAAAACCTGAGCTTGATTCAGGTTTTTCCTATTTTTTAAACTCTTATTTCTTAGACTTCTTAAGAAGGAGATAAGCGGTTGGAACCGCAATAAAGATACTACAAAGAGCTGATGCAATAACTCAAACTCACACTGTAAATGCAAAGTTTGCAACTACTCCTGTAGCAAAAACAAACATTCAAATCAACACAAGGATGGTTGAAAGTGAGGTTCCAACTGATCTTTTCATAGTTTGCCAAATACTTTCCTCAAAGATCATCAACATATTTGCATCTTTTCTTTCTCATTCTTTAATAATATTTTCTCTTACCCTATCAAAGATAATAATCACATCATTAATTCCATACCCAATAATCGTTAAGATTGCAATAATAAATACTGTATCAATCTGAATTGTTGAGTTTGTTGCCATTCGGATTCCGTATGCTCCTGCAGGAATACTAATACTCAAAATAGTACTCAATACTACTACTACTGCAAGAATAGATGGATTAATATATTTTCTTACAGATCCAAATGAGAAGATCATATAGATTGCCATTGCAATGATACCAAAGATCAAAGCCTGAGATGCTCTTGTTTGCATGTAATTTCCGACACTTGGCCCAATAATTGCTGACTCAACTATTTCATTCTGAGAAGAAATATAATTTTCTGTCTGAAGATAGTCTGAAATAGCTTTTGAAAGCTGAACTACTTTAGCATCATCTTCTAATTTTGCATTGATTTTTACTTTTACTTCTCCATTTCCATCTTCAAGATTTACTTTCAAATTAGTAAATCATTCTTGACCAAGAGTAGTCGTTAATCCATCAATAAATTCAGTCTTTTGAACGTTCCCCTTAAATGTCACGTTTACACCTCCAGTAAATTCCTCAGAGAATTGTGCATTACTAATAAAGAGAATCCAAGAAAGAACCGTTGCAACAACTCCCACAAAGAGCCAAATATAAGCTCTTTTAACAATATTAAATGGTCTTTTCATTATCATATAAAAAATAAAATCTTGATCGCATTTTATGTTTTTACTCTCATTTTTCAAGGAAAAGTCAAGAGCTATATATTTTTATCTGGATTTGTAGCCTCATAATAATTTTTAGCTGCATCTTCTTGAGCCTTTTTCTTATTTGTCCCTGTTCACGTTGCGAGAAGCTTATCTTCTACCATAATTTTAGCTGAATAAAGGAGAACATTTCACTTTTCATCAGTTTTTTCTTCTATATTCTCATAAGTCGGAATCACTTTATAAAGTTTTTGGACTTGCTCCTGAGCCATCGTTTTATAAGATTTCACAGGTGCTTTTGAAAGAACTTTGATTTCCGGATAAATGTATTTAAGCACAAAATTTTCAGCAACTTCATATCAAAAATCCAGGAAAACATATCAAATCAATGCTTCCAAAGCATCAGAAATAATTGAAGCTTTTAAACGCCCATGATTTTTTTCCTCCCCCTTACTGATAAATATATGCGTATTTAACTTGATATTTTGAGCAACCTTAGCAAGCGTTTCTTCTCTAACAAGTCCTATCTTATAAAGCGTCATATTTGATTCTTGCATTGTTGGAAAATTGAGAAAAAGTGCTTTGGCTATCACTGAGCCAAGCACTGCATCCCCTACAAATTCCAGTCTTTCATTATGATTATACTCCTCCTTAAAATCAGAGGCATAAGATTTATGAACAAAAGCACACAAAAGCATATCAGCATCCTTTATTTTTTCTACTGGAATTTCAAGAGACTCAAGAAAACTGACCAGATTTTTTTGCTGCTCTTTTACTCATGGAGGTAGTATAATCATTCCCCTTTTTCCATCTAAATAAAACTAATCACGATATTGTATATTCAAAGTTTCTAGCAAAGGATATTTAAATCCTGAAAGGTAATTATTCCCAAGTTTAATCTCTACATCACTTCAAGTGAAAACAATCACTTCATTACCATAATCATCAATAATACTCTTTATCACTCATGTATTATACACTACTTGGTCAATAGGAAGGAAATTTTTGATAGCAGTTATTGTTCCTTCAAATCCCTTAGCCTCAGCACCTGAAATATTAACTACAATCTGATTTAATTCTTGTGGATCAGCATTTAATACTTGTTTCACCTCTAATCCATATCTTTTCATTTTTGCCGCTAAAATACTTGCAATCTTAGTATTTTGAAGCTTTTTTGTACGAAGTTGCTCTTTATCAATTCCATTTACAATTTCTATTGTTGGTTTCTCAACTAGAAATTTTTGAAGATGAGAAACGAAGTCTACATATTCATGGATCATTGAGTACTGGTCTAGATTAACTACGCTTCCTCAATACGGAACAAGCACTGATGCTCCTCAGACAAGGTCTCTTGGTGGATTATAGACAAATGCTCATTTTTGCATTCTCTTAAAATCTGTAGGACTATAGGAATTATTAATTCCAAATGAGAAAGTTTTTAATCAATCAAGGTACTGGACAGTTCGTAGCATTTCATCTAACTTAACATTTGTTGTTACCATCTCTGTTAAATTATTATAGAGCTGAGTTGCTCTATCTAGAGATACTCATGAAGCGACAAGTTTATTTTTAAGAGCATCAATCACGAGTTGTTGTCTTAAAGAACGATCAAAATCTGAGGCATGTCCATCAGCATGTCTTGATCTTGCATATTTGAGAGCTAAAGCTCAGTCCATCGTCTGCCATCAAGCTTCTACATGTAGAGGATCATATCCTCTCAAATGTTCATCAGGATATTGATAATCGTGAAGTGCAGATGGTACATTAACTTCAATACCTCAAAGTGTATCAATAACCTTTTTAAATCCAGAGAAATCAATAGTTGCATAATAATTAATTTCGAGACCCGTAACTTTCTCTAACATCTTTAAAAAATCTTGCGCTGCTAGATGAAGGTCTCTCTTGTGATGAGAATAAAGCTGAGTAAATACAGCATTAATCCTTGAAGCTCCTCAGAGTGGATTTTTTACATATAAATCTCTAGGAATGGAAATCATTGAAACAGCTCATTTTTCAGGATTTCGAGAAGCCACGATCATAGTATCCGAAAGATATCCGCCACCGTGAGTACTTCCTCCATATCAAATCAGTGCAACATTTACATTTCAGTATGAATCTTTTTTCATTTCTGTCCCTACAGTTTTACTTACAACTTTTACTACATTTTTCCCAGCAGAACTAAAAAAGCTTTTAATATGATCAGCATAGGGATGAATTAAAGCAAAAACTCAGATAATACACAAAATGGCAATACCCCATTTTCGCACTAGTAGTCAACTCTTTTTTCTAGGTTTAAACGATTCTCAAACTTTCCTTGTTTGCATATAAGAATTATTATCAATAAATAAAGCAATTGAAAAATGAGTATATGAATCTTATATAGAAATTCAAAGGGAAGATTCAGTATTTTTTTCTGTTTATTAAGTGCTAGTTATAAGCTCTATTTTCTTTTTATTGAGCCATATTTATTCGGTTTTTGTAGGATTTTTGATATACATCAACTAGTTTTGGACTGATTATTTGTAGGATTATTTCTTTCCCAGTATCAAGGATCGTCCTCTCCTGAAGAACTTGATAAATTTTAGAAAAATCTTTTCGCTCATAATTTTGAAATCAAATACGAGTCTGTGTTTTTCAGTCTTTCAAATCAGCTTTCGCCTTTTTCAATAGATCAAAAATCTGATATATCTCTGTTTGGTAATATAATGGCGTATAATCTTTTTTCAGCATTTCCTCAAAAACCGTTAACGCTCCCTCAACGGTTTGCTGTTTAGCCTTAAGAAGTGGATTAATTCTTGTTTTTGGTGTATTGAGACATTTTATTTCTTCTCACTCATACATCATACAGTAGCGGTTATTTTTTTTCTTAAGCTGAAGAGATTTTAATAATTCTGGAGACTTCTCATTTAATCACTTGAGAATTTGATTATTTTGAGCAATAATGCTTCATTCTTTATGTTGGGAATAGCAGAATGTATCTAAAGTCTCTGATCAATGAAGTAGTGAGATGCAAGCCTGAGCATTTGGTAGAGAGAAAGATCAAAATATTTTAGTAGGCTCAAATGGAGCAATAGATCACGTCAGTTTTTTCTTTGTTTTTCAGTTAATAAGAAGAGAAAAATTCTGAGATAAATCAATAGTATCATCTCCTGAATAGAGAAGCTCTATAAATTCATGAGAAGCATCTTTTCCTTTTGGATTTGGAAGGAGAGATAAAATCTTTATTTCTCAAGAAAAAGCACTTCAATTAGATTTTTCTTTTTGATCTTCTTTTGTATTATCATCTCCAATTTTATAACAGCTAATATCAAAAATATGCTCTCTCTGCACCAATGCTATACAGGATCATTTTCTATTTGGTAGTCAAAAATCTCACTTCAATGTTAGTTTCTTTTGTAAAGGTTGTTTGCCTAAAAATCAAATATCTTTAAATTTTCCTGTTCAAAATGAGAAATCATCAAAAGAAATCTGATTTTCTCATGTGGTATCTTCGAAAAGATATATTCAAAATTGGTTTGAGAAATCAATATGTTGTATTTCTCAGCTTTTATCATAGATTGAGAGTTCTATTTCTTCATTTCACTTATCAGTCCCCTTAGGATCAAAGAGAATATTTGTTATCTTTATTACTAAATTTTGTGTAGTTTGCTGAAGCTTTTCGTATTCTTCATGTGTATTCTCACAGATAGATGGGTTTCGCATTCAGAGTTTTTGCTGTTTTGCTTGAGTAGCTACTTGTCTAAACTCTGTCTGCTTTGAATAATCTGATTTATAGGTATATTCTCTGGCATATCCTTTTTCTAGGAGATCTTGGTTGACTAATACTCCGTCTAGATAGACATAAGCAACTTGCCTTCCATACCTATCCATTATTTGCTGAGTTGGATCAAATACTATTTCCACTTGCCTTCCTTTAATAAGTTGAGAGAGATAATCTTTAGCCTCTTTTCAGTAGCATTCGGTTTTTTTATATCTTGTTGTATTGCTCTCTGGTGCATCTACTCCTAGCAAACGAACTGACTGGAGTTTTCAAGATTCATCTCTATATCTAAAAGTATCTCAATCTAATACTGAAAATACCTTGTATCATTCAGACTTTTTAGACTTTTCTTTTGTCTGCTGGAGAGACTCTTCAAAGCTATAATAGTAGGTATCAAAAATATGATCTCAAAACTTTAACTGAACTGGAATAGTTTTTTGATCCTTACTTGAATTGGGAAATCAGAAATTTCCTATAAAAGTTTGAGGAACTCATTCTACAAGATGTCCACTCATTTTTTTATTTTTTCATCCAATATTTAGAATAATATTCTCTAAATCCAATTCTCATCAATTTGTGAGGAGAAGTGTTATAGATTCCTTATTTTTGTCTGCTCATGGAGGATCATAGACGATATCTTCAATTTTAATCTCGTATTTTGAAGAATCAAAATCAGAATTTTTAATCTTCTTATCTGAACTTTTAGTGTTTTCTTTATTTTTTGATTGAGTTTTTACTTCATTAGACTTTCCTAAAGAAGTGTCTTTTGTTTCTCAACATAGATCAGCCTTTGTTGGACAACTGTAAGAACCTCAACCTCAGCTTGTATAAATGTACTGAATTTGTGGAGATGTTGTATTAAAAAGAAATGAGAATCTCCTTTCTAAGGCTGGAGTTGTAGGTTCTGTTTCACCAAAATTTCTAATACAATTCTGATTTCTTCCGGAATAATAATGAGCCTTTTTATTGTCTAGACTTGTCAAGGAAATCGTGTCTAAAACTTGTCGACTAGTTCAATCAAATCACTCTAAAATTAGTGATCAACTACTATTTTTTATCTCTAAATTTGGAGCAATTATTGTGTCTATTCCATTATCTCAAAAAAATGATGTCTTGGTAATAAGAAATAATGAATTTTTCTCAAAGTCAGAAAAATCATCTCATTCAAAAGTCAAAGCTTCATCCAAAAGTTCTCCTGTAAATCTAATTTTCTGATATGTAATATCAAAGTCATACTTTAACTCAATATAGGCTGGAAGTGAAGTATTCCCAGCAAAAATCTCTTGTATTTCTAGTCCTGCTGAATTTTCTGGGAAACAAGTCTGATTATTTCATGATTGTTGAGGATTTTGCGGTTGCTGTGGTTGAGAGGAATTTGATGGTTGCTTTTTAGGTTTTGTCGCATCTTTTGCATTTTCTGCTGAAGTAGAATATACTCCAGGATTCGCAGAGAAATTTCCAGAAATATTCTGCTTTCTATCAGGTCTAGTCATTGTTGTTAGTCGAGATCCGTTAATCAATACCTTCTCAAAAGAGGCTTCTGCATCTTTGATATCGGCAACTCGATCTTTGTGAAGCTCAAAAGTATCTAATATTCAACTCTGATCAGAAAGAGAAATCTGGAGTCAGGTTTTCTGGTTGATAGTATAATTATCCTTTGTAATAATCTTTTGAACAGTATCAGATAATAATTCTTTACTCTTTGCGAAAATGACAGACTTCTGGGCTGGAATCCTCACATCATATTTTAGCTCTTTTTTTGCAATTGCTCAAGCGAATCCAGTCAAAGAAATACTTCAACTGTAGTCTTGATCTGAGAGATTTGTAATTTCAATAAAACTATTCTTTGAGTGATAGAAATATTCTGTAATAAAGAGTTTGGCTTGCTGTTGTCAGGTTTGGGTAGTTCCTGTATTTGTATCTAAAGTATTTTGGGCTAACTGGAGAATTCCAGAGCCAAATGCTCATGATAATCAGTGACTGTCCTCATATCCAGTTCAAAAAAAGAGATTATCTAGAAGAGCTCAGGTTGTTGATTCAGTATCCGAACTCCTAAGAGAAGTTTCTTGGGATATATTAGGTTCAGATTCTTCTGTCTGAGTAGTTCAAGAAGCATCGAGTGATAACTGGGAATTCTCCTCTTGTTCTGATTGATCTTTATTATCATGAGGAGTCTCCTCTATAGTTGCCTCCTGGAGACTTTCTTTGGTATCAGGAGTTGTTAAGACGGATCAGTTTTCTTGTCCTGCTATCATCACATCATCTCAATAAACAACTAGTGTATTTTGTATTAAGATAAAAAAAATAAGAAGGGTGGCAAAAAATCTCTTCATATCTTTTCCTTAATAAGAAAATAAAAGGGGTTGATAACTAGATAATAGGAAATTGTCGAGATGTGTCAAGTGAATTTTAATTAATAAAAAAAATCTCCATTTCTGGAAATCCTTATTAATCATTTGATATTAAAGACTACCTAGAGCGGGACTTGAACCCGCACGGCCGTGAAGCCACCAGATTTTGAGTCTAGCATGTCTACCAATTCCATCACCTAGGCTTAAATGACTTTCACAGTATATGAAAGTCCTGAAGAAAATCAATGATTTTTTTTATAATTTATACCTCAATAATCTCCAAATCTTTTTCTTCCTTCTGCTTTTTTATCTTTTGGGTAAAGAGTAATCCAGTTGGTCAAAGAATAAGTGTCACTACTCAAAACACACAGGCAATATCACCAAAATAGACCCCTTCTAGACCATTATTTGCAAGCATAGTTTTTCCTAAGATAATAGCGGAGAGACCTATCACAAAGAGAATTGCTCTACTGAATTTAATGTGTTTTGGATAGATACCATAGTATACTGCAATATAGAGAGTGAATAAGATAAAGGTCCCATAGAAGAGGTAGTTAAGATTCGCATATTCTGGGTTAACTATTGATCTTCAAATAATGAGTGTGTAGAGAAGATATCCTGTAAAAAGTCAAAAAAAACTGATTATAAGTAGCCTTTTTATAGTATCTTTCATTTTGTTCGGTCAAAAGTTAAAAGTATAACATACCTTGGAGTGTAGGAAAATGGTTCTTAATTTCAAGAGAAAGAATTTTTATTAGATGTTTCTTGAAGTTTTTTCACATAAACTTTTTGATTTTTTTTTGTTTATAAATATATTTTAATAA